>Ga0268277_1001199_pt1 | contig 18402 bp, 14 predicted proteins | sample saktaG_5_FD_190132 | JGI IMG/M metagenome (GOLD analysis project Ga0268277, IMG submission 190132) | Saline water microbial communities from Sakinaw Lake, British Columbia, Canada - sak_2010_1_5_50m | ecosystem: Environmental > Aquatic > Non-marine Saline and Alkaline > Saline ...
AAGAAAAAGACAGCCCTTTTTTCTTCTTCTTGGAGGCAACTTCTGAAACACCTTCTTTTGTTTCAAGAAAATTAGTGTAGTCGGCTGGCCCACTTTTGTTGTTTTCTTGATTGCCCATACTCACTTCTTTAAATTAAAAACTAAAGGCGATGAGAGCTACGCTCTCATCTTCACCTCGCATCCATAAATGGGTGCTCGGTAAACGACAATCTAAAATCTAAAAAATAATTAAACTAATTTTCTTTTTTAATTTTTATTTGTCGTTTTACATTTTTCATTTTACATTTTTCATTTTTTTCGGCGCATTGTCGGAAAAAGTATCACTTCCCTCAAGCTATTAGAACCGGTTAACAATGCTACCAACCGACCTATCCCCATCCCAAACCCGGAAGCGGGAGGCATCCCATATTCTAAGGCCTCCAAAAAATCCTTATCAATCCTTTGGGCCTCTTCGAGCCCCTTTTTAAACAAGGTCTCTTGCTCCTTGAATCTTTTTTCTTGTTCCAAGGGGTCGTTAAGTTCCGAGAAAGCGTTCACTAATTCTATCCCTCCAATCACCAATTGAAAATTAGCCAGTTTAGAAGAGTCCTTAGGAAGAGATTTGGCTAAGGGTTGGAATCCTGCGGGATAGTGGATAATAAAGGTTGGGTTCAAAATCTTTGGACGACAATATTTTTTATAAATCTCATCAGCAATTTCTACCTTAGACATTTCTCCCCCTGTCTTTATATTTAACGCCTTTGCCTTTTTTAATAATCCTTCTTTAGAAATTTCTTCAAAATCTATTCCTGTTTGCGTTTTCAAAAGTTCGTTAAACTCTACTCTTTCCCATGGGCTTTTGAAAATAATTTTTTTATTCTCGTATTCTATTTCTGTCTTTCGGAAAACTTTTCCCAACACGAAATCAAACATTCTTTCGGTTAACTTCATTAGATCTTTGTAATCGCTGAATGCCCAATAAAACTCCAACATTGTAAAATCCGGATTATGATGCTTATCAATTCCTTCATTCCGAAAACACTTGCCTATTTCATAGACCTTTTCAAATCCGCCAACTAAAAGTCGTTTCAAATAAAGCTCCGGTGAAATTCTCAAATATAAATCCATATCCAAAGCGTTCAGATGGGTCTTAAAGGGCTTGGCTTTCGCTCCCCCATAAAGGGGTTGTAAAATTGGGGTTTCTACTTCTATAAAATCTTCTTCCTCCAAAAAATTTCTTATATTTCTAATAATCTTGGACCTTAACTCAAAATTTTTCTTGACTTCAACATTAAAAATCAAATCTAAATATCTTTTTCGATATCTTTCCTCAACATCTTTCAAGCCATGCCATTTTTCCGGCAATGGTCTTAGTGATTTTGTCAAAATCTTAAAGTCAGAAATCTCTAATGTTTTTTCGCCTGTTTTTGTTTTAATTAACTCTCCTTTTGCTTCAATAATATCGCCGATATCAAAAATATCTTGGAAAAACTTGAATCCTTTTTCCCCGATTTTGTCTTTTCTTAAAAAAGTTTGGATTTTATCAGTCCCGTCTTTCAGGTCCAAAAAAATTAATCCGCCATGTCCCCGCCAGCTCACAATTCTCCCCACTAAAACAACCTCCTTCCCTCCCAACTCTAATTTGGAAAAGGATTTGATAACTTCGGATATTTTATGAGTTCTTTCCGTTTTCATAGGATAGGACTCAAAACCCAAAGATAAAATTTTTCTTACCTTCTTTATCCTATTTTTTCTAATTTCAGATATATTAGCCATTGACTTCATTATAATTGATTATTGCTGAAATACCAATCAAGAATTTCATAGGCAGCAATTTGAGTTAAGGCCTGAACTCCTTGGACATCTTCTATCATTATAACCATAACAATTTCCGGGTTATCATAGGGAGCAAAAACGCTTATCCAATTATGATAGACCTCCTCTTTCCCTGTTTCGGCTGTCCCAGTCTTGGCTCCAACTTTAACTGGCAAACTGTTTAAATAATAAGCCGAACCGGATGGTAAACTCACCGCCTGTCTCATCCCCTCCTTAATGATATTAATTGATTCTGGTTGGATAAAGGCCTCTTTTAATATCTCTGGTCTTACCGTTTCCTCGTCTATTTTCTTGACTAATTTCGGTTTGAATATCCTTCCGCCATTGGCAATGGCTTGAAAAGCGGAAGCGACTTGAATAGGACTAACTAAAATATACCCTTGACCAATTGAAAGATTATAAGTGTCACCCAAATACCATTTTTGGGAAAGGGCTGTTTCAAAATATTCTTCCTTCCAATCAGGACTTGGCACTCGTCCCTTAACTTCCCCCGGCAAATCCACTCCCGTTTTTTCTCCCCACCCAAATTTTTTAAGCCAACTCTCAATCTTCAAAACTCCTAAGCCCTCAAAATGTTTCGGCAATCTAATATCAACCGAACTTGGAGCGTCATATCCTCCGCCGAGCATATAAAAAAAGGGGTTAACCGATTCGGCTATGGCTTTTTTAATAGATGTATACCCATGAAACTTCCAATCGGAAAAACATTCAAGTTCCTCACTATACTTGTTCTCTAAACATAAATCTAAGGGACAAAATAAATTCGTTTCTTCCGTAATTACTTTTTCCTCCAATCCCGCTACCCCCAAAAAGGGTTTAATTGTCGAACCAACAGGATAAACGCCCCCCAATGCCCTGTTTAGCTGGGGGTTATTGGGGTCTTCGTTCAATTTTTCTAATTCTTTTTGGCTAATCCCTTGAGCAAAAAGATTATTATCAAAAGAAGGTAAGGAGACCGAAGATAAGACCGCTCCATTCTCGGGATTTAAAACAACAATTACCCCTGCTTTCGCCTGCCCATTTTTAATACTTCTTTCCAATACTTCGCTGATTTTTTTCTCTAACTCAATGTCTATGTTTAAAACCAAATTAGACCCTGACTGGGGCTCACTCTTTATTTTTTGAAAAATCTCCTCCCCTTTAGCATCTTTTTCTATTTCCAATATCCCTTTTTTTTCGGCTAAGACACTTTCATATTGTCTTTCCAATCCTTCTTTGCCAACATAGTCCTGTATCTGATAATCTTTGCCAAATTCTTTAAACTCATCAGGAGATATTTTTCCCAAATAACCAAGAATATGAGACAGACCTTTTTCTTCAAAATAATTCCTTTTAATTTGCTTCTTGATTTTTATATCATCCAAGTCGTTAGTTTCCGTTTCAAAAAAAACCAGTTCCTGATGAGAAAGAGCTTCTTTCAATAAAACCCATTCTTCCAGCCCTCCGGCAATTTTCTCCTCTAATTGGTCTTGAGGAATATTTGTAATTTTTGAAATTTTTTTTAATGTTTTTTCTGGCAAAGAAGTCCTTGCCCAAAGGTCAAAACTCGTTTCGTTAAAGACCAATTGTTTCATATTCGTATCGTAAATTATCCCTCTCTCCGCTTTTATTTTTAGGTCTAAAAACTTGTTTCTCAAACTCAACTCATCATATTTTTTGTAATTTAAAACTTGGAGATTAAAGGAATACCCCAAAATAAGCAATAAGAGAAAGGCGCTAAAAATAAGAAAATTTGAGAACTTGCTTTCCTCTAATGGGGATTCTATTTTTCTTGTCTCCGACTGGGGGTCGTCTTTTCTTTTCTTAAGAAGATTATCTAAAAATATTTCTTCAATTTCTAAAGGAACGGAATTTATTTTTCTCCTCCCGTTAAAAATATTATATTTCTTCTTAATTCTTTTAGGACTTTCTGAAAAATATTCGTTTTTCATTTTTTTTGAGAAAATCATAAATGACCAAGGATGAGTTCCCCTAAAATTAAAAATATCTTAAAAAGTAAAAAGAATATAACAAAAAGAACTACAAAAGATGAAACTTTTGATTTTTTGAATAAGCGAGAAATTTTTTTTGTGAGAAGAGAATCCAAAAGAAAAATAAGGGTAAAGAAACCAAAAAGATAAAAAGAAAAAAAATCCAAAATTAAACCACTTAAAATAGAAATTACTATTACCTTTGAATTGTCTTCTTCAAAAAATACAACTAAAAATAAAAAAAATAAATATAAAGGAGGAAAAAAAATGAAAAAATTAAATCCATTGAGAAAACTTTCTTGAAAAAGAACCAAAAAGAAAAAAATGGCAATGGAAAAAAGGTGTTTTAAAAAAGACATATTTTAATTCCTGGCTAATATCTGAAAATCAAAATATTACTATATGTGAGTTGCTTCGAACTTAAAATTCGTTTTCGAGAGGAAAATTTTTTACAATAAATAATTTTTCTAATTTAATATCCTTAAAATAAGGAATTATCTCCCCTTCTTGAAAGGGTTTAGAGTCAGACCTGTCAATGTTTTTTATCTCTCCCACCAAAAATATGCTTAAAAACTTCCCGCCCAAAAGAGATGTACTCACAATATCTCCCTCCTCTACCAAAGAGTCCTTTGGTAAAAGCTCTATTCTCATTTTACCCCCCCCCTTCCCTTTGGCTACGGCTAAGAGGGACTTTTCTCCATTTTTTACCTCAACTGAAAAAGTAAAGCTATTTTTGGAAATTAAATCTACTTCAGAAAAATCAGGCAAGACCTTATTAATTTTTCCTATCAGAATCTTCTCCTCGTTAATCAGGGGCATTCCTATTAAAATACCATCCTTGCTTCCGGAGCTCACCAAAATAGAGTCCTCTTCACTTTTCTTCAAGAGAACTTCCGTAAAGACCAAATCGAAGTCCTTTTGAATCCCCAATTCTAATGCTTTTTTAAAAATCTCATTGTTCTTCCGAAGATCTTCCAATTCTAAAATTTTCTCTTTTAAGATAAAATTTTCTTTTTTGAGATTCTCATTTTCTATCCCCAAACCCTTAGAGTCCAAGAAGTTATTTAAAAAATAGGAGAGAGAACTACTCTCTCGCCAAAGAAATTTTTGGAGGGGAGAAAAAAAAGAAAAGAAACCGTTTCTTACATTTAAGTTTAAAAAATTGCTCAAAGAAAAAATTACCAACGCAATTAAGAATATTAATATAATTATTTTAAATTTTTCAAAACCCATTTTAATAAAAATAACCTCTAATTATATTATATGGAGATATTTTCTAAATTAAAACCCCTAATAACTGGCGGCGACCTACTTTCGCGTTAAACACTATCATCGGCCCTGAGGTATTTCACTTCCGTGTTCGGAATGGGAACGGGTGGGACAACCTCGGTATTACCGCCAAATATTAGGGGTCTTAATTTATAGGTTATCATTGATTACCAGCTAAAGATTTTAACTTAATAAAAGCAGATAAAACGATCTATTAGTACTCCTCAGCTAATATGTTACCATATTTACACTTGGAGCCTATCAAAGTCGTAGTCTTCGACTGATCTTATGCGCTCGCACCTCGCTAAGCTCAACACTCCGATCACAAAACATATAACTTATAACTTATAACCCAAGAAAGAAAATTTAAATGTTATATGTTATATGCTACATGCTACACGATTTTGTGTCGAACGCAGTGAAGTACGAACGCTTGAGTCCTAATCTTGAGAAAGGTTTCGCGCTTATATGCTTTCAGCGCTTATCCCAAATCAACTTAGCTACCCAGCGGTGCTGTTGGCACAACAACTGGTACACCAGAGGTTAACTCACTCGGGTCCTCTCGTACTACGAGCAAAATCTCTCAAGACTCGGCGCCTACGGTAGATAGGGTCCGTACTGTCTCACGACGTACTGAACCCAGCTCGCGTAACTCTTTAATTGGCGAACAGCCAAACCCTTGGGACCTTCTTCAGCCCCAGGATGAGTTGAGCCGACATCGAGGTGTCGAACAGAGCCGTAGATATGGACTCTCGGGCTCTACTAACCTGTTATCCCCGGGGTAGCTTTTATCCGATTATCTCCCCCAATTCTGCTAATTAAGGTCGGTTCACTAAGTTCCTCTTTCGAGACTGCTCGACATGTCCGTCTCGCAGTAAAGCTGGCTTATCCCTTTGCGGTATCAGAACGATTTCCATCCGTTCCTAGCCAACCTTTAAACTTCTCCGTTACTTTTTAGGAGAAAAGCGCCCCACTTAAACTACCCAACACTCACTGTTCCCAGCACATAAATTCACACGAAATAAAATTGAATATAACGCGTAAATCTCCTGTGAATTTATGTGCTGGGTTAGGATTATCAACTTGAAAGACGGGTGTTTCATTGGCGACTCCGCCTGCCCCGAAAGACAGACATCAAAGTCTACCCGCTACGCTACGCATTCAAATTAATAACCCAATGAGAGCCTGTAGTAAAGCTCCCGGGGTCTTTCCGTCTAGCCGCAGGTAAAGGGCATCTTTACCCTTATTGCATTTTCATCGGGCACCTAGTTGAGACAGTTCCCCAGTCGTTAAACCTTTCATGCGGGCCGTAACTTACACGGCAAGGGATTACGCTACCTTCGGACCCTCAGAGTTAGGGCCGACGTTTATTCGTGGCTTGGAACACTCAGCCTCTCACCGAAGCAAGAGACCGGCATTGTTAACACACGAACACTGGTCAGGTTTCAGCCCCTATACATCCTCTTATGAGTTAAGCAGGGACCTGTGTGTTTGTTAAACAGTCGCCAGGGAACATTAGCTGCGCCCTCCTCGCACTCCGCACGAGACCGCTGATTTACACTGATTGGCTCGCTTTCACTCGCCTTACTGATTTATGCCGATAAAATATATCAGCATTAATCAGTTAAATCAGCATCTATCAGTGGGCTTGTGCGAAGCACAAGAGAGGGAGGTCTTATTGCGAACTTACGACCACTTTTTTGCCGAGTTCCTTAACTAGGTTTCACCCGTTCACCTTAGCACATTTATGCTCGCCTACCTGTTTCAGTTTGCGGTACGGACCCAACGCTTTTAGCTCTCAAAGGCTTTTCTAGGAAACTTGCTCAACAAGGTTCACTTCGCCGTAGCGAAGCTTCCCCTTAATCCTTAGCGAACCTTAGATTAAGGACGAGAATCCAATCACTCGCCTTGCCTACTAAATTTCGCACCTTATCAAAAAAGCGCTGGGGGGCCGGAATATTAACCGGCTGTCCATCCCTCACATCCCTTCGGATGCACGGTTAGGACCGCCTAACCCTTGGCTGATTGTCATTGCCAAGGAAACCTTAGGCTTTCGGTGTCCCGAACTTTCATCGGGATTGCGATTACTCATGCCAACATTCTCACTCCTTCACTCTCCACAAAACCTTACGGTTCAGCTTCAATGAATGAAGGACGCTCCCCTACCCCCTCGCGCTCCGCGCGAGACCACTGATTTACGCTGATTGGCTCGTTTTCACTCGCCTTGCTGATTTATGCCGATAAAATATATCAGCATCAATCAGTTAAATCAGCATCTATCAGTGGGCTTGTGCGAAGCACAAGAGCCACATCTTCGGTACAGAACTTGAGCCCCCTACATCTTCGGCGCATCTTGGCGTAATAGAATAGTGAGTTATTACACTTTCTTTAAAGGATTGCTACCTCTAAGCAAACCTCCTACCTGTCAAAGCCAAAACACTTCCTTATCACACTTAGTTCTAATTTAGGGACCTTAGATTGTGGTCTGGGCTGTTTCCCTCTCGACCATGGAACTTAGCTCCCACGGTCTAACTCCCGTTTCATTCCACTGCGAAGCAGTGGTAATTCTGGTATTCGGAGTTTGGTGGGAGAATCCGGGTAAACCCAAGATAATCCCTCCAGTGCTCTACCCCCAGAAAATAAAAAACGAGGCTAACCCTAAAGTTATTTCGGGGAGAACCAGCTATTACCAGGCTTGATTGGCCTTTCACCCCTTACCACAGCTCATCCCAGAGTATTGCACGACTCACGGGTTCGGGCCTCCCCCCGCTTTTCAGCAGGGTTCACCCTGGCCATGGCAAGCTCGCCTGGCTTCGGGTCCCGAGCATATAACAAAAAACGCGCTTTTAACGCTTGCTTTCACTGTGTCTGCGCCCCAGAAGGGCTTAAACAAGCTATATACTCGGACTCGTTGGCTCGTTCTACAAAAAGCACGCAGTCACCTCGCGCTCCGCACGAGAAATTACTAATTTCTAATTTCTAATTTCTAATCAAATCCCAAGTGTTAGCGAAGGTAGAAAAGAAGAGAATCTTCTTTGACCCCCAATTTTTAAATGTCTAATGTTTAAAATTTTTTAGTCATTTTATCATTAGACATTGGGAATTGATTAGGTTAATTAAAAATTAGGTTAATTAGAAATTCCTTGTGCGAAGCACAAAGCTCCTACTCTTTGTAAGCAAATGGTTTCAGGTTCTATTTCACCGGGGTCACCCCCCTACTTTTCACCTTTCCCTCACGGTACTAATTCACTATCGGTAAGCGGGTAGTATTTAGCCTTGGCTGACAGTCCAGCCGGATTCCCTCAAGGTGTTCTTACCTCAAGGTACTCAAGTAAAATAACAAGGAGCGTGATATAGTTTTCGCCTACAGGACTATCACCTTCTTTGGTTGCCCCTTCCAGGGTCATTTGACTAACTATTCACCTAATTGTTCTCCCTTAGAAACTTTCCTATCGAAACAGAAAAATCTCCAACGTTATTCCCTTACAACCCTGCTTTGTGCGAAGCACAAAGCAGTTTGGGCTCTTTCCCTTTCGCTCGCCGCTACTAAGGAAATATCACCGTGTCTCGCTACCGCTCGCCACGGAAATAACTAATAACTAATTACTAATTACTAATTAAATCCCAATATCTAACTCCCAAATCCCAAAAAATATTTTAGTCATTAGAAATTAAAAATTAGAAATTGATTAGAAATTAGAAATTAAAAATTAGAAATTTAGTGTCGAACAATAGTGAGACACGATGTTTGTTTTCTTTTCCTTCGGGTACTGAGATGTTTCACTTCCCCGAGTTCGCCCCCGCCATAAATGGCAGGTAGCATTGTTTGACAATGCTGGGTTTCCCCATTCGGAAATCCCCGGATCAAAAGTTGTTAAGCACTTCCCCGAGGCTTTTCGCAGCCACACCACGTCCTTCATCGCCTCCCGCTTCCAAGGCATCCTCCATTTGCCTTTAAAAAAACCTGCTTATGATTTAAAACATTAGCCGGTAATCAATAATAACCATATACACCTCGCGCTCCGCGCGAGACCGCTGATTTACGCTGATTGGCTCGTTTTCACTCGCCTTGCTGATTTATGCCGATAAAATATATCAGCATTAATCAGTTAAATCAGCATCTATCAGTGGGCTTGCGCGAGGCACAAAGTGATTTGTAAAGAACTACTTATCACCCCATCGGAAAAACTTAAAAACTGCTTCCAGTTAAAAGCAGTTTTTAATTAACTCAAAAAAAGGAAATTCAACTGCTTTCTTTTATTAAATCTAATTCAAAAACATCCATGTTATTTTTGAGTTTAACAGATAAAGAAAGATTGTCAAGGGCTAATCCTTAATCTTTCTTCTCAAGTTTTCCAATACATCTTTAGCTACATCTCTCCCTCCTAAACCAAAAGCAATCCCCGCACTAATAACAATCAGAGCCACAAATCCGCTGATTAATATCTGGACAATATCGTTAGCTACGCCTATCTGGGTTAAGATCGCTAAAATGGCAAAAATCCAAATAGACCATTTAACCAAACTGCCCAAAAACTTGCTATAACCAACCTTCATTTTTTCAACAACTGCTTTAATTAGTTTCTCTGAAAAATCAGCGACAATTATAGCAACCACAAAAATTGCGACCGCCACCACTAAATTAGGCAACCAAATAACAATCGCTTTTAAGAATCCGGCAAATTGACTAAGACCCAAAATTTCCACCGCGGCCAATAAGAAAACAATGACCAATATCCATTTAATAATCCCGCCGATGAAATCAGACATTTTCATTTTGAAATCCGCTTTGGTTAACGCTTCGTCCCACTTGCTTTTCTCAAAAATCTTATCAAACCTTAGTCGTTTCAAAATCTCGGCAATGAGTCGGCCAATCCAAACAGCGATAAACCAACCCACTATAAAGACAATTAAGGCGCCTATCAATTGGGGGATAAACTTTATAAACCCCTGCCAAAGACCTTGGAGCGCCCCTGAAGTAATTGCTGACCAATCTTGAATAATCATATTATTTTAAAAATGTTTTTATCGACCTTTTCCCACACCAATTGAGGATATCCAAATTTGATAAACAAATTTGCTTGGGTGTTAAACTTTCAAAGTCCAACAGACCCTCGATTAATATGGAGACATTAAGTTATTATAACAGAGAATAACCGAACAAAACAAGTCAAGTCATCTTTCTGGGGATAAAATCAATATCGGCTAAAACAAAAAATATTGCGCCTTAGAACGATTGTCCTAAAAGTGTAATAAAATATTATTTTTTCTTAATATTGTTTTTGGGTGCATTCTAAGACGATCGTCCCAAAATGCACCCGCTCACGGATACAATGAAAAGAAGAAATAAAGTTTTCCATTAATAATACAAACAATAAAAATTAAAATAGCATTTGTATCGTTTTAGGACGACCCCGATTTTGTCTAACGCTTTGCGTTAGTGACAAAATCAAGGGTCCTCGATACAATTACAAAATTGACAATTTTGGTTGTATCGGGATCGTCCTAAAACGATACAAATGTTAATATTTTTCCAATTGTATTATTAGTATTTTTCTTATTCTGTTATATTGTTTGAGAATAAGTTTAAAAAAAACCCGTGATACTTATAGCAAACATATCACGGGCAATGGTTTTCTTTTCTTACTCGGCAAGTTGGACTTTTAGGTATTCCCCTTTTATCTTCCCTACTAACTTTGCCAGTAAAAAGGAAAAGAGAAAAGAAATGATACAAGTACATACTATAAATATAAAATATGCACCTGCTAACCCTAGATAGGCGCTGAAGAAGTCAGCGCCATTGCTGACCAATGCGCCAATGAAAACGCCAGCAAGTATAAGGGAAATGTTCGCTTCATCGGGGGGAGAAGGACAAATAAATATGCCGGCGAACATTCCAGTCAATGTACCGATAAGAAGACCTGCAAGCGGACCAAATCTGGCACTGACAAGACTAGTTGTCAACATAGCCCCATAAAGAATCAGTAATCTTTTGGAGCCACTTTTTCTCAACTGGTTTAGCAGGGTCAACACCAGTATCCCAGTCATCGGCACCAGTAAACAACTCAACATCACGAACTTATCGAGTTCGGTTAAGAAGATAACGATCTCTTCCATAATCTTTTCCATGACAACCTCCTAAGGTTTATTGTTAATATTGTATTATTAAAGAACACTTGTATTGTATCATAATATAATTATTTTGTCAACCCCTTAAAACTATTTTTTATCTTTTATTAAAATCAACAATAAAAAACAAAAAAACCACTTAATTAAAGCGATTTTTTATTCTTCGCAATTTATCTTATTGCTTTTTCAATCAAATTTTTTAGAAAAATTATTTTAGAATTTATTGATATAAAGTTAAACAAAAAACAAAATGGAAAAGATTAATTTTTAAGTCCGCTATATAATTTAATAATTTCTTCTTTTAAAACCCCACCTTTTATTTCAATTTTATTGTCACCTTTTCCATTAAGATAATCTACACCAACAAGAATTTCTTGTCCAAATAATTTTGACGATTCTTTAAGTGAAATCCCAAAAACAATTCTGTTAATGTTTGCCCACCATGAAGCAGAAAAGCACATCGGACAAGGTTCACAAGTTGAATACAGCGTGACTCCTGATAAATCTTTAGAACATAATTTATTACAAGCACTTCTAATAGCGTTGATTTCTGCGTGTGCAGTTGGATCAAAAGTATTTGTTTTCCCAGACCTACCAGTAGTAATAATCTGATTTTCTTTAACCAAAACACAGCCAAATGGGAAAAGTGATTCTTTGGCTTCATTAATTGCTAACATCATAAACTTTTCATCACTCATATTATTATTTAAAGTAGAGTTTTTTATATTATTTATCATTTAGAATTCGAAAATTAAATTACGCTTAATGCCCATGCCTAATACGAAGTTCGACAAATTGGTTTTTACCCATTCACATCTTTATTTGCCCACCAAAATTTTTAACTCCTATTTTAGAAAACTCAATTTTTGCTCGGCAATTTTCCGCAGTTTGTCTTGGTATCCAATGAAACGGTTTGACAAATGGTTTGTTTCTAACTAAAACACGAAAAAATTTCCATCTTTAGCCCGCATAAACACTTGGTTCTTGATATGTATTATCAGCATTTGCTTTTTCGGAAGTAATAATTTCCAGTTTTGGCATTCTTTGTCTTTCTACCCAAAGAACAATAAACAACGCAGGGATTGTTCCAATAAATGAAACGAATAATTGCGTCCAAAAATTATCCATAAATTATTTTCTTAATCTATTTATCTCATTTTTAATTTCATCAATAACTTCGGGATTATGAATAATTTTATTTTTGCCTTCAGTGAATGAAATAATGTAAAATACTCTACCGCCGTATTTTGCAGTAAATTTTTCGTGCGTCTTTTTTTGTTGGTCTCTCTCGTTAATTATTTGTGTAATATATTCATAGCCCGCCGGTTTTATTTGAAGACCAATATATTTATCGTTAATTTTAACAAAATAATCAACATTATATCCTCTGTCCCATTCGTCAGGGGCAGGTTCAATTTTTACTCCAAGAATCTTTTCAAGCTGTCCGTAAATTGTTTGAATTTCCGACTGATAACCATCAAATGTTCTGTTCATTACTAAATTATATATGAAACTTATACAATCTTCTTCGGTAACATTTTCTATTTCAGCTTTACAAACATCAGTAACCTTAATAAATAAAGTTTTCCCGAGTTGTTCAAGATGTTGCCTCGAATAAGCTTTCTCTAAATAAAACTTCTCCCACTCTTTTAGCGATTTGGGCGCGCATTTTCTTATCAACTCTGCAACGGGACCAACTTTACTTTTCTTGGTTAATCCCCATCTCATATTTGCTTGGTTTAATATCCATTCTTTTGCCATATTATTATTGTATTAAATTTAAAAATTTTAACTTATATTTATAATCAATTTTATCATCTATATCTACAAGCCCAGCTTTTATCAAATGGGCGTTAATAAAAGTTTTATTTTGTAAATATAAATAGCAAAGCAAATTATTTTCATTATCGTATTTTGAGTTGTCAAACTTAATAAAAACTTTTTGATTTTTCAATTTGGCCTGTAAAAATTCTACCGCCTTACTAAGCATTTCTCTTTTTGTCTTAACTCCGATTAACTTAACTACCAAATTATTATTCAATAAAATCTTTTCTGGGGTTATAACTTCTTTCACGGAATACAAATCAACTCTTTCGTTATTTGTAAAATTAATTTTTGAACCAAATTTTAATTTTTGAGGGTCAATCTTTCTGCTAAACTTTGTTGAATCCTTAAAAATATAAGGCAGTTTTGAGATTTCATTTTTAAAATCTGCAGTTTTATTTATTTGTTCTGTAATTTCAAAAATCGTATCTTTAAACAAATCTTTTTTGTTCGCCCCGACTTTTTCTTTTATTATAGGCAAAAATTTCTTGTTTATTTCAAAACCAATAGAATTGCGGTCTAAATTTTTTGCTGCAAGAGTTGTTGTACCACTTCCCAAAAATGGGTCTAATATTGTGTCATTCACAAAACTAAACATTTTTATAAGCCGTTTTGGCAACTCTTCTGGATACATAGCCAAATGTTTATCTTGTTTTGCGCCATTAAAATTCCAATGACCGATAAAATATTTATTCCATTCTTCTTTAGACATTTTGGATTTTTCTTTTATCTCCCTTGATACTATTGGCGCTGTTCCCAACTTTTTAAAAATCAGGATAAATTCACAATCTAGTTTAATAATCCCATTTCTCGGATATGGAAAACTGCCCATTATGGTAGCTCCGCCGGTAGTGTTCATCGTTGTCGCTTTTTGCCAAATAACAGCCCCCATATAATCAAATCCTATGGTTTCGCAAAATTTTATTATTTCCGTACGAATAGGAATAATTTTATATCGTCCATAATATATAGAGCGAGCGAATTGGTCTCCGATATTTATACAAAGACGACAACCGTCATTTAATACTCTGAAACATTCTTTCCAAACTAAATTCAGGTTATTAATATATTCTTCATAACTATCATTAAAACCAATCTGATTAGTATCCCCATAATCTTTTAATTGCCAATATGGCGGCGAGGTAATAACTAAATGAACAGAATTATTTTGTAAATCCGCCATATCACGGGAATCGCCAATTATAATTTTATGATTAGTTTTCATACCCTTTTGATTTTTGAAGTTTATTGTTTTGGACAGTGCAAGATTCTCCCGATATCATCAAAATTTGATAAAATTTTGTTATGGTATCGAGGACTCACGATTTTGTTTTCGTCTAACGAAAATAAAATCGGAGAAACTCGCCACCTTCCGATATGTTCCGATAGTTTTGGTGGACCTCGTGTATTTTAATTGGAAACAAATTATGCGGGAACCGAAAGGGTTATTTACTTTATAAAATCTATCTTAAGGTTATAGCCAAAAACATCGGCTACTTTTTGGAGGGTGTCAGTGGTAAAATTCTGGCCTCCTGATTCCATTCTTGCAATTACGCTTTGAGTTGTATTTAGTTTACTTGCTAATTCTTTTTGGCTTAATTTCTTTTGCTTGCGAAATTGAAGAATCTTATAGGCAACCTCAAGGCGCCTACCCTCTTTCTCAAAGGCCTTTTTGAATTCCTTATCTCTCATTTGTTTAGCTAAATACTTTTCAAACGAAGGATATGTTGTATTTTTTTTATTCATATTTTATAAATGTTTTATTTAATTCACAATCATGAAGATTATCTAATGCTTTAATTATTTCTTGTTTTGGCGTCTTTTCAGTTTTCTTGAGAAATATATGTAAAAGAATTATTCTTTTCCCAATAAAAGTGAAATAGAATATCCTATGTTTATTTTTAGAAAAATCTATTCTTAATTCTCTGATTTTATCCTTAATATGTTTAGCATATGGTTCATCTAAATATCCTTTATTTTCTTTTAAGAAATCAACATATTTCAATACTTTCACTTTTTCTTTTTTAGATAATCTTTCAATATATTCTAAAGCAGGCACTTTCCCTGTCTGGCTATTTTTATAATAATATGCCCTATATTTTTGCTGATAATTCATTATTAAGTTCTATTTACTATATAGCATATATGCTATATCTATGTCAATACTTAGATCTTTTACGACTTTAATTTGGTGGACCGTGCGAGATTCTCCCGATATCATCAAAATTTGATAAAATTTTGTTATGGTATCGAGGACTCACGATTTTGTTTTCGTCTAACGAAAATAAAATCGGAGAAACTCGCCACCTTCCGGTATGTTCCGATAGTTTTGGTGGACCGTGCGAGATTCGAACTCGCCACCTTCCGGATGCAAACCGGATGCTCTACCGAATGAGCTAACGGCCCACCAAAACTATCGAGAATCCTCGATTTTAGGACTAAAATTTCATTTTAGATAAAATCGGGACAAATGAGCTAACGGCCCACCAAAACTATCGAGAATCTTCGATTTTAGGACTAAAATTTCATTTTAGATAAAATCGGGACAAATGAGCTAACGGCCCACCAAAACTATCAAGAATCCTCGATTTTAGGACTAAAATTTCATTTTAGATAAAATCGGGACAAATGAGCTAACGGCCCATTAAAGCAACTTAACAAACGAACCGAGTTTAGTTGTTCTTATGTGGGCGCAGATGGATTCGAACCATCGACCTCACGATTATCAGTCGTGTGCTCTAACCAACTGAGCTATGCGCCCGTTGTATTTTTATACGATTTTATAATAACAAAAAAAACTTTTATTGCAAGAAAGAAACTTGCCCTACTTTAAACAGACGATCGTCTATAAAGTAGGGCACATAAAGATATTAAAAATAAAATGAACAAAAAAAGAAAAAATAACAAATCCCGACGATCGTCGGGATTTGTTAGGGCTATACGGGGTAAGGCAAAAAACGAATAAAGACAATAAATGAAAAAACAAAAAAGCTCCTTTCACAATAAAAAAACTCCTTTTGCAACAAAAAACTCCCATTGGGAGTTTTTTGTTTTTTATAATTTAACAGTTATTAATTTGGTTTCTTTGAGTTACTCCGATGGGTCAAATTATATGATGACTTGACCAACATCTGAAAAATTAAAGATAGAACCAAAGCACAAAACTATTTTATGCTCTATTGAGCACATAATAAGGTAGTGCTCTGATTCCTTAACTCCAATTTTTGTCGACTTTGTTTTTGATGTCTCGATAAAATCGATTCAAAAAAAACAAAAATAGAAATGATCCATCGACAGGTTCCCCTACCGATGCCTTGTTACGACTTCATCCTGGTCATTGAATTCGCCTTAGGCCCAGAAAACTGAGATTTCAGGCGCCCCCAACTTCCCTGATGTGACGGGCGAATGTTCTCTGAGAACTCAGAGTTGACGTTCCCACTGTACGTGCGGATTTCCCGCATACAGCGAGCTCTAATGCATTCCTTGCTTAATCTTGTATATTTTTCGTAAACCCTTATCTTCTAAGTGAATCCTTTTTCCCATTAACTTTATTATTCTGCAGAAAATTTTAAAATCTTTTCTTTTTGAAGGGAACTTGAGATGATTTTTTATGAAAAATGGTACTATAACTTTCTCTAACTCTTTTCGATTCGCCACTTCATAACGATAACAATCTTGATGGTTTTTGCGAATATCTTTTTGAAAATAGATACTCCCACAACCAAGATATTTTTTCAAATCGTAAAGAATCTTTTTATCTTTTTCTACTAATTTCACATAAAATCTTGGCTCAGCTTTAACCCTTCTTTTTACCATTTTCTTTTCATCAGGATTACGAACATAAACAGTAAAGCTTCCTTCGCCGTCTACTAAACCAGTAATATAATCTGGATTAAGCATATCATTAGAGAGGACCCTTCTTGAATATATAATTTTTATATATTTCAATACTATGGTCCAGCTGACTTCTGACGCTGCGTTAGTTCTATAATAACAAAGCAAACTTTGATATACAGCATCAGATCTCCCCGGGTCAATACATAAACTGTTCCTAACATCCCAAATTGAGCTTTCTATAATGACTTTCCCCACGCTCACCACCGATTCCATGGGTCAGCCAACTCATATAATATTTGGGCTGTTATTTGCTTCCAGATCCTTCGCTATTTACCTCGCGATAAATAACTATCTTTCAGCTATGCTCTATAGACGAGTTTATAGAGAAGAAGATTTTAACTTCTTAGTTTATGTGCCTGCCGGGCGCTTTTAATTGTGAGTACAAGGTCAAGTGACATATTCATCGCGGCGTAGCTGATCCGCGATTACTAGCGATTCCAGCTTCACGAGGTCAAATTGCAGACCTCGATCCGAACTAAGACCGGTTTTGATGGGATTAGCTCCATCTTGCGATTTGGCAACCCATTGTACCGGCCATTGTACCACGTGTGCTGCCCAGGGCATAAGGGCCATGCGGATTTGGCGTCGTCCTCTCCTTCCTCCCAGCCTTTTGTTCACAAACAAATTATGTTTGTGCGCAAAAGGCTGGGCAGTCCTCTATGACATGTAAAACATAGAATGAGGGTTTCGCAGGTTTCCCCATTTAAGGGAGCACCTCACGGCACCTGCTGACGACAACCATGCAGCACCTGTTCTAAGTGCCTTGCGGAGTCCGCCTTTCAGCGAATTTTCACTTAGTATGTCAAGCCCTGGTAAGGTTCTTCGCTTACCGTCGAATTAAGCCACGTGGTCCACCGCTTGTGTAGACCCCCGTCTATTCCTTTGAGTTTCAACGTTGCCGTCGTACTTCCCAGGCGGGATGCTTAACGCGTTAGCTTCGCCGGTGAAAGGGTCGACACTTCCACTAGCTAGCATCCATCGTTTACAGCGTGGACTACAAGGGTATCTAATCCTCTTCGCTACCCACGCTTTCGTCAATCAGCGTCAGGAATGTCCCAGATAGCTGCCTTCGCTTTTGGTGTTCCGCACGATATCAACGGATTTCACCCCTACACCGTACGTTCCGCTATCCTCTAACACCCTCGAGTTCGGTAGTATCCCCGGCAGTTTTGAAGTTGAGCTCCAAAAATTTAACCGAAAACTTTCCGAACAGCCTTAAGACTCTTTACGCCCAATAAATCCGGATAACACTTGGGGCTCACGTATTACCGACGCTTCTGGCACGTGATTAGCGGCCCCTTATTCCTCAGGTAAGTTCACCTCGTGCTCTGCACGAGACCACTGATTTACGCTGATTGGCTCGCTTTCACTCGCCTTGCTGATTTATGCCGATAAAATATATCAGCATTAATCAGTTAAATCAGTATCTATCAGTGAGCTTGTGCGAAGCACAAGGTTATTCCCTGAGAAAAGTTCTTTACGCCCCAAAGGGCTTCTT
>Ga0268277_1001202_pt1 | contig 18379 bp, 20 predicted proteins | sample saktaG_5_FD_190132 | JGI IMG/M metagenome (GOLD analysis project Ga0268277, IMG submission 190132) | Saline water microbial communities from Sakinaw Lake, British Columbia, Canada - sak_2010_1_5_50m | ecosystem: Environmental > Aquatic > Non-marine Saline and Alkaline > Saline ...
TAAATATCTTAGATGAGAAAAAGTGTCAGGAACCTTTTTTTGGTCTACCTTGTCGCCTTAATGTTATTTCAAGACCAAAAGGTCCAAAAGTAAAACACCCTTTATGGGTGTTTTACTTTCTTTGCTCCCCTTACAGGACGCATTTAGAACTTTAGATTGGATAAAAATAAGAGAAGAATTAAACGAATTAACTCTTTCAATGATTTAAATTGACCCCATGTTGAATGATGTTCATGCCTAGTATAGAGTTTTTGGAAAATATATGCGATTTTCTATGTTGCCCGCATAACTCATCTTGTCGGATTTTACGTCGTCGGATGATAAAATTGCCTTCTCAGCGATTTTATTCACAGCTTACCTCATAAAGCTACTTAATCTCAAAATAATCTTGGTTATCTCTAGACGCAGGATAGACTCTACCGGGAATGCTTTATGCTTGACAGGATACCAGGATTCCTGGTAAGATGCGATTATGAAGATACACCTATCAAATAGTACATTTTTAGGCAATATCGATCCTTTCCTAAAATCATTTGATCCATCCGAGAAAGATAAATTAGATATAACAGTTAACCAGAAATGGGTTTTTGTACATCCAATTGCTTTGTCTATGATAGCAGCCCTTGGTTTGCCTATAGATAAAAAACAAATTAAATGTGAACAACTGGTAGCCAGATCTAGTCATTACTTAGAAACAATGGGCTTATTCAGTTTTCTAGGAATAAAGTCTGGAATCAAGGTAACTAAGCATGAACCTACTGGGCGTTTCATTCCGATAACGCAAATTAAAAATTCCGCCGAGCTTACATGTTTTCTTACAGAGATAATTCCCCTACTTCATCTTGAGCCAAAACAAGCAGAATCAATTCGTTATATCGTCAGCGAGCTCACAAGAAACGTATTGGAACATGCCCAGACAAAGGACGGTGCCATAGTCTCTGCTCAGTATTACAAGAAAAGCAATACTATAGGAATCGGAATTGTTGATAGAGGACTAGGAGTCAAAGAAACCATAAACAAATCCCATGATGCTAAAGATGATTTAGAAGCCCTGGGACTGGCGCTTACACCTGGGGTTACCGGTACAACGAAAAAGGAAGGAGGAACGGAGCTTAATGCAGGTGCGGGCTTATTTTTTATTAAATCTATTGCAAGCGTTAATCGTAATTTTTTCGTTATTTATAGTGGCAACGCAATGTATAAACTATTGAAAAATAAACCTAGTAGAAAAAATATCATGTTGCATTCAGACCCATTTGCTGATAGACATTCTAGTAAGCACAATCTTCCGTATTGGCAAGGAACTGCTGTAGGTATAAGCATTTCTTTAGATAATACACCGGGGTTTTTGATGTTGTTGGATTTAATTAGGGATACTTATGCAAAAGCAGTAAAAGAACGTAGGAAACTAAGATACCGAAAACCTCAATTTATATGATAGTGATTAATTTATTTAAATCCACCGGAAGCTTTGCGGAAGACAAGGATCTAGCAAGAGAGCTAAGGATAAAAGAAATACTTCCCGCATTAAGCCAGGACAAAAAGGTCATTTTAGACTTTACTCAAGTTGAATTTGTAACACAATCATTTATTCATGCGCTAATTAGCGATTTGATAAGGAAATATAATAGTGCAGCACTAGAGAAAGTACAATTCAAAAATTGTAATAATACTATTAAAAAAGTTATTGAGATTGTAACAGATTATATGCAACAAATTGATTAAAGTTTTTTGAGGATTGTTTTGAAATTAGGATAATTTCGTGAAGTAAGCTGTGAATAAAATTGCCTTTTTAACAAGACGATTTTTACGAGCCCCCCTGTAGAACCAATTTAGAACTTTAGATTGAGGGAAGACGAAAGAAGAGTTTGAAAGTGTTAGAACTTGTTTAAAAGATTGTATTTTCAATATAACTATTATTTAAATAAAATGAGAAAAACAAAAATGTCTTGATCTAATCTTAGGTAGTATAATTAGGTTAGGCATAAAATTTGGAAGATAACTAAGCTAGGTTGATGTTTATACTTTTATGGGAAACTATAGAAATTTATTGAAAAAAAGAAGGAATTGGTATAAGAAAATTAAAAAAGTTTACTGCCCTGTGTTAAAAGATGACGTATTTTTTACCTCTAAAGGCTTTCATCATCTTCTCTATCCGAGCGGAAAAATGAGACCAATAAAGGAACAGATGTATAAATTAGGACTTTTGCCTTTGGTGATACCTGTAATAATGAATGCGAAAAAAATATATAAATATAACCAATCTTTCATAAAAGATTTAAGGAAAGAGGCGGAATTTTGGACATTAAGGGATGTTGTTGGACGACAGAGAACCCTAACTAAAGTTATTTTGAGAAAAGTAGGAACGGGGAATATAACTTTTCTTAGCGTGATGAAGAAAAACGATAAGAAAATATGGTCTAAAATCAAAAAAACCATCTACAAAAAAAGATGGCCTTTTTGATGTGCCTACTTTCGGCTTATGGAATTCCTTAGCCGAGACAAACCTTGCGGTTCATAGGCACACCCTTATGATAGCAGGGTTGACAATACCTGTCAAGTTGTTGTCTAATAAATTTATGAAAAAACTTTATCCCTACAAAGGGCTTTTTGTTTTAATTGGGCTTGAAAAATAACTGAAAACGAGATAGATTAAAGTAAAATTGTAATAAAATCTTGAAAGAGTAATGAAAAATGTAATTAAAAATAAGAAAAGAACACCATATTTAAAAGATGGAATGCTTTATTCCTTATGGAAATACTTAAACGGATATAGGGTTGTTAATAAAAATACTCTCTGCTTTGAAGACTTAACTCCAGTAAACCAAAGTATCTGGATAACGGCTGTCATGTTTGCCAATATGGTTACGGAACTTGGGTTAGATATAAAGGGCTTACGCTTTAATAAAGAAGCTTATCTAACCTATTACCAAAAGAAAGATAAGGTCGCTGACATAAAAAAGAAAAATTCAAATCTCCATAAATCGTTCAAAGCAGTTTTAAATAATCGCTACAATTTGGAAGATCTAAAAAATGTTTGCTTCTTTAATAATCTTGGAATGCATGAATTTTTCGAATTTGATAAACAGGTCTTTCAAAAGACAAAAAATAAGCTAGAATATCTTCTAAATGATTATATAGAGTATTTTACCGAGGATAAAATGTTAACTGAAAAGAAAAATTATTCCAGCTTTGAAAATCAAAAACAAGGATTAACACAAATTATTGAAAGTTATAGAGGAGAATATGGGAACAATTTCCTCATAGAATTTAACCCAGATGAGCATAGTATTCCATTTCCTGACTTTAATAACAGTTTTTTATTTATCCATTCCTTAATAGCTTTTGAAAGTTTAAAATTAATAGAAATAAATAAGATATGGATTTACGATTGGGAGAAACCACCCGAAGACCAAACGGAAGAATATAAAACATATATAACCTTAACCCCTGAATATCTAAGAGAGATAGGAGTAAAAAACAAAAAATCTAAAAAAAGAAAAATAGAAATTAAAAAAGAAAAAACGGAAACCAAATACAATGAAGGTGTTTTGCACTTCAAGAATAAAGAAATTAACTTTAGAAACAAACAAAATCAAAAAGAACTACTCACAACATTATTTGAAGAAACAAAAAAGAACTGGAGCTATGATGAAATCCAAGACAAATGGGACGAAATGATAAAATTAAGGGTAGTTGACAAACGAAAAGATTACTGGAAAAAGTTTTATAGTGCTGGTGATGATATAAATACAACCATAGCAATAGAAACTCAAATAAAAGATTTCATTATTAAAAACACTAAAGAGATAAGAATAAACCCAAGATACATTTAGCTGAGGTTCAGCTGAATTCAGCCAATAGTCCGTATTATAAAATAACCTTGGAAGATAGGTTATTTTTTATGTTTGAAAAACTGAAGGAAAAAGAAAAGACATCAGAAAGTATAGATTTTGAGGCTAAGCAAAATTTAGTTGGTTTTTTTGACTTACTTTTGAAAATAGACAAGAGAAATCATCCTGAAAATTATAAAAAACAATCTGATGAAAATTATGAGAATAACAGAGATACAAATAATACCAATTAAGCCAAAAGAAGGGCTTGTAGCTTTTGCTAGTGTAGTGGTTGAAAATAGCGTTTATTTGGGCTCTATCGGGGTTCACACGAGACTTAACGGCAAAGGATATAGAATTACCTACCCTACCAAAAAAATCGGCAATAGAAATATAAATATCTACCACCCAATCGATAAAGAAATGAGTAAAGTAATTGAAGAAGTAATAATTTCAAAGATGAAAAGAATTATTTAATCAATAAGTTGTTTTTAAAAAAGTAATGAAAAAGTAATGAAATGTTAGATACTGTAATCTTACAAATCCCAATGGGTTATTCTGCTATAATTGACCACGATAGATTTAATCCTTCAACGAGAGGAATGAGTGACGATTCAAGAGGATTTGTTAAATACGTGAATAATCCAACCAAGATAGATAAAGAAAAAGGAATTTATAAACCGAGATTAACTATTATAAAAAGAGGCGAAAGAATTTATTTGAAGATAGAATTTTCAGCTCCCAAGCTATTGTTTGGCAATAATTTAGACGAATTAAGAGAAAACGATTTTGACGAAATGACAGAGAAATTACGAAAAGAAATATTAGAAATGGGAGTAAGACTTTGGACTCACGAAATTGAAAATGCAGAGGTTATATCATTTCATCCTTCGAAAAATATTCTTCTCAGCAAGGGATACACAGCATCATTTGCCATAAGAGAACTATCCAAAATAAATCTTAATCAGAAATTTGATTTTACAAAAGTTACTTACAGAAATAACGGCGAGGAGTTACAAGTTTACTCTAACTGTCATTCCTGTGTATTCTACGATAAAATAAACGACTTGGACAAACCAGCAAAAAGAGCAACAGATAAGGATGAAACAAAAAAACAGTTAGATTTATTTAAATATATCAAAAAAGAAAAAACAAATCTTGAAGTGTTAAGGTTTGAGATAAGATTAAGTCGTAAGAAAAAAATGGAAGAGGTTTTAGCAAAAATTGGGTACACTGGCAATCCTATATTTAAAGATATTTTTAAAAAAGATATTTGCCAGAAGATACTCAAATTATATTGGGGTAATTTCTTTGGAAAAGATTTATTCTTATTTAGCATCAACAATAACCCACAAATGATTTTGCAGAAGATTTTAATGAAATATCCGAAAACAAATATAAGAACGGCGGTTATGTTAGTGGGATTAAATCAGCTTTGTAAAGACGAAGAAGGAATAAGGGGGTTTAGAAGCATTGCCAAAAACTATAAACCAAAATTTAACTGGGTAATACTAAACAACTATTTAAAGAATTTTGAAGATGATGTTTTTACTAACCCCACACACGGATTTATAAAAGATGTTGAAAGAGATTTAGAAGAATTCAAGGCTTTTAAGTTGAAAAGTTATTCACTTGCGATGTAAACTATTGTAAAGTATAATGAAAGTATAAAAGTTTATTACAATTACAAATAAGATCTATAAAAATATGACACAAAAAAACTTTGAAAAACTTGATGAAAAGTTAGACGAGATAGAGTCCCAGATACGATGTATGAAACGAATGATTAGTGAAAAAAATGCTCCGGAAGAAACAAAAAAAGTGCTAAGAAAGCATTGTCTGGATTAGAAGAAAAAAGACAAAAAATAATTGAAGAAATTCAAAATTAAATATGACAGAACAAAAAGAATTTTATACAACTCAAGAATTAGCTGATAAATTAAGGGTAAATATTATGACCATTTACCGCTACATCAAGGCAGGTAAAGTAAAAGCCTATAAAATTGGTAAAGAGTTTAGAATAGATAAAGAAGAATTCAATAAGTTTTTAAATAAAGTCAAAACAAAATAATTATGGAAAGAACTTTCAATATCTCCAACCTCATAGAGCAAAAAACAGAATATTGGATAACTCAAGAAAAGAAAAAATCTCAATCCGTGATTGGAGCTTTAATTAAATATATTGAAAAAACAAATAAATTGCGAGAGCCACAGAAAAAAGCGATAGAGGTGCATCTGTGGCTTAAGTTCGTTGGCAATAACCAAAAATTAGCAGATATTATCAGGCAGGGCTTATTGTATGACGAAGAGCAAGCTCAAAGATATGATAATTTTTATACTTTTGGCAATAATTACACAACGCAATTTCTAAATCAATTTCTTCAAGATAATGGAGTAAAAAATCTACATAAAAAATTAGTAAATGACCCGCATAGTAAAAAGATAAACTGGGAACGAGTTTTAGACGACCTATTGTATAATTACGAATATTCAAATTATCTTTTCAGCTTACCGATGGGAGCAGGAAAAACATATTTAATGGCTTGCTTTATCTATTTGGATTTATACTTTGCTAATCTTTACAAGAAAGACAAAAGGTTTGCTCATAATTTTATAGTGCTTGCTCCGACAGCTTCAAAAACAGCGATACTCCCCTCTTTACGGACGATTAAAAACTTTAATCCTGAATGGATATTACCAAAGACGGAATCAAAGAAGATTAAGCAAGTTGCTCAAATTGAAATTTTAGATGCTTTAAGTTCACAAAGAAAAGACAAATTGCAAGGAGAAAATCCAAATCTTGAAAAAGTGAATAGATTATTACAAACCAAAGATTCTGGATTAGTATTCATTACTAACGCCGAAAAAGTAATATTAGAAAAATACAAGGAAAGAGATAAATTACTTGTAAAAAATCTGAGAAAAGGACAAAAAAATCTGCTAAATAATAAAGAATTATCAGAGATTACAAAATCAAATAAACTGAGGGAGAGGTTGTCAGAAATTCCATCTTTGACAGTTATTTTAGATGAAGTGCATCACACCTACAAAAATAAAAAAGAAGAGAAAAAATCAAGAGAAGCAGTTAATATACTAAACCAAAATAAAAATGTAATTAGTGTGTTGGGGTTCTCAGGAACGCCTTATGTTAGATACTCAGTAAATATTGGGAATGATAAAATCAAATTAAATCAAATTCAAGATATTGTTTATAATTATCCTCTTAATGAAGGAATCGGCAAATTTCTAAAAGTGCCTGAAGTAAAAAGCGATAATGTTAAAGAAAAATCATTTATTAAAAATGCCTTAACAGATTTCTTTAATAATTTTGACATTAAATATCCAGATGGCACAAAAAGCAAAATAGCTTTTTATTGTTCAAATAAAAAAGTCTTGAACGAAAAAATCTTACCAGTAGTGCAGGAATGGTATGATAAAAATAGAAAAGGGAAAGAAAAAGAGCTACTCAGATATTATACTAAAGATAAAGAATACTCACTTCCAAGAGAGAATTTAGCTTTATTCCATAACTTAGATAAACCCTATTCAGATAAAAGGGTTGTATTACTGGTAGCAGTGGGGACAGAAGGGTGGGATTGTAAGAGTTTAACTGCTATTGCCTTACCAAGACAGAAAACAACAAAAAACTTTGTCCTACAAACAACCTGCCGATGCTTAAGAGAAGAAGAAAATGCAGAAAAAGAAAAAGCGTTAATTTATTTAGCAAAGAGCAATTATGAAACATTGGATAAAGAATTAGGAGAAAATTACCATTTAAAAATTTCTGACTTGAGATTAAAAAAAGAAGAAGAAATTCCAGTAAAAATTAGGAAGCCGAAACTCGGAAAATTAGAATATAGACAAATTGACACAAGATATAAAATTGTAATAGAGAAAGGAATAAATTATAAAAATCGGCTAAAAAACTTTGATTTTAAAATTTTCAAGAATAAATATAGATTTGATGAAAAGATAATGATAGGGAAAATAGGTAAATATGGAATAATCAAAGATTCCTATGTTGAACAAGCTTATGAAAACGAAACTTTAGATTATGCTTTTGGCGATTTTATCTATGATATAGCCAATGAAACATTTGGCAGATTTAATGAAACTGACTTATTAAATAATTACGACAAAGAATTAAAGCATATTTTTACAATTGTTGAAAAAAATAAAGGATGGATTATTGCTAATCCAAACTTAGAATTAAAAGATATTATTCACTACATTGCGTCGCTTTTGATGGAAGAAGTCAACTACAAAATTGAAATATTTACCAAAGACACAACAATTGAACTGCTTGAATGGAATATTATAAATCCAAAAATGATACTTAGAACTGCTGGCGGAAATTTATCTAAATTTATGCCAAAAATTGACGAAAGAAATATAATATTATACAAAAAGCACCCTGAGGACTTAGAAGAAAAAACAAATAATATTGACCCACGAGATATTAGTTTTAACTACACACCCTACAAAATGGATTCGGGTTTTGAGCAAAACACTTTATTGGATATGCTAAAAATGAGCGAATTAACAGGATTAGAAGTATATTTTAACGGCTATAAAGATAACGAACTACAAAGTTTCTACATAGAAACACCCAGAGGCAGATACACTCCTGATTTTCTGATTATTAAAAGAAAAGATAATAAAAAATATAAAAACAAAAAGAATAAAGGAAAAATAGAAAAAATACTAATTATAGAAACCAAAGGAAAACCGTTTTATAACGAAGAATTCAGACAAAAAGAAAATTTTGTAAAGCAGAAATTTATTAAATATAACCCAAACTTTACTTATAAAACTTTTGTTGATAAAGAAGGGAAAAATGATTTCAGCAGATTTATTAACGAATTAAAAAATAAAATTAAAACATTATGAAAAAACCAAAAAAATACAATCTTACTCCAGCCGAAGGACAGGCTTTGTTAAACTTTCAGGGGCGACTCTATCCAGAGACGATAAAACTGTTTGAAACAGGTTTAATTGAAGAGGTTAGACAAAAAGTAAAGAAATTAAAACTAACTAAAAAAGAAAAAGAATTACATCCTGATTTTAGAAATTTACTTATTCAAGGTGATTGTTTATCGGCTTGTGCTTATCTGAAAAGTAAAGATATTAAAGTTGATTTAGTTTATATTGACCCACCTTTTGCTAGTGGAGCTAACTATGCTAAAAAAATCTATTTAAGAAACGGCAGTAAAACGAGCATTGAAAATGATGATAACAGTATTGGAGAAGAAATAATGTATTCTGATATTTGGCAAAAAGAAGATTATCTAAATTGGCTCTATGAAAGATTGTTGGCAATTAGAGAAATAATGGGCGAAGAAGCGAGCATTTATGTCCATCTGGATTGGCATATTGGAGCTTATGCAAAAGTTTTATTAGATGAAGTTTTTGGTGAAGAAAATTTTATAAATGAGATAATATGGCACTATACAAGCAGTAAATCTCCAAATGGTAAATACGCAAGAAAACACGATAATATTTATCATTATTCAAAAGCGGAAATGTATTATTTTAAACAAGAATTGAAAAAGGTAAGTGATTCCTCTAAATCTAAATATGACTTAGAGGATGAAAAGGGTATTTATAAAATGGTAAGAGGTTATAAAAAATATTTTAAAGAAGAGGTGCCAATTGATGATGTCTGGGATATTCCATTAGAAAATGTGCAGTCTAAAGAGATACAAAATTACACAACGCAAAAACCAAGAAAGCTTTTAGAAAGATTCATAGAAACCGCATCTGATAAAGGAATGCTCGTTGCGGATTTCTTTGTTGGCAGTGGCACTACCACTAAAGTAGCTCAAGATTTAGCTCGGAAATTTATTGCCTGTGATATTGGAATGAATGCAATCCAAACTACCAGAGATAGATTGGTTAAAGTAGGAGCTGAATTTGATATTTTGAAAGTTAAAGATGGAATAAGATTATTTAGAAATCCTGCCCAAACAACAGCTAAGTTATTTAGTTTAATTGATGGTTTCAAAACATCATCTGAACTTGATTTAGGAAACTTTTGGGACGGCGGAATTGTAAATGAAAAAGGAAGTTATGAACTAGTTAAATTTATCGGAATTGATAAAAATCTCACCAAGAAATTATTAGATGTGATATTAGAAGAAATTTACAGATTAGAAGATACTGAAACAGGCATAAATAAAGTAAAACTGATTTACGCTTATAAAGATTTAGATATTGACCAAAGCTATGTGAATAGAACTATTAAAAAAGCAGGAAAAACAAATATCAAAATTGAGTTGGTAAGCCTTGATGACCTATTGGATGAAAAAAAAGAAATGCTATACACTCCAGACAATGCGGATATAGAAGTTAAAAAACAGGACAAACAATATGAAATAAAAATTAAAAAATACTTCAGCTCTTATCTAAAAAAGAAAATAGATGAATATAACGCAAAGAGAGTTAAAAAAGGACAGCAAAAATTAGAAGGCAAGAGTAAAAAAGAAGAAATCAAAATAAGTAATGCTGGACTGGAACTGATTGAGGCGATACAATTTGATACTACCCTGGAAAAGAGCGGTATCTGGACAAGCAATTTAGAATTAGAAGATAAAGCAGGAAATAAAGAAAAGATTAAAGGAGAATATTTATTAAATACAAGCAAATTCAAGATGAAAATAAGAAATATCGCAGGAGATGAAATAACAATATCATCTAAAGATTTAAAACTATGAAAGCGATAATATTCGCAAGAGTTTCAACTGAAGAACAAAAAGAAGCTGGAAATTCGTTGCCAGCTCAAGTGGAACGACTCAAAAATTACTGTAGAGGTAAAGACTTTAAAATAGCTAAGATTTTTAGCTTTGATGAAAGTGCTTATAAAACAAAGAGGGATGATTTTGACAGAGCATTGGAATATCTAAAATCTAACAAAGAAAAAATTGTTGTCTGTTTTGATAAAGTAGATAGATTTTCTCGCAACGTCTTTGATAAACGAGTAGCGTCTTTATACAACTTAGCAATGAAAGACAAGATAGAACTTCATTTTGCTTCAGATAATCTTATCATCACGCCTGACATATCAGCAACACAAAAATTCCATTTTGGTATAAACTTGGGCTTAGCAAAATATTACTCTGACGCAATCAGCGATAATGTTAAAAGAGCTTACGAAAACAAAATCAAAAAGGGCGAGTGGATTGGTAAAGCTCCTGTAGGATATACTAATACACCAGATAAAAATGGTAATAAAGATGTAATCCCCGACCCAGCACGAGCTCACTTTATAACAAAGATATTTGAAACCTACGCAACAGGTAATTCTTCAATGAGAACAATTAGAGACGAAACAAAAAAGATGGGATTAAAGAGTAACACAAAAAACCCTAAACCATTAAGCGTGAGTCAAATAGAGCATATCTTAAGAAATCCATTTTATTATGGAGTGATGAGGATTAAAGACGAATTATATTCTCATAAATACCAACCTCTTATTTCTAAAGAGTTATTTGATAAGGCACAACAAGTTAGGTCTGGATACCATAAAAAACTGTTCAAATACGCTTCTAAGCCCTTTATATTGCGAGGACTAATAAAATGTGCCGATTGTGGTTGCACAATTACTCCAGAGACCGCTAAGGGACACGTATATTACCATTGCACCAATTATAAAAGAACACACAATAAAGTACCCTTTGTAAGAGAAGAAGAATTATTAAAACCTGTTTACGAAGTTTTAAAGAGTATTCAATTATCAGACGATAAGATTAAAGAGATAACCGAAGATTTGAGAAAATCAAATGAAGCAAAAAATGAATTTCATAAAAAATCTTTAGCCACTTTAAGAAAAGAGTATGACCTAATTGACAGTAGGATAAGTAAAATGTTTGATTTACGGCTTGATGACCAGAGTATTACTAAGGATATGTTTAATAAAAAGCTAAAGGAATATAAAGAAAAGCAAGCAGAATTAAACGAAGAAATACAAAGATATACCAATGCTGATGAAAATTACTATATTACCGCAAATACAGTGTTGACCCTTGCCAAAAGGGCTTATAAAATCTTCCAAAGTTCTGAAGTAGCTGAAAAACAACAACTTCTCAATTTTCTACTTCAGAACCTTGAATTAAAGGGCAGAAAACTCCTATTTGAACTAAAAACACCGTTTGATACGGTGCTTCAAGCGAACAAGTGTTCTACAGTGCTCCGCACTCTGGACGAAATCCGAACGTATTTCAGGGAAAATCCGGACGCTGAATTTTGACGCTCAGGCGTGGCGGAATTCCTCCCCCAGACCCCTTCCTTCCGCCGCGCCCTCGCTTGGGCCGGCGAATTTTTTGGCGAAAACTACCTCACAAAACGTCGCTGCGTTCGCGAAAGGTTCTGTATCCGCAGTTTGCCTCTTGCAACTTTTTCTGCAACGGCTTTAGCCTTGTCAAGATTCGGTGTTGGAACTAGTAGCTCTTTTGTTTTATTCGTCTGTGTATTGAGTCGCCTTATCGCTTTAGCAAGCGATTTTTCCCCACTACTTCTCTCAACTTCTCGCGCAACTCTAGAACTACTTGCATCCAGTCGCCTATTTCCTCGAATTGGTACTTCGGTTTTCGATCCACGAAGGCCTCGAGTTTTTGCATTCTCGTGAGATGATGTTTCTGTCATGTAAAACCTTACTACCCCCTTTAATCAAAATTAGGAAAGTATAATGGCGAACCATTTCTAGAAAATAGTCCGCCACTCTACTTAATTACTACTGTCGATTACACGGCGGGTCATACTGATCCCGTAACTCTTTCTCGATTTTTAGGCGATCATCTGTCGAGTATTGATCAGACGGAGTCCAAAAAACCACAACATATAATAAACTCCCGCAATTTCTACTCCAGCAAGTGGTCCGTTCATGATTTGATAGTCTGGTCCCGGCTTGACCGGTTTCTCCGACATAAACTACATCGTATTTACCATTTGAACGAGAGCAGAGAATCGCATAGACAGCCGCGCGGTCAATCAAGCTTGTACTACTCAACGACCAAGGACCATCGAAGTTGTATTTTCCAATCTGGATCATCGGGGTTTTACTTTGTTAACTTTTCGGCTATAATGAAATTGCCGAAAGGTTGTGGTTGGTTGGGGCAACTTTTTCCTGGGACACCCAACTTCCACAGATTTGTAATCTACAAGACACCAGAGTTTTCTGGTGTTTTGTATTTAATCTTTTTTATTGTCTTTTTTATTGTCTTTTTTCTTATCGCCCAAATCTTTTCCTTGAAATTCTTTTTCAAGCGCAGCAATAAAACTATTCAGATCTTTCCATAAACTTTCCGAAAATCTTCCCCTGCTCCTAAAGAGTAATTCGTAATTTCCGTTTTGATCTTTCTCGTTAACTACAATATTCCAACCTTCTTTTGTTTTCTCCGTTGCTACATCCATATCCTGACCCTGTGAGATATCTTCACCTTGATTCTTCTCCTGCCCATTCAGAATTACAGATTCTCTATTATCTGAGTGATTCAATAATCCGGCGAATTCAGCGGAGTTAATGAAGCTGGAGATAAAATCACCCTTTGCCTGTGGAGTAATACCATATTCCCTCACAGCGATATTAGCTAAATCCCCCTTTCTAATAGAAGTATTCTTTGAAGTAGCCTCATACAAGCTCTTAAATAACTCCGGGCCAAGAAAGCTTTCAATTAGGGCCTTTTTCTTTTCTGCCTCATCTTTTGGGAAAATAATTCTTTTTGTAAGTTCAGTCAACTCTATCTGACCTCCTTTTTCTTCAATCAATCCAAAGTATTTCAACGCTGCAATCCTTCTAATAAATGCCCCACTTTTTGCAGAACCCTTAGTATCCCTTCTTGAACCGAAAGTAGCAAAAGTTTCTCTCTTAAAACTAATTCCGTGTTTCGAGGCCCATTCAACAACTTCTACGGCCTTATTTAATCCAATAGCGGGAAATTTCGGGCTTTTCCCTCGGGTATTCTTCGGAACATCAACAGTTTTAACCATATTTTTTGATTCGTTTACCTTTATTTTTTGATGCAAGGGTCAACCTTTAGATAATCTGTTATTAAATGATTAACCTATTATCTCCCTTTATCTTCATTATATTCACTATTAAAGGCGTGTCAAGGGTATAACTGATAATTATCTGAAAAGGAGTTAAGGATTATATTTATAGGTATATTAACATTTCTGCATGCGAGACGGGGTAATACTACCTGTGGAAAAGTCCCCTTGTGGACTTTCTATTCATTTTCTATTATACTATAGTTAAAGAATCGAAGTCAATTTCTTATGATTACAAAAAGGCAAAAAGAGGTTCTCGATTTCGTCACCAAATACCAAAAAAGCAAGGGATATGCTCCCTCGCTTGAGGAAATATGTAAAAAATTTAAACTTGCTTCCGTTTCTACGGCGCATTTTCATATTTCAAAACTCCGTGATTTAGGATACTTAACAAAAGAAGAAAACAAACCCCGCGCCATTGATACAACAAAAAGAGAAGAAATGGTAAGGGTTCTTATCGTAGGTACTATTGCCGCAGGTCAACCCATAGAGGCAATAGAAAATCCGAGTGAAACAATTGCAGTAAGTAAAAATGAAATTGGTAAATTCGGTAATCATTATGCTTTACGCGTCCAGGGTAATAGTATGATTGACGACGGGATTTTTGATGGCGACATTGTTGTTATTCGCAAACAAGAGACTGCCGACGATGGCCAAACCGTAGTAGCGATTATCGATGACAATGAAGCTACTCTTAAAAAGATTTATAGAGAAAAATCGCGTATTAAATTACAGCCGGCAAATCAAGAAATGTTGCCCATTTACCGTAAAGAAGTAGAGGTCCGAGGCGTCGTGGTTAAAATTGTAAGAAATTTAGAAAATGGCATTAAAGACAAGACACTTGCCTACAAGAAAAAAATATTTTTAGATCGCATAAGAAGCTCTAATCCAAAAAGTCAAAATAAATACAAGAGGGTTGTCCTCTCCCCGATTAGATACGCTGGGGGGAAAAGTTTAGCAGTTGGACATGTTGTTGAATTATTGCCGGACAATGTAAAAAGGGTTGTCTCTCCCTTCTTTGGTGGTGGTTCAATTGAAATAGCTATGAGTAAAGAACTTGGACTAGAGGTTATCGGCTATGATATTTTTGATATCCTCTGCAATTATTGGAAATTTCAAATAGAAAAGCCGAAACTTCTTTATAAGAAGTTAAAGGAATTAAAGCCCAATAAAAAAACTTTCGAAAGAATAAGACTGATTTTGAATGATGTTTGGAAGAAGAAAACAAAATTAGATCCTCTGACTTTGGCGGTTTATTATGTTTATAACTTTAATTTATCCTACGGCCCCGGGTTTATGGGCTGGTCTTCTGATATCTATCTGGACGAAACAAGATATAAAAGGGTGATAGAGAATATCCGAGATTTCAATCCAAAGAACTTAAAGGTAGAATGTGCCGATTTTCGAGAGGTCATTAAAAATCACCCAAACGACTTTCTGTATTGCGACCCTCCTTATTATATCGGTAAGGATTCGAAAATGTTCAAAGGAATTTATCCAATGAGAAATATCCCCGTTCACCACAATGGATTCCCGCACGAAGTTTTAAGAGATTTATTAAAAAATCACAAAGGAGGTTTTATACTTTCGTATAATAACTGCCCGACGATAAGAGAATACTATAAAGAATTTAAACAACTCTTTCCCACCTGGCAATATACTATGGGCCAAGGAGAAACAAGGATAGGATTAAACAGAAAAAACGGCAACGGTAATCATATTAAAGAATCTCACGAAATGATTATTTTTTGCCCACCAAAAAATTAAATCTATTTTTTGTTTAGTCTCTTTCGGTGATACAAATTGTGTTTTCTTGCTAATTCTGGAGGATATGGCTTGTGATTTTCCTGGAAATTCCAATCGGGATATTTTTTTTCTTTTGAATAATAATCGGATTTACACAAATCCTCCATCTCTTTAAAACTCGCAATTTCTACTTTTTTATAACCAAACAAACCACTAACTTTTGCTAATGTCCTAGGAGAAGTTATCATAAACAATTCTACCTTTGATTTGTTGCGTAAAGCTCTTTCAATAAGCAAATGGAGAACAAATCTGGGGACGCCCGGACTTCCTGTCATAGCAGAAACATAAAACATCATAGTTGCTTTAATTCCTCCTTTTGAGGCAGAACCACCGATCTTTTTAATAATCCCATCTTGAACTATTAAATAAATCCTCGCTGAATCATCGGTGAGTATTTTATTATCAATATTAAATAAATATTTAATATCGATTTTGTTTCTGCCATTCTTTCTTAATGTAAAATCACCGATTTTAATTGCTGTTTTTACATCTTTGATATTCATAAAATTACTTTAAGAAAAAATTAATATCTTTTTTATAAATCCGGGCGAATTCTTTCAATGCAACTACATCAATCCGTCTCTGCCCAGCCTCAACTTTTGAAACATGGGATTGAGTTTTTCCGAGTAGTTTAGCAACTTCTACCTGCTCCAAACCGGCCTCTCTGCGGGCCCTTTTTAACTGTCCAACGATATATTGATGGTCTTTTGAATAAATTGTCTTAGACATACTGCTATCTACATATTATATTCCATTGTGTTATATTCCAAATTGTCATATACTAATTAAGGGAGTTCCTCTGCCTTGCCCGCGCACGGGCGGGCGGGGCAAGGGCAAGGACTCGCCAAAAAATTCGCCGGCCCAAGCGAGGGCGCGGCGGAAGGAAGGGGTCTGGGGGAGGAATTCCGCCACGCCTGAGCGTCAAAATTCAGCGTCCGGATTTTCCCTGAAATACGTTCGGATTTCGTCCAGAGTGCGGAGCAGTTGTAAATTTTCGTCTTTTTGGAACGCGATTTTCGCCTCGCCGCTTCGCGGCTCGGCTCCGAAAACAGGCAAATTTACGAGTAATAAATTTTTGGCTATAAGGCAAAAATTTAAAAATATATGAATAACTTTTTCATCTATGTAAGGAAATCAACGGACGAGCCAGACAGGCAGATTTTGTCTATTGAGTCTCAAGTCGATGAACTGAAGGAATTTGCCCAAAAGGAAAAATTGGAAATCGCAAAAACTTTCATCGAGTCTCAAACCGCCAAAGAACCTGGCAGGCCTGTTTTCAACGAAATGCTATCTCTAATTGAAAAAGGAGAGGCGGAGGGAATTTTAGCCTGGCATCCGGACAGATTGGCTAGAAACTCCGTTGACGGCGGAAAAATAATCTATTTAGTTGATACCGGAAAAATTCAGTCGCTAAAATTCCCTACCTTCTGGTTTGAGAATACGCCTCAAGGAAAGTTTATGCTGAATATCGCTTTTGGGCAATCGAAATACTTTGTTGACAATCTTTCAGAGAATACCAAAAGAGGGCTACGGCAAAAGTTAAGGCGCGGCGAATGGCCCGGCTGGGCGCCGATCGGATATTTGAATAAAGAGCATAAGATAGTCCCCGACCCCGAAAGATGCAAGCTGATAAAAAAGATGTTTGAGCTTTATTCGACCGGCAAATATTCTCTGAAAGATTTAAAGGAACTATTGTTTTCTTCCGGCTTGAAAAGCCGGGCTGAAAAAGTTTTGTCTGTTTCCATGATACAGCACACCTTGGCCAATCCTTTCTACTACGGAGCCTTTATCTACAAAGGCGAATTATGCCAAGGAACGCACAAGCCGGTCATATCAAAGAAACTTTTTGATAAAGTGCAGGAAATAATGAAAGACAAATCAAGGCCCAAGAAAAGAAGCGAAAAGGTTTATCCTTTCCGGGGACTTTTCAAGTGCGGCGAATGCGGTTGCGCCATTACTTCAGAAACGCAAAAGGGGCATAACTACTACCGATGCACGAAAAAGAAAGTCCCCTGCTCTCAAAAATACGTCAGGGAGGAAATTTTGGGCGAGCAGATTTCGGATATTCTTCAAAAAGTTTCTTTACCAGATAAATGGAAAAATAAAATGATTGAAATTCTCGAAAAAGAAAAAATAGAAACAGATCGAGCTGGCTTTTCTTTTTCTCAAAAACTGAAATCTCAAATAAAGGAATACAAGGAGAAGCTGGAAAAACTTTTAGACGCCCATTTGAACGGCGATATTTCCCGCGAGGAATATCTTGAAAAGAAGCAAAAAATCCTCAATCAAAAGATCGAGATTTCCGAGAAATTGAAGACTTTTGGGAAAAAGGGAGGCAATTGGCTTGAACCGGCCAAAAACTTCATTTTTGCTTCAAATCAAGCACAAATCACGGCTTCAAGCGATAATCTCCAAGAAAAGGGCCAATTCCTCAAAAAAGCCGGCTCGAACCTCCTTTTGACGGACCGGAAAATAAAATATTTCCCACGCGGGGCGTGGGAAATACTCGAAAATTTGCCTGTTTTCGGAGCCGAGCCGCGAAGCGGCGAGGCGAAAATCGCGTTCCAAAAAGACGAAAATTTACAACTGCTCCGCGGGTAGGATTCGAACCTACAACAAACGCCTTAACAGGGCGTCGTTCTACCATTGAACTACCGCGGAATAATAAACAACACTACTAATTATAAATATATTTT
>Ga0268277_1001204_pt1 | contig 18369 bp, 17 predicted proteins | sample saktaG_5_FD_190132 | JGI IMG/M metagenome (GOLD analysis project Ga0268277, IMG submission 190132) | Saline water microbial communities from Sakinaw Lake, British Columbia, Canada - sak_2010_1_5_50m | ecosystem: Environmental > Aquatic > Non-marine Saline and Alkaline > Saline ...
ACACTAATCCTTATGATATTCTGTCAGATGGCGTTCTCTCAGAAGAAATCCGGAATCACGATTTCACATAAGTTTTTTGAAGTTGATCAGGATATTGAAACTCTGCGGAAAGAGCTGGCCAATGTTCGAAAGCAAATGCGGGAATTGGAAATAATGGTTTCAATACCAGAAATCCGCAAAGAGATCAATAATCTGATCCAGTTACCCGAAATGACCCACGAAATTATTCTAAATAACGGCACAGTGGTCAAAGGGAAAATTATTCATGAAGATATGGACCGTATTGTCATTCAGACCCAAATCGGGCAGTTGACCCTTTCGAAAAACAGTATCAAACTGACCCGTAAAGCCGATCTCCCAAAAGCCAATTGCATCGTCGACGGACCAATCGTTGATCAGGTTCATGAAAACAAACGGGTTTTTAAAGGAAAAATTAAAAACGATGGCGTTAGACGGGCCGACTTCGCCCGCATTATTTTTTATCTTTATGATGAAGGCACCACACTGCTGGCATCGGATTCCATCCTTATTTCCGGTAATTACCACATGTATAAAAGCGGCGTGCAGACAGATGCAACAATAGAACCGGGACGAACATTCAATTTTGATTGTGAGGTCGAAATACCAGAAGACGCAAAGGTAAGTTACTTTATCAAAAAAATCAGATGGGACGAATTTGATTGATATTCCAAACTGCCGGTCAATCCTCAATAAAAACGGAGCGTAATAACTTGGTTCAGGGATTTGAAAAACGGACTTGCCACAGATTTGAGATTCCAAATGCTGCATTGATGTATAAAAAAATCGGATTCTTTCGGCAAAAAAAATATGAGAATTCGATTCGTTTGTATAATATCAGCAAGGGGGGATTGTCCTTTGCCTGTGATGAAGATATTAAAAAGGGTAAAACCATTATTATTAAGCTGTTTATCCCTGGTGAAGCCCCCCTGGAATTACTATCTACAGTCTGCTGGCAAAAGGATTCCAGCGATGGTTACAGCTTGGCGACCGGCATCATATACCTGCCTTTTGGGAAGGGCGCGAATATGAATCCGTCCGAATCGCTGGATCGTCTACGCGAATTGGATAAAAAGTATGTGAAAGATCGGTAAGTTTCACAAGGATTTCAGTAATTTATTACTTAATTACTTTACACCAGTTTCTTATATTTATCCGGGTACAATGAAAATAATTACAGGTTCTAACTAATGATCGATAAAAAACGAATCCTGATCGTTGATGACGATGAACAGATCAGGATGATTCTGGGCGAATTCCTGACAATGCAGGGGAATGAATTCGAAACTGCCAGTGACGGACTGGAAGCTCTGGCCAAAGTTAAACTTGATATTGATTTAGTTTTAATGGATGTCAATATGCCGAATATGGACGGTTACGAGGTCATCAAACGAATTCGTTCAGAACCGGAGCACCGGGATTTGCCAATTATCATGGTAACTGCGATGGCCAGCCGGGAAGATCGCCTGCGGGCTGTCAGGGCTGGTGCTAATGATTTTATTGCCAAGCCAATCGACCAGACCGAGCTTGAAGTTCGCACCGGATCATTGCTAAGAATGAAAGATATTCAGGATACGATCAAACGCCACAAATCGGAGTTGGAAGATAAAATCCAACAGCGAACTGCTGTACTCCGTAAATCTCTGGATGAGATGGTCGACGCCCAACGGAAAACCTATGACGCATATCTGGACACGATCCGGCGCCTGGCAATCGCCGCGGAGTATCGGGACGAAGGTACGGCAGCTCATATTATGCGAATGAGCAATTATGCGGCTGTTCTAGCAAAAGGGTTGAATTTTTCACCGGGAGAGATCGAAATTGTGTTGCAGGCCAGCCCGATGCACGATGTAGGCAAAATCGGAATCCCTGATGGAATCTTATTGAAAAAAGGCACGCTGGAAGATAAAGAATGGGAAATCATGCGTCAACATACCATAATCGGCTCCCGGATTTTAAAGGAATCCAGGTCTGATTTCCTCAAAGCCGGTGAAGAAATTGCGGCAACCCACCACGAAAAATGGGACGGCAGTGGTTATCCCAATGGCCTAAAAGGTGAAGAAATACCGCGCTTAGGCCGCCTTTGCGCTGTCGCTGATGTGTTCGACGCACTGACGACGAAGCGACCTTATAAAGAAGCTTTTTCAAATGAAGAGGCATTCGACATTATTAAAAAAGGCCGAGGAACCCATTTCGATCCGGAAGTTGTCGATATCTTCTTTAATAAAGTCAATGAAATTGAGACAGTTCAAGACAAATACCGCGAAGGTAGTGTCGAGATGGAAACTCTCGACTTTGACCGACTCAGGTATTAAGTCACTCTCACTCACACCAATATTTATTTTTCAATCAACATTTCCGGATAGATGATATCCGATTTATGTTTATCTCGAGCAGAGAGCAGACGCAGTTTCTGGGCACAAAAGGCCGCAATAAATTGCTGCGGAAACTGTTCATCGCTGTAGATTTCCTCGATCCGGGCCAGTTTCTGAAGCAGTTTATCAGTACGAATGGCAAACAGCTGACCGTACAACTCCGGTGAAAAGGATTTTTTCAGAACGGTTTCAAACAACATCTTTAAATCTGTGTAATAAGGAATATAGCCGACTGGCGTTTCAATCGCCTGAAAATCCCCGTGAGTTCTGCCTTCCGCCCATAAAATCCAGATTTTTTTATCGATCTTGCTTGTCAGGTAATCTCCCGAGACATCCTTGAGAAAATAATTTGTTGAAAAGATCAGCGGTTTCTTTTTCAGACGTTTTCCAAATTCGAGATGGTTCTGAATATAGCGTGGCAAAGGTACAACCACAAAATCAAGGTTAGCCATGGGGGAATGTTTTCGAATTCCTTCCTGCCCCAACGTTGCTGCGGTGGTTTCCGATTCCAGACAGGCTCCCAGGAAAACGCCATGATCCCAGTCCAGAGACTGGCATACCGGGATATTTGTATCAGAATCCCGCCCGCCGTAAATAATTCCATCAATTTGAACACCATCGGGATTTTCCATCTTGGGATCAACATTATCCAGTTCGTTTAACCGAATAGTGTACCGGGCATTTTTATGCGCAATGGGGATTTCATTTCCATTTTCATCTTTTTTACCGCGCTCATATCTGCCAAAGTGATTCATTCCGGTTTCCGGCGCCTCTTGCCCCATTCCGATCCAGTATGGTTTTTTATTATTGATGAGAACATTGGAAAAAATCAGCTCCCGGGGTGTTGTCAGACAATTATAGATCAACGGATCATCAACCGGGTTGACATCGGTAATAATTCCAAATATACCAGACTCAATATTTACAGCGTGACAACTGCCGTCATCCCAGACTCTCAAATAGGCTATATCATCTCCCACAATTGTCTGACCTGGAATCATGGCGGTGCTCGTTTTCCCGCAGGCACTGGGAAAAGCACCCGTAAAATAGGTCGTACGTGATTTACCTGGTGAGTGAATTCCCATAATAAACATGTGTTCGGTGAGCCAGTCTTCGTAATTGGCTTTATTGATTGCCAGCCGTAGGGCCAGTTTTTTAAGTCCGAGACTGTTCCCGGCATATTGATTATTGATACTGAGAACCCGGTTTTCTTCCAGATCAATGTAAATCCGGCGTAAATGATCATTTTTTGAATGCCCCCCGTCATCAAGTTCACCGGCAGAATGAACGAAATAGAAGAAATCAGGATTTCCGTTTAACTTGATAAATTCACTATATCCCGATCGATACAAAAGGTCTTCACTATGGGCAACATAAGCAGAATCCGTGATTTGCATTGCGGGAATGGAAAAACGGGAGTTTCTGGGTCCCAGGGAAAAAAACCGAACCAACATCTCCTTCCCTTGCATAATTCCGTCCATCAACCCGTAAATCTCCTGCAAGCCCTCGTCCCGGTCTATGGTATTGATATGTTTACCCAATTTCTTTCCTGCGGGCAGCAATACTCTGGTATGGTTTTTATCACGGGCCTGATCCCGATAATTGTCAAAGTGAATAGTATGTCCTTCAATCGCTAAAGGTGATTCTTCACCGGTCTGTAACGCGAGTTTCCGGACATAATCAATTTCCTTAGGATCATCACTGATAATGGTGATTTTTTCAGGCTTACACAAACGGACAGCCCATTCCAATATATCCGTAACATGCCGGTTATTTAATGAAACTACCCGTGCAAATGCCGTGTCATCCAGGCAGCGTCGCAGATGATCCGTCATATCTTCCTCCTCAATAAACCCCATACAATTTGAGACTCATGCAAAAATATAGTATTTAAAAAATCAAGATGAAACAGGAATCTTTAATAATTTAAGCGATGCAACTATTATTTAAACCAAAGAAGTAGTCAAATTCATATTATTTAAATAGTTATGCTACCTAATTACTTAAGGTGTATCTAAAAAATAAACGGTTTAGCCGATTTCAACACCCGCCGGGTATCCCGAAAGTCGGGACATATTTTTTCCAGTGCGGTCCAGAATTCCCGGCTGTGGTTCTTTATCCGGGTATGCAGGAGTTCATGTAAAATGATGTAATCAATGACCCCATCATCAAACCGCATTAGTTGCAGATTCAGATTAATATTATTCTTCACGGAACAACTGCCCCAGCGACTTTTCAAATTTTTAATAAATACTCGGTCGAAGCGAAATCCAAAACGGTCGGCAAGCAAGGCGACCCTGTTTGGGAGGTATTGTTTGGCTTCAATCCGAAAGGTTTCAATAACCGCTTTCAGAATTACTTTCTGTACATCATCATCTTCGATGTTGATTGTCTCAGGATAATAAACCATGATAATGTCATTAGAAATATGATAAGAAAAATGCGGTTTATCATGAATCTGCAGAATCAACCGATGATTTTGGGTTTGAAAGAAGTTATCGAATCTGGGTTGTTGAGATTTTTCAACCTGGCGAACACGTCGCAAGGCTTTTTGAACCCAGTCCAGATGATCGTCAACAAACTTATACGCTGTACGAACCGATACACCTCGGGGAACGGCGACCCGGATTGAATGGTTATGTCTGATGGTAATATTCAGGCGGCGGGCTCGTTTGCTAGGAACAAATTCGACTGAACCGATGTCCCGAAAAGACCGTGTATGACTACTATTCAATCTCTATGGATTCCGTTTTCTTCCCGAATATATTGCATTTGGAATCCACTGAAATGACATCACCTTTTTTCAGATTGAAAATTTTGTATTGCAACTCCAGTTTTTCAAGATCGTCCTGACTACTAAATCCCTGCACAACAGTCTCTTTCTTATTCACTGATACCCATACTTTTTCAATAAAGTGTTTATTGAAATTTTTGGAATCGTGTGTAATCCGAATTGACAACTGGTTGGTATCATTATCATATTTCAGAATAATCTCTTTGGCCGGATGCGCAAGAGCCGCTGTATTGCCAAGTAGCAGAACAGCAATTATACTACATAAAAAATATCTCATATCCATTTCCTCAAGCGTTTATGAATTTAAAATAAAAACCAGAAAACCGTGACAGGTTGCCAGAATTGCTGAAATAATTCCCAGCAGGCGGTGATTTTTAAAAGACAGTTTGATTACTTTTAATCCCGACAACATAGTGGTTAAAACCATTAGCCATGTAATGATACCAAAAGGCTCAATCAACTGATGCAATGACATAAATTCCTCTCATTCTTTGATTTATATCGTCTGAGACTGACGATATTTGAAATAGTAATACATCGGTAATCCGGTAGCAATCAAAACAACTGCGGACAGTACACCACCCAGGGGAAATGCGATAAAAGTACCGTAAATCAAATACATTTGAGATGCAATAGCCACAATTGCCATCAATAACCAGGCTGGCGATTTGAATGTGGGTTTATAATCATCTCGTTTACGCAGAAAAAAGATTGCGCCGTATACCATTCCGTTTTGCAGCAAATAGGACAGTGTAAAATAACCCAGCAGGGCCTCAATTCCACCAATAAACAACAGTACAATTGCCAGACCCGATTGCAGCAAAATCGAATAATCCGGCGTTTGATATTTTGGATGCACGTGGGCAAACGTTTTAAAAAACAGGCCGTCCTTTGCGATGGCATACTCAATTCTCGGTTGTACCATTATTAATGCATTGACGCAACCGATCATACTGATAAACGCCGCGATAGCCAGAAATGCTCCGGCAATTTTTGCAAAGGCAGGCAGATATAAAAAGGGATTGGCAAATTGTCCGCTGGTTCCAATCAAATCATTATAGGGAATAAAAACACTGGTTGACAGAGCAATCAGAGTGTATACAAGCGTCACAATTCCTACCGATATCAACAGGCTGCGGGGGATAATTTTTTGTGGATTTTTCATCTCACCAGCCATGTACAAAACATTGGTAAACCCAGCATATGACCAAATCGTACCAGCGACACCGGCAACCAGCAGTGTAATCATGCCCTTATTCGCCATGACCGGAATTTGTGGAGCAGCAAATAGATGTTCAGTATTAAACAGGCTCACTCCCAGTATGCAAAGCAGGATCAGGGGCGATAATTTTGCAATTGTCAGAATAATCTGAACACCGCCCCCTTTCCGCACACTCCGATAATGGACATAAGTCAGAACCATGATCAGCAGCATTGCGAACAATTTGGTATATAGTGTTCCCGCCAGTGGCCCCCAAAAAATGCTGAGCGCCGTAACCGCGCTCAGGGCGATAATCGTAATTGAAGGTGTATCGCTGGTCCAGAAAACAGTCCAGACATAGAGAAATCCCAGCGCCGGGCTACCGGCTTTTTTCAAATACAGATAGCCAAAACCTTCTTCGGGATAAGCAGTTGCCATTTCAGCCAGAATAAAGAGCTGCGGCAACCAGATAATACCTCCGACTAACCAGGCAGCAACGGCCAGCCATGGACTACCTGCTTCCCGGGCAACAATCGGCAAATTGATAAACACTCCCGATCCGATTACCGATCCGAGAATCAATGCAATCACGTGCCAGATATTAAGTTCTCGCTTTAATGCCATTAAATATCCCGTCTAGTTGCTAATACTGTCCCAACCAACTTTTGATAAGTGCAAATATATCACCAGCGCCGCCACTGCTGCAACGATGATATATACTATCCCAAGCAGATAATCGCCCAAGATTAGTTTCCCAATACCAAACAGGCTGGCGTATACCAGCACAACGCCACAAATCCAGTCGATAAAGGACTTTCCGAAACCGCTATCACTAACAACATCTGGTAACTCTGCGGAAATTGGTTTCCAGCCCCGTCCACCTGGATGAACTTTGCGATAGAATTTTTTCAGAGTTTCTTTATCAGTAGGATCTGTTGCATACGTTACAATCAGCCAGACAATCGATGTTCCAATCACGATCGGGTACAAGGTCATCGGCGACTGCATTCCAAAACCGAACCGGGCAATTGGATAAATGATCAATGGAGCAATCATCGCCGAAATTTCAGACCAGGCATTGATCCGCCACCAGAACCAGCGCAGGATCATTACAGCCCCAACACCGGCACTGGCATTGATGATAAATTCCCAGGCACCAGATACGGTAGTCAGAAAATAACGCGCTATCAACAACGAGAACAGAATCATCAGATACATAGAAATTCTTGAAACCAGCACATAATGCCGTTCGTTTCCATCCTTTTTGATAAAACGCCGATAAAAATCATTGATGATATAGGAAGTACCCCAGTTCAGTTGTGAAGCAATGGTCGACATATAAGCAGCCAAAAATGTTGCTATCAGCAGTCCTAATAATCCCGGTGGTAAAAACCGCATCATTATTTTCGGATACATGACACCCGGATCGACGGTGTTTTCGTATTTTTCATAAAACGCATCAAATTCCGAAGTCTGGAATTCCGGGCTCTGCTCCCGGTCAACACTCCCATTATATACGGCAACAACCTGCTCGTACAACGCAGGATTCTCAACCTGTAAGATACCAGGGTTCTCAGCACGAGGTAAAATAATCAAGGCACTCAAAGCAACCAGAATCCAAGGCCAGGGCCGTAGAGTATAATGTGCAATTGTAAACCACAATGTTGCAAACAGGCTGTGTTTTTCATCCTTAGCGGACATCATACGTTGAGCGATATAACCACCGCCACCGGGATCGGCACCGGGATACCAGCTGGACCACCATTGTAACCCAATATGTGCAAAAAATGCTCCCACCGACAAGGCCAAAACACCACCGGTAACACCATGCAGGCTTACCTGTCCAATCTTTGGAAAAAAGTCCAGAACCTGGGGAGCCAGTTTGGTTTTCAGGGAAACAGCACCACCAATCTGCGGTAATCGTAGCACAATGACAGCCAGGATAATACAACCCGTCATGGCAAACAGAAACTGAAAACTGTCGGTGCGGGCGGTTCCTAATAATCCCGAAGCTGAGGCATACAGTGCAATAATGATTGACGCAATTATGACAAGTAAAAAAGGATTGATCATCGGCAGCGTCACATGAAATATCTTTTCCATGGCTTTGTGCACCCAACCCATGACAATGGCATTCATGAAGATTCCCAGATACAACGCGCGAAATCCTCTTAAAACAGCGGCGGCTTTTCCGGAATAACGAAACTCAGTTAATTCAACATCGGTCATAATACCCGATCGCCGCCACAATTTCGCAAAGAAAAATACTGTCAGCATCGCTCCAATCGCCAGGTTCCACCAGAGCCAGTTTCCGGCTATGCCATTCCGGGCAACCAGTTCGGTTACCGCCAACGGTGTGTCCGCAGCAAAAGTTGTGGCGACCATAGCAGTCCCCGCCAGCCACCAGGGCAAATTCCGTCCGGAAAGAAAAAACTGGTTGGTATCTTTACTCGCCCGTCTTGAAAAATAAATCGCGATGCCAAACACAAATGCAAAATAGGTTGCAATAATCAGCCAGTCGAAAACATTGACACTGTTACTCATAATACCCAATTCCTCACAGTTATTAAACTCCCTTTAATTTAAAAGGAATTTGATTAATGCTAAGGACTTTTAGATATTATTAGGAATAAGAAAAAAAAAGCGGAGCAGCTTGCCCCGCTTTCAAAAAAAAATAGTTTTCAGGCAGATCAATTGAATAAATTTGATCTCAACTTAAGAACAGTCCCATAAGGAATATCATCAATATTCGGCCCAAGAGTATCGGCATTATCACGCAGAATAACGATCCAGGCATAGTTATTTTTATATTCTTTTCCGGCGATCGACCAGAGAGTTTCATTGGACTTTACGGTATATTCATAGTAATCAAACTCAAGATCCTTGGCTAAGTCAATCGGTTTTTTCAGTAAAAATTCATGGAACGGGTAAACCACATTGGGATTATCACCGATTTTCTTGCGGTTCCATTTATAAATCATCCGCCACATTCCGATATTGCCGTATTCGTTTTTTGCGATCAATGACAGATAGTCACCCGGCTTGACCATATAAAAAATATTCACACTATCCGTTTCACTGATTAATTCCAAAACTTCTTCGAGTTTGCCTTCCCGCTCTTCCAGAGTCTCACTTTCAGAGATTGCATTTGCAGATTCTGCTGGGGCAATGGTTTCGTCTAATACCGGTTCAGGCTCTTCTATCTGAGGTTCCTGAACGACCGGTTCCGGTATTACTTCTTCCTGTGTTTGTTGAACCGGTGTTGGTTGTTCAATCGCTGTTTCGTCTTCAACAACCTCTTTGGAACATCCGATCGCCAACAGAGCAATCAGTATCAATCCGATAACTATTTGGTATTTTTCAACGTTTTTCATCATCTTTAATTCACTCCTTTTTAAGTCTGCGTAGTTTGCACAAAATCCGGGTCATTTTCAAGTATTCCTTTTAAAACTTGGAGACAACTTCATTTTTACATTTGTTACACAATCGAAAAAATTATTTGTTCCAGATCACATTTTTCGTGATTTAAATCTGTATAAAAGCCTGTTAACTCGAATTCAACAATAAAAAACAGTTGATTTTTTGACAATATTCTCTCATATTGGGACTACAAATATGTTCAGAAACAAACACCTATAAACCCTTTATTAATATCGTGAGGGAGGGGTAAATGTTAAACGAAATATCTACTCGCATTAATTTATCTTTCTGGGGAGTACGCGGCTCAATACCCTCCTCCCCTGATCCTTTAGAATACGATCAGAAACTCATTAAAATTCTGAAAGATTATCAACAGAAAAAGATTGCCAATGATCAAGCCATTGAAGAATATGTTTCTCAGTTACCCATTGAAATGAAACGTTTTGTGGGCAACAATACTTCCTGTGTCCATATTTCAGTCGAAGGCAAACACATTATTCTTGATGCTGGTTCCGGAATTCGTCGCCTGGGTGAGATGTTGATGAAACATGAATTTGGCGATGGACGCGGTGAGGCCCATATTTTCCTGAGTCATACACACTGGGATCATATAATGGGATTTCCGTTCTTTGCGCCCGCCTATAAATCGGGCAATAACATTACGATTTACGGAGTTCATAATGGACTTGAACAGCGTATCAGCAATCAGCAAGAAGACGAATATTATCCCGTGTCGCTGTCGGCCATGGGCGCCGTAATAGACTTTTTCCAGTTGCGAAAAGAAGAGGCCTACGATCTCGACGGTATCTGGATTACCAACAAAATGCTGAACCATCCCGGCGGTTCATTTGGATACCGTATTGATCATCACGGAAAATCAATTGTGTACGCTACGGACTCAGAGTACAAGAATATTGATGACGACAGACACGCCGCTTTTGTTGAATTTTTCAGAGATGCGGACATACTGATATTCGATGCTCAATTTACTATCGATGAAAGTATCGAAAAGGAAAACTGGGGACATAGTACGTCCTTGCAGGGTGTTAACTTTGCAGCCGAGGCCAATGTCAAACATCTGGTGTTTTTCCATCACGATCCTTCCTATTCTGATCAGAAGTTGGAAGCTATTCTCAATGATGCTATCGAATACCGAAAAAAACATTTCAAAGACAAAGACATTCATATATCCCTTGCCCGTGAAGGTCTCGAACTGACCATCTAATCAGAACTGAATAATTCTGTCGTACTCTTTCCCTTGTTTTTCGACGGGAGTTTATCTAATTTTAGACCATCTTAAAGTGAATATTAAAAATTATGATATCAATATATACACATTCTCTAATTCTTTGGACATATCACTTCGGGTTTAAATAAGCGATCAGGGCAACAACCTGTTTTCCTGAAAACAAAATGATAGCTATAACAAATTTGAGGTGAATAAAATGAAAAAAAAGAATGTCATAATAATTGGCGCAGCCGGAAGAGATTTCCATAATTTTAATACCTATTTCAGAAATAATGAGAGTTACAATGTTGTGGCTTTTACCGCCGCCCAGATCCCCGATATTGACGATCGTAAATATCCCGCTGAATTAGCAGGCAGCCTGTATCCGAACGGAATACCGATTCATGCCGAAGAAGAACTAATTGATCTGATTAAAAAATATAATGTCGACGATTGTGTGTTTTCCTACAGCGACGTACCTTATCAGAGAGTAATGAATACCAGTTCGCAGGTAAATGCTGCCGGGGCGAATTTCATTCTTCTGGGGCCCAAACGCACCATGATAAAAAGCACAAAGCCAGTGATTGCGGTCTGTGCAACCCGAACCGGCTGTGGAAAAAGTCAGACTTCCCGCAAAGTCATCGAAACACTGATGGAAGAGGGTTTAAAAGTAGTTGCGATTCGTCATCCCATGCCTTATGGCAACCTGATTGATCAAAAAGTCCAGCGTTTCGCAACGGTTGATGATCTAAAAAAGCACAAATGCACAATCGAAGAGATGGAAGAGTACGAACCCCATGTAATTCGTGGGAATGTGATTTATGCCGGTGTGGATTATGAGGCCATTGTCCGGGCCGCCGAAAACGATCCCGACGGTTGCGATGTGATTCTCTGGGATGGTGGAAATAACGACTTTTCGTTTTACAAACCCGACCTGACAATTACTGTTGCCGATCCCCATCGACCAGGCAACGAACTAAGCTATTATCCCGGCGAGGTCAATATGCGGCTGGCTGATGTTATTATCATCAATAAAATGGATACGGCATCACCGGAAGGTGTTCAAACAGTCCGTGAAAGCATCAACAAAGTAAATCCGAATGCCATTGTTATCGATGGTGCTTCGCCGATTAAAGTTGACAAACCGGAAGTCATTCGCGGCAAACGGGTTCTGGTCATTGAAGATGGCCCTACCCTGACCCACGGCGAAATGAAGATCGGCGCCGGGACAGTCGCCGCCCGGAAATACAATGCCGCCGAATGTGTCGATCCAAGACCATATACGGTTGGTAAATTGTCAGAAACTTTTCAGATTTATCCGAATATCGGCAAACTGTTGCCCGCCATGGGTTATGGTGAACAACAGATCAAAGATCTGGAAGCCACAATCGAAAACACAGACTGCGATTCTGTAATCATTGGAACTCCTATTGATCTGAACCGGATAGTAAAAATCAACAAGCCAAACACAAGAGTTTATTACGATCTTCAGGAGATCGGGCACCCCACCCTGCAGGAAATTCTTGGTGATTTCATCGAGGATCATCAGCTGAGCAGGTAGGAGAGATAAATTCTATGAATACAAATAAAACTGCTGTAATTGCCCTGGGGGGGAACGCCATCTCCCCCAAAGGCGAGCTTGATACGATTGCAAATCAGTTTAGTAATACACGTAAAAGCTGCGTCGCTATCATGAATTTTATTAAACAAGGTTACCATCTGGCAATCACCCACGGTAACGGTCCGCAGGTTGGCAACGCTCTGCTACGCGTCGAAATGGCTAGTGATAAGGCACCGCGGCTGCCACTCGGCATTTGTGATGCCGACACCGAAGGTGGTATGGGTTACATGATCGAACAGTCGTTGCAAAATTCCCTAATTCAGGCAAAAATTGACCGGGATGTGGTTACGATTATCACCCAGATTATTGTTGATTCCGACGATCCTTCAATCCAAAATCCGAGTAAATATATCGGTGGCTGGTATACGAAAGATGAGATCGTCAGATTAGAAAAAAAATTCAACTGGCAGACGAAAGAGATTCCCGGAAAAGGCTGGCGTCGGGTGGTTCCATCTCCGTTCCCCCGAAAAATCATCAACCATAAAGCCATCAAACATCTGGTTGATCTCGGTGTTATTGTCATTGCAGCCGGCGGCGGCGGAATTCCGGTTTATTTAATGGAAAACGGTTTATACGAAGGATTTGATGCCGTAATTGACAAGGACCTGGCATCATCGGTACTGGCTGGAGATATCGGTGCCCAGGAGTTTTTTATCCTGACTGATGTAGATCAAATTGCAATTAATTTCGGAAAACCTAATCAAGAATATATCGATACGATCCGCCTCAATGATCTAAAAGCACTGTTAGACGAGGGACATTTTCCGCCGGGAAATATGGGTCCCAAGATCCGGGCGGCGATAAACTTTATTGAAAACGGAGGCACATCCGTTACGATTACTTCCCTTGAGTCTGTTCAGAAAAGCCTGGATAGCGGCAAATTCACTCGTATCACCCCATAATAAAAGGCATTATGAACAATCACACTTTAGCAATTCTGAAACCTGACTGTTTGAAACGGAATTTAACCGGAAAAGCGATCGATTTCATCCTGAATAAAGGATTTAAAATCAAGGCAATGAAACTGTTCTATCTAACGAAAGTCGAAGCCGAAGGATTTTATGCTGTTCATAAGGGTAAACCGTTCTATGACGAACTGATTGAATATATGAGTTCCGGGCCCTGTATTCCCATGGTACTGGAAAAAGAGAACGCGGTTGAAAACTTTCGGGAAGTGATTGGTGCAACCGATCCCAGAGAGGCCGCTGAGAACACATTACGAAAACTTTATGCGAAAAGTACGCAACGTAATACCGTCCATGGTTCAGATTCAGAAGAAAATGCGCAGAAAGAAATTGCATTTTTCTTTCCCTTAAAGGAAATTATATCATGTCAATGATCCGCAAAGGAGTTTTAGAATGAAAAAAATGATTGTTATCACCACTGTATTGTTACTCATTTTAATTGCTTGTGATAAAACAGAACCGATTCCTGGTTTTATCGGAAAACCGGTCCACCTGGTGCCAATGATTAAATCCGTTGAGGACACGCTCGCCTGCACCTACGGTTGGAGTTTCAACGATAAACCAGAAACCAGCAATATGGACATTCTTTCTTTTCAGCCAAACAGCCGAAGTTTTAATATATCCTTCGTGCCTGATGTGGCTGGCGATTATGTCGTGGCCTATACCATTATAGGGCCCGATGGAAAAGTAAAGGATGGAAAAGAATTGTTATGCAGTATTATTGAAGATACAAGCAGAACAATAGTTAAAGAAGATGAGGGTTATGCGCTCAGCGAAGAAGCGCTGAATGCTCCGCCACCGGTATACGGAGACTCAAAATCCAAAACGGTGCCGGAAAAAATGGCTTATATACCATCCTCTGTTCCCAAAGCAGTGCCTTCAGTTTCTAAAACCACTCAGCCACGCGGCCAAAATATTCCCACTATTCCTGGAAAATACACCATTCAGATTTCATCCTGGAAAACCTATGCCGGTGCCGAAAGAGCTATTGGATTGATGGCCAATCTTGGTATGGATCTTTATATCCAAAAAGCAACATTTAGCGAAACCGGAGAAACTTGGTATCGCGTCCGGACTGGTAACTTTGACACCCGGACTGCCGCCAGAGCTGCAATGAACAGTTTAAAAGTCAAACTACCTCGTGAACAAATTTGGATTGATTTAGTCAGACAAGATCAATAAACCTGGAGGAACTGATGAAACCACTTTATTTTGATATTCGTGACATTTTTAGAACACCCCGGCTGGCCCTTAGTGGTAAAAAAATCTGGGTCCATCTGGTCGGATTGGGACTGGGCTGGGTAATTTATTTAATATTCTCCTACTTGGCACTGATTGCAAATGGACAGACTATTACAGAAATCTGGAATGTTCACTTTCTGTTTCCTTGTCTATGGAATGTAAATCTGCCAATCACCTGGTATGCCTGGTTAATTTACTGGATCGGTCTGCTGTTTTGGGTGATTATTTTTTTCCTGGCATCGCTAGCGGTTTCGCGCATAACCTACAAGCAGTTGAAAGGTGATGAATTCTACTCATCCGGCGACAGTATTAAATACATCAAAAAACACGGAGCAGCTGTTATTATGGGGCCGGTGTCCATCCTGATAATCATGGCATTTTTTATCATCATGGCCATTGTTGCCGCCTGGATTGCCAAATGGCCGGTATTAGATATTCTATTCCTGGGTCTGCCCTATCTCCTGTATTTTATTGTAGCGATCTTTGTGGTCTATACTGCTATTGTATTCATGGTTTCGTTAATTCTGGCACCAAGCATTGTCGGAACCGCCGAAGAAGATACGATGGAAACAGTGTTTCAAAGCTATTCGACCTTATGGGCTCAGCCCTGGAGACTGGTTTTTTATGAAGCCATTGTCGTCGCACTTGGTGCGCTCGCAACATTCATCTACTCCTATGCAATGATCGTAGGATATCGCTTTTTTAACCTGATCTTTGGACAGTCCTGGTTAATGGGCGGCAAGCTCAGTCGTATTACCGAACAGGCATCTTCCTATATTTTCGGTGTAAATTCACCGCTAACACCTTTTATCAGCAAGATTTTTAATCTTTTCACACCGGCTTCTCTCGGAATGGTTCGGCCGCTGTATCTCACCAGCACCGATATCATTACAATTGTTATGCTGACACTTGCCCTGTTGATTATTGGTGGTAGTGCCATTGCATATTTACTGTCAAATTTCAGTGTGGGGCAATCACTGATTTACATTATTCTGCGGAGAAAAAAAGACGATGAAGACCTTGTCGAACGTAAGGATGAGGACGAACTCGAAGAAGAAGAGGAAGACGAACTGCCTGAAGATACCGATGGAACCAGCGACGACAGCTCTGAATCTGAAGTAGAATCTGACGGGGAAAAATTAGAAGGGTAATTGTGAAGTTCCATAACACTATTTCGGCGTCCGTTCTAACGGGCGCCGTTTATTTACACTGTGAAATAACTTGATTCTGGCGCTGTCAACTAATAAATTTGCGATTCGTTATGAAATTAAGATTAAATTCATTAAAAGAAGGTTCGCAGACAATCGAAATGACTCTCACAAGAAGTGACCTGGCAATTCCCGACGACAGTTTTGTTCACCCGATCCTCGCGTTGCTGAGTATTTATAAGGGTACCAGTCAGATTACTATTAATGGCCAGTTAAAAACGGATGTGGCTCTACAATGTGACCGCTGTTTGGAATCTTTTGACTATAATTTAGATGTAACTTTCCAATCAATTTTAAGTCCGGTAAAATCTTCAGACCCGAAAACTGATGAGGATATCATCCCTGTTACACCCAAAACAAACGATGTTGATCTGTCATCATTTGCACATGACGCCCTAATCATTGGGCTACCCATGAAAAATATCTGTTCCGAAACCTGCAAGGGTATCTGCCCCGGTTGCGGAGTAAATCTGAATCAGGGTAAATGTAAATGTGAAAAAACCGAAATGGATGACAGATGGAAACCACTTGAAAATTTATTAACTAATACACCTGAGGAGTGAACCATTGGCTTTACCAAAACGTAAAATATCAAAATCAAGAAGAGATAAGCGCCGTACACATCAAAAATTAACTGCTTTGACGGTTGCCACATGTCCGCAATGCAATGAATCTAAACTGCCCCATCGGGCATGTCCGAACTGTGGATATTACAAGGGCCGGCCGGTTATTTCGGCCAAAGAAAAGTAGTCGTTCGCCACTTCTATTTATTATGAAAATCGATCAGCTATTGAATAGCAATGATGTCTATTTTCGATTTTACTGATTTTTTCTCTATCACATTTCCTGCCAAAATAATAAATTCTAGAAATTAGGAATTCATATGAAGAAAATCAGAGCAACGATAACCGCTATTGGTAAATATACCCCGGAACGGATTTTGAACAATTTCGATCTGGAAAAAATGGTCGATACTTCAGATGAATGGATCCGGTCGCGAACCGGTATCTTCGAGCGGCATATCGCAGCCAAAGGTGAAGCCAGTTCAGATATGGCCAGTTCAGCCTTCAGGGATATGCAGAAGCGGTTTAATGTCGATCCTAAAGAAATTGACGCTATCGTAGTCGCAACAATTACACCAGACATGTTTTTCCCTTCCACAGCAGCATTAATTCAGCATAATATTGGTGCGGTGAATGCCTGGGGATTCGATATATCTGCCGCCTGTTCCGGTTTTATTTATGCCATGGTGATTGCAACTCAATTTGTTGAAAGCGGGCGCTACAAAAAAGTACTTGTCGCGGGCTCGGATACAATGAGCACAATTACCGATTACAGCAACCGCGATACCTGTATTCTCTTTGGAGATGCTGCCAGTGTTGTCTTGGTCGAACCTTCTGAAGATGATGAGCATGGCGTAATTGATTACCTGACAAAAATGGACGGCAGCGGGAAAGATTTTCTATACATGGCAGGTGGTGGCAGCCGTAATCCGGCCAGTCATGACACTATCGATAAGGGAATGCATTATATATACCAGGAAGGTAGATCGGTTTTTAAATTTGCCGTCAGCAAAATGGCCGAAATTTCTCTCGAAGTCCTGGAACGAAATTCACTGACCAGCGCTGATGTGGGTCTGTTCATTCCCCATCAGGCCAACAAACGGATTATCGACTCCTGTGTCAATCGCTTAAAACTGGATGAAAAGCAGGTTATGATCAATATTGAAAAATACGCCAATACAACTGCCGCAACGATTCCTCTGGGAATTGTTGACAGCTATGATCAGGGCCGTCTAAAAAAGGGCGATTTGCTTCTGATATCAGCCTTTGGAGGCGGATTTACCTGGGGCAGTATGCTGATGAGATGGAGCCTATAAACCCATGAAAACAGCATATGTTTTTCCCGGACAGGCTTCTCAATTTGTCGGAATGGGAGCGGATTTGTACAATTCAAAACCCATTGCCCAAAAATATTATGGTATTGCCGATGAACTATTTGACTTTTCAATCAAGGAACTCTCGTTTTACGGACCTCTGCTTGATCTCACCCAAACCCGTGTAACCCAGCCGGCAATTTTCATTCATTCTATGATTGTATTCGAAGAATTAAAGACTATGGGCAAACTACCGGATATGGTAGCTGGACACAGTTTGGGTGAATATTCAGCACTGGTAGCAGCTGGTGTTATTGATTTTAAAACGGGACTGGAATTGGTAAAGATCCGGTCAGAGCAGATGCAAATTGCCACAGACAATAATTCCGGTACAATGGCTGCCATTGTGGGATTGGACTAT
>Ga0268277_1001210_pt1 | contig 18289 bp, 14 predicted proteins | sample saktaG_5_FD_190132 | JGI IMG/M metagenome (GOLD analysis project Ga0268277, IMG submission 190132) | Saline water microbial communities from Sakinaw Lake, British Columbia, Canada - sak_2010_1_5_50m | ecosystem: Environmental > Aquatic > Non-marine Saline and Alkaline > Saline ...
ACTAATTAATGGAGTGAAAGTAGATGCATACTATGACGGGAACGCGTCTAATTTAGTTTATAGTGATGGGAATGCGTGTGTAGGACGATGGGATAAGCGGGACATATATCCTGAAGATTATTTTAATGGCAAAATTGATGATATCCTTTTATTTGACTATCCATTGTCAGAATCAGAAATTGATTCCCTCTATCATCTCGGTGGTTGGGTGGGAGATCAAACAGAGGAACCTGAACTTATCGCTTATTATCCATTTAATGGTAATGCTAATGATGAGAGTGGTAATCAGAATCATGGTGAAGTAATTGGAGCGACACTGACGGCTGATAGATTTGGAAACGGGAATAGTGCGTATTATTTTGATGGAGTTGATGATTATATTGATTGTGGAAATGATACATCAATGAAAGTGCAATTCCCATTAACAATGATGGCATGGGTATATCATGAAGATTCCCTAGGAGCAGGATTTTTTACAAATAATTATGCGGATAATCGGTATTATGGAGTAACCCTTTATATAAGAGATAATGGGGAATTCGGTATTGCCTATGGTAATGGTGGTGAGATTGAACCAGATGGACGCAGATCCAAAGTCAGCTATGAGACAATAGATGTTTGTAAATGGCAGCATTTAACTGGAGTTATTTACAATGAGATGGAAATGGATTTATTTATTAATGGAGTGAAAGTAGATGCATACTATGATGGGAATGCATCTAATTTAGTATATAGTAATGGGAGTGCGTGTGTAGGACGATGGGATAAGCGTGACATATATCCTGAAGATTATTTTAATGGCAAAATTGATGATATTGGAATTTGGAGCAATGCATTAAATGTCGAGCAGATCGATTCCTTATTCCATATTGGAGATTGGCAAAACAGGTTTCAAATTTCTTCAATAATAGATGTGCCAGAGGATCAAGGAGCATGGGTCTATTTGAATTGGTATGCCAGCCCTCTTGATACCGGAAAGATTACACAATATGGAATCTGGGAGGAAAATCCTGAAGGGGAATGGATCTCTCTTGGGGATGTTCCGGCAATTCAGGAAGAGTATTATACATACCTGGCTCATACTTTTCATGATCTATCAATCGATGGAATTAATTGGAGCAAATTTAAGGTTACGGCACATACCATAGACCCAAGTATTTTCTATACATCAGAAATTGATTCGGGAAATTCAATCGACAATATTATACCAAATATTCCCGAGGGGTTAATCGCTAGTATAACCGAAGGCACTGACGTGGTATTGAGTTGGGATCAATCCATTGATGAGGATTTTAATTTTTTTAGAATATACCGAAGTCAGGAACCGGGTTTTGATCCGGTTGATCCAGAACTGGTAGAGGAAATTGTAAATAATACCTGTAAGGATACAAAAGTCGAACCAGGTCAGACTTATTATTATAAAGTTTCCGCAATCGATATTCATGGTAACGAGAGTCAATTATCTGAAATGGTTGAGATTGTTATTCCACAGGTGAGTATTGATGAATCGTTAGAATTGCCCTCTGAGTTTTCATTATTTCAGAACTACCCTAATCCATTTAACCCTTCTACAACCCTCAGATATGATCTTCCACGGGAGTCGACTGTTCAATTATCAATCTATAATTTAAACGGATACCTGGTACAGACATTGATAAACTCAAAACAGAATGCCGGCAGGTATTCTGTTGTTTGGGATGCTTTAAACCAGCCGTCAGGAGTTTATCTGTACAAAATCCAGGCAGGAGATTTTCGAGAAATTAGAAAGTGCCTGCTGGTTAAATAATTACAGAAGTCAGGAGTTACTCTAACAAATATAGATTTCCTATCCTCAATCTCTGGAGTATATTAATCGTATTATCCAGTGATTTTGAGTTGACCAGATGATTCCGGATTTCGGAGGCATTCGGAAATCCATGGATATAATGGCGATAATATTTCTTCATAATACGATTGACGTGATCGTCATCCGCATATTGTTTTTCACGAGTGATATGCTGGATACACATATCGAGTTTTTCTGATAAATCCGGTTCGTGATAATTGCTGTTTCCCTGAAAGAGATGATTCGTCTGTTCAAAAATCCAGGGATTACCAATTGCTGCCCGGCCAATCATTACAGCGTCGCAACCGGTTGATTCTTTCATCCGCAAAGCATCTTCGGGAACTTTGATATCACCATTGCCAATTACCGGGATGGAGATTATATTTTTAATTTCTGCAATCATGGTCCAATCAGCAGTATTACGATAACCATCCGAAGCGGTTCTGGGATGAATCGTCAGGGCTTTGACCCCGGAATTTTCAAGGATTTGTGCGACTTCGATTGCCACAATCGACTGATGGTCCCAACCTGAACGTATTTTTGCCGTCACCGGTGTTTTAACCGCCTTTACGACACTTCGGGCAACCGACTCAAGCAGGTCCAAATCCTTTAAAAGCGCTGACCCGGCATTTTTTTTCACAACCTTTCTGACAGAACAACCAAAGTTCAGATCGATTATATCGGGATTATAACGATCCTCGATTATTTTTGCAGCTTCTGCCATGGAGTCCGGGTTGTGTCCGAAAAGCTGTATTCCAATGGGACGTTCGGATTCAATAAATTGCAGAAAATCAAAGGTCTTTTTGGATTCCCGTATAATCCCTTCCGAACTGACAAACTCAGTAAAAATAAAACCGGCGCCCATTTCTTTACATAATTGACGAAAGGGAGAATTTGTATAGCCAGCCATTGGAGCAAGAAAAACGGGTGATTTTATTAATATGCTATCGATTTTCATAGATTAAATATAGTAAAGTTCCCGTTGATCGACCAGTCCATTAAGGAAAGATGAATATGTGAAAAAGAATTGACATTCATAAGAATTATCACCAAATTCCACCGGTTTTTTTAAGGAGTTCAAAATCATGTCGAAAATATGTGAAATATGTGGCAAAAAGCCAATCTACGGAAACAATGTTAGTCATGCTCATAACAAAACCCGACGTCGTTGGGAGCCAAACTTGAAAAAAATTAGAATTGATCAAAATGGTTCTATCATAACTGCTAAAGTTTGTACTTCATGTATTAAAAGTGGTCATGTGAAAAAAGCAGTTTAAGATTTTCTCAAAAGAAAAGAGACGAGCCCCTGTATAACAGGGGCTCTTTTTTTATCAGATGTGGAGAGAGAGTTACTTATTCATCATCTTTCGCAAGATCGCCGGGATGTTTCTGTCGTTCATATCAGTCACATTTTCAACAAGGCTTTTTTCATCATCCTGAAATGCGATTTTCAATTTTGATTCGGGATAGTAATCAGACTCATAGGATGTCTGATCATTATCACTATTTTCTGTTGAAGACGCAATCTCTTCAGCAAAAAGCTCATCCTTTGGTGAAATGATCACTGATTCCGATGTCCGGCAACGCGGCCTGGAAGCTCCATTAAATCCTGTTGCAATAACGGTAATCATAATTTCGTCTGTCATATTTTCATCGATGACCGCACCAATAATTATATCCGCATCATTTCCGGCTTCTTCAGTGATAATCTTGCAGGCTTCATCAACTTCAAACAGATTTAGATCAGGGCCACCGGTTACATTGATTAATAATCCGTTGGCTCCACTGATACTCATGTCATTCAGAAGAGGACTGGAAATTGCCTGTTGGGCAGCAAGTACAGCCCGTTCATCGCCGGTAGCCAATCCGGTTCCCATAATGGCATCACCCATATTTTTCATAATCGTCTTGACATCGGCAAAATCAAGATTGATAATTCCATGTCTGTTAATCAAGTCAGAAATACCTTTTGTGGCCTGATACAGGACGCTGTCGGCCGTTTGAAAGGCCTGACGAATGGATGTTTTTCTATCGACAATACTTAATAAGCGCTGATTGGGAATAGTGATAAGCGTATCCACATTTTCCCGTAGTTCACGAATACCTTCTTCCGCACGTTGCATACGTTTTGGACCCTCGAAATGAAAGGGCTTTGTAACAATTCCTACGGTCAGGCAACCCTGCTCCTTGGCTAATTTGGCGATGAGAGGGGAAGCGCCCGTTCCGGTGCCCCCACCCATACCAGCGGTGATAAATACCATGTCAGCACCGTTTATTGCATTCGATGCCGGCTGGCGATCGGCTTCCATGGCCATTTTCCCGACCTCTTTTACAGCACCGGCACCAAGGCCTCGGGTCAAATCTTTTCCAATTTGGATTTTTGTTGGGGACAGATTATTGTCCAAATCCTGTGCATCAGTGTTTACAGCAATGAAATCTACTCCGGTTAAGCCGGATTCAATCATCCGGTTAATAGCGTTGCCGCCGCCACCGCCGACACCGATGACTTTTAATTTTGCTTGTTGGTTCGCTAAATCGTCAAACTCAAATAACATACTATCCTCCACATTTTATTTTTCATAAGATATTTTCAGTGATATTTTTTATCCACTTCCAGGCTTTTATTGGCCATGCTTCGGAAGCGGATGATTTAATATGATTGCTTGTCTTATCTCTCAGGGCAAATCGCAGCATGCCAATGGCTGCCGCATATTTGGGATTGTTTAATTCATCCTCAAATCCGGTATAGCCGGTGGGAAATCCAATTCGGGCAGGTATTTTAAAAATCGATTCTGCCAGTTCTTCACAACCTTTTATCAATGCTCCGCCGCCAGTCAAAATCACCGATTGAATTGACGTGAGCGGAATGTCGGCTTTTTTCGATTCTATATAGGCTTCCCGTAAGATTTCTTCCATTCTAGGCTCAATATATTCGGCCAGTTTCAAAAGAGGAATTTCCCGGGCTGGTCGGTTGCCGAGACTGTCGATTTTAATAATGGCTTCTTTATCAACATTTTGGGTAAAGCTATAGCCGTGATTTTTCTTAATTATCTCTGCATACTCCTGGGGAATTCGCAGAAGATAGGCAATATCGCTGGTGACCAGTTGATCACCGAAATTCACGACACCGGTATGATGGATTCCGCCTTCTGAATAGACGATTACATCAAGAGTCCCATTCCCAATATCAATCAGGATTGAGCCGGATTCTTTTTCATCGGGTGTCAAGACGCTTTCTGAGGAAGCTAATGAATGAAGGATAAAATTGGTGACGGACAATTCGGCATTTTTAAAACAGCGTGTCAGGTTTGAGGCAACAGTTGTACTGTAAGTCGTGATATGGACTTTAACTTCAAGCCGACGTCCAAGGAGATTAATTGGATTTTTGATACCACACTGCTCGTCAACAATAAATTCCTGGGGCATTACATGCAGAATCTGACGGTCAACAGGGAGTGGAACAGCACGGGTATGTTCAATGACCCGCTCAATATCTTCTTTTTCAATTTCCCTGGCTTCACCAATTCCGCTTCGGGCATCCCGGGATATCGCAATCAGACCCTGGGTGTTCATACTGCGTATCTGATCGCCGCTGATACTGACAAAACAATTGGAAACTGTGGCACCGGCCATAGTTTCGGCAGTATTGACCGCCTGGCTAATGGTCTGACTGAGTTCCTCAATATTGACAACAGCACCTTTTTTTAACCCTTTGGTTGCGACAATTCCATATCCTTTTATGACTGGAATTCTGGTCTCGGAATTTAATTCTGCAATTAATGCGCAGGTTTTACTGCTTCCGATATCTACACTTGTAATAAAATGATTTCGTATCTTCATTAAATATTTCCTATGATCGTCTCTCTTTTGCGACAATTTGTTTATTCCAGCGAAGATCAAGGTATTGATAATCGCTTAAATGTCGTTTTCCGTTCAGCCGGGTTTGAAAATTTGCCAGTATATTTAATTGTTCCGGCAGACTTTTATTTCCTAAATAGATCGGTGTACCGCTTTTAATCGTATATAAAATATAGCTATCATTATTTCGATGGCGGATTTCCGATATTTCTGAATACAGATCCGGCGCCGAATTTAAGGTGCCACTGACGACGTGAATGATTTCCTGAACGGATTCGTTTGGGATGTAATATCCCGGGAAATAATTCAGTGAATCGCTTTCAAAACCGGATATTACCGGTAAATTTGTCCCCAGTGATTGTCTGGGAATGGGAAGCACAATCCCTTCTGCATCGACCAGAAACAGATTTTTATGACTTATGTAACAGATGGGTACACGCTCGCTGATTAGAATATTAACATTGCTGGGATAATTCCGGCTGACGGCGGCGGCTCTGATATATGGGTTTGTTTCAAGTTGTTGCTGAATTGAAGCCAAATCCAGGGATTTAATACAAGTATCCAGTTGAATATCGGCGATCTGCAGGATTTCATTGTCTGATAAAATTGTATTACCCTGTATGTTGATATTAGTGATATTAAAAACATCCATGTAATTGCACCATGAATTGGACCCCTGGATTATCAAAACAAAAAAAACCGAAACCAGAATGCCAATAACGATTCTACCGATGATTTTTAAAACCGCAAATTTGTCTTTAGGTTCTGTTTTCATAATGTTTTATAATTTCTTACAGGTAACGCAGGGTTCTCAATTTGAACCATAAGATTTATTGTCCGGGAATCCGGATTAATGAGCCAGTTATGTCTATGGTTGCCCCCCGTTATTAAGAGCCCTGCCTGACACCTGTGTAAATCTGTTAAATTGTTATTAATCACCATCAATTATTTCCGTTTGAATATCACTAAGTATTGAATTCACATCTCCGGCGCCCAATGTGATGATCATATCACCGGGTTTATATAATGAATGTATCAAGGCTGGAACTTCGGATAGTTTGTGAATAGCATGAATGTCCGGAATCCCTTTTTTTCGGAGGATATCCTCAATTAATTGACTGGAAACCCCGGGAATTGGTTTTTCCCGTGCCGGATAGATATCCAAAATGACAATCACGTCAGCTGATTCCAATTCTTCTGCAAATCTTTTATACAATGCCTGTGTACGACTGTAAAGATGTGGTTGAAAAATCGCTATTACCCGTCGGTTCCAGCCCTGTTTGGCAGCATTGAGTGTTGCTTTAATTTCGCTGGGGTGATGAGCGTAATCGTCAACGAGCATCAAGTTGTCATTTTGAAATACAATCTCAAAGCGTCGTTGCACACCACCAAAAGATTCAATAGCCTGTTTAATAGTATCGAAATCAATACCATATTCCAGGCTGATGGAAATCGCTGCCAAGGCATTCTGGATATTGTGGCGACCGGGAATGGGTAAATGAACATGTCCAAGTATCTCGTTACCATGGAATACATCAAAGCTGCTTTCGGAATGATGCAGGAGGAGATTCCTGGCATTTATTGCCGTTGCTTCATTTAAAGAGTAAGTCTCAACGGGGACAGTCAGGGCAGGAAGAAGTGACCGATTGTGAGTGTCATCTAAATTAGCAATTACTTTTCCGTAAAAAGGGATTCTGTTTGCGAATTGCACAAAATCTCCGATCAAATTGGCCATGTTGCCATAGATTTCAAGGTGTTCCTCATCAATTGTAGTAATCAGGACGTGGGTAGGATACAGTTGCAGAAATGAACGATCGTATTCATCGGCCTCGACAATTATCGTATCACCGGAACCAATTCGCACATTCGTATTCAAACCTTTGATAACACCACCGGAAATGATGATCGGATCACGACCTGCTTCCGTAAAAATGTGTCCAACCAGGGAGGTGGTTGTCGTTTTTCCATGAGTGCCGGAGACCGCAATGCTGTTTGGTCTAGCCCGTAATATTTCGCCCAGCATTTTTGCCCGTTTAACTGTTGGAATTCCCAATTCCCGGGCTTTTAGAAGTTCGGGATTATCCGTATTTATTGCTGATGTATAAACAACAGCGTTAGCATCGTTTAAATTTCCACGATCATGACCTATAAAAACCCGGATACCACTCTTTTCGAGTCGGGTGATGTTGTCTGAATAACGGGCATCGGAACCGGTAATTTCAAAACCCCAATTGTGTAACAATTCGGCAATACCGCTCATTCCGATACCACCGATCCCAATAAAATGAATATTTTTTAATTTACCGAGCATCTTAAACCATAATATTTAGTATATCGTCCACGATTAATTTTGCCGAATCCAGTCTGGCCAGTCGTTTGGCATTTTTGGACATTTCGGCCAATTTTGATTTATTTTCAATAAGTGTCTGGAGTGAAATTTCCAGCAATTCCGATTCGGAGTTTTTCTGCAGTACTACAATAGAAGCTTCTTCTTTTTCCATTATTCGGGCATTTATTTCCTGGTGATTTCCGGCGGCGGAGGGAAGGGGAATCAGGATTGAGGGCTTCCCATACAGGCAAAGCTCAGCAAGCGTAAGGGCTCCGGCACGGCTGATAATGATATCGGCGGCTGAGTAAGCGATCCCCATTTCATGAATGAATGGTGTAATGTAAACGTTTGGATTTTCAGCAAAGAGACATTTGATATTTTCATAATCATGTTGGCCAGTTTGCCAGATGAACTGACATTTTGATTTTGCAATAAAATCGTTTAAATGTGTTCTCCAGTAATTATTGATAGCCCGGGAACCCTGACTGCCACCAAATATGAAAACGGTTGTAAGATTTTCTCTTAACTCAAAAAACCGGATTCCTTGCTCCCTGGAAACAGTGCTCAGAGACCTCCGTAATGGGGTTCCGTAACATATGATATCTTTTATATACTCCCTAGTATCTTCAAAAGATGAATAAACCCGTTTCGCATGTTTGCTTAACATGCGGGTCGTTTTCCCTGGGAAAACATTCTGTTCATGCAGAAAAATTGGAATTTTTAACATTGCGGCAATCCGTAACGGTGGGCCTGATGTGTATCCGCCGGTTCCGATCGCCAGGTTTGGTTTGAAGCGTTTTATCAGGATAAAAGACTGAATAAGGCTTACAATCAAACGCACCGGGAACAGTAGATTAATTAAAATATCACGACCCGTAAAACCCCGCTGGAACCCGCGAATCCAAATACTTCGAAATGGATAATCCAGATTGCTTAAAACCGAAGATTCCAGACCTCTTTCCGTACCGATAAATAGAAAGTCAAAGGTAATTTTGTCTTTTGACCGACATTTTAGTTCTTCCATTAAAGCAATGGCAGGGAAGAGGTGTCCGCCAGTACCACCGCCGGTAACCAAAATTTTCAGATGCTGCAGTTCGTTTGCTTTACCCATGAATTGTGACCAATCTTGAAGGTTTTTCTTTTTCGATCATTGTTTTTGAAATATTCAATAGAATACCAATGCAGGCAAAATTATATAGCATGGTTGATCCTCCGTAACTCAGAAAGGGAAGTGGCAGACCCGTAACCGGTAATAGTCCCGTTACAACCCCGACATTGGCCAAAACATAGGAAAACATGCTGATAGACAGACCAATGCCAAGAAGATTTCCAAATACCGTTGGTGATCTGAAAGATATTTGAATGCCTCGAATAAATAATCCAAGGAAAAGAATTAAGAGTAAAATGGCTCCGATGAATCCAAATTCTTCACCAGCAACGGAAAATACAAAATCCGTGTGAGGTTCAGGCAGAAACAGATTTTTTTCGACACTACCAGCCAGACCTCGTCCCCAGAAACCGCCATTTCCAAGGGTAATTAACGATTGATTAATTTGATAACCAGCGCCCTGAATATCAGACCCGCCACCGAAAGCACTTATAATCCGTTTGAGTTTATAAGGGGACCTGATAACAGTGATAACAGAAAACATAACAAACAATCCGGCAAACGGGGACAGATAAACCAGTTTGGTACCGGCAATTATCATGATTACAATTCCCAGGGCCGCAATGACAGCGCCGGTGCTGAAATCAGGTTCGATTACAACCAAAATAACGATGATTGACATGACAAACGCCGGCGGAAGAAATCCTTTTTTAAAATCAACAATTTCCTCCTGATGTCGATCATAGAAAGAAGCCAGATACAGGATTACTGAAAACTTGGCCAGTTCTGATGGCTGAAATCTGAATGGTCCCAATTGCATCCATCGGGCTGTCGAAGAATTTCCTGATCGGTTCAAAATGAGAGTTAAAATCAACATGATAACCGACAGGATTACAAACCAGAACGCCAGTTTTTTCAATATGTTATAGTCAAGATTAATAAATATCAACCCGACCACAAATCCGGCAATTATTCGGATAAAATGACCTCTCATGTAATATCCGGGATCATTGAACTTCGCGGCTGCCAATGATGAACTTGCGCTGTATTGAATCACGAAACCAATTCCAATCAGGATGATGGTTACCGTAAAGAACAATTGGTCGATTGATTGATGGTATCTGGATTTCATTTAGTATCTTCGGATATTGATAAGACGATTTCTTTAAAAACTCTTCCACGATGCTCGTAATTGTCAAACATATCAAAACTGGCGCAGGCCGGGGCAAGTAAAACAACATCTCCGGCGTGTGCGATATGCGTAGCGTCAATTATAGCGTTTTCCATCGAATCTGCGTATGAATATTCAATGATATTACGAATGACCGGTTCAATTTTTGATGCGGCCTCACCAATAAGTAACACATGCTTCACATGCTCTTTCAAAAAGGGTAATAGAAGTGAAAAATCCGAGTCTTTATCGCGACCACCGAGGATGATTATCACAGGTCTGTCGAAACTTTTCAACGCATATTTGACAGATTCAATATTGGTCGCTTTAGAATCGTTATAATAATCAACTCCGCGGATAGTTCTGACGTATTCGAGGCGGTGTTCAATTCCACTGAAATTCGTCAGCACTTCAATGATACGGTCTTTTGAAATATTATAATGCTGGGTGACATTTAAGGTTGCCAATATATTCAGCAAGTTGTGTTCACCAAGTAATCTAATATTTTTCCGGTTTAGGTATTCCTGACCATTCTTTGTAAGGATGGAAACCATATCGGTTTTGAACATTGTACCGGGATGGTTTTCCAGACCAAATGGTCGTTTTTTCGGACGTGACGGTAAATTTTGATTCAATAGATGATCATCTGAAAAATAGACAAACAAATCATTTTCTGTCTGATTCAGACTGATATTTAATTTTGCTCTAAGATACAGGTTAATGTCATGGTCATAGCGATCCATGTGGTCGTCCGTGACATTTAAAATTATTGCCACATCCGGATGGAAATGAATGATTCGTTCCAGCTGGAAACTGCTCATTTCCAGGATAAATACTTTCGGTTTTCCAGATTTATTTGTGGCTTGAGAAATCAGTGTAGAAAATGGAGTTCCAATATTGCCGCCACAGTAGGTATCGTATTGACTGTCTTTAAATATCTCATAGATAAGGGTCGTGGTGGTTGTTTTACCGTTTGAACCGGTAACAGCGATCAAACTGGCGTCGGGCATGAACCAATATGCCGCTTCAATCTCGCTGACAATGGGTATTCCGGCGGCTTCAATCTGCTGTACGATTGGTGCCGTATCTGGTATTCCGGGGCTGATAACCACAAGGTCGGATTGCAGAATTGATTTACTGTGCTCTCCGAATTCAGTCTTAATATTTAGTGACTGAAAATTTTGTTTTTGAGGAGCAGTGAATGTGATTTGCCTGGAATCGGATAACAGAACATCGGCACCGTTTTGGGCCAGGAGCTGAGCGACCGCCATACCGCTTCGTCCAGCACCCAAAACGCTGATTATTTTCCCTGTAATACTGATTGGTAATGTTGATAAATTGATCATAGTATTTTAAAACTGCTTAAACTTAAAACTGCCAATAATATTCCAATGATCCAGAAGCGGATTACGATTTTGCTCTCATCCCAGCCCTTCATTTCAAAATGATGGTGCAAGGGGGCCATTAAAAATATCCGTTTGCCAGTACCGGTTCTTTTTTTTGTATATTTAAAATAGGTAATCTGCATTAAAACTGATGCGGTTTCCGCAACGAATACACCTCCGAGAAGGACGAAAAGAATCTCTTTCTTCAGCAGGATTGCGATGGTCCAAAGCGCGGTTCCCATGGATAATGAACCGGTATCGCCCATGAAAACCTGGGCTGGTTTGCTATTATACCATAAAAATCCCAGAATTCCCCCGGTGAATGCGGCACAGAATACGGTTAATTCACCGGCACCGGGGAGATAAATGGTATTTAGGTAATGGCTGAAATCGGTCCGTCCGGAAACATAGGATATTACTGCAAATGCCAAAGCCGCAATTCCCATTAATCCTGAGGCCAGACCGTCGAGACCGTCGGTAAGATTTACAGAGTTGGAACCGGCAGTTAATACAAATACAATAAAGGGTATATAGAACAGCCCAAGGTTAATTTCCAGATTTTTGAAGAATGGAACAGATGTTAATCCTCGGACTGCTTCAAATTCAGGAGCAAAATAAAGATATGCACCAATTATTAGTCCCAACAGTATTTGCCCGGCAAGTTTATAACGGGCAATTAGGCCTTTTTTGTACTTTTTGATTACTTTTAGATAATCATCGAGAAAACCAATTGCGCCCATCCAAAGTGTGGCAAGCAGAACCAGCAGGATGTAGGTGCTTTTTAAATTGGCCCACAGCAGTACAGGGATCACGACGGAAAAAATCATAATAATCCCGCCCATTGTCGGTGTACCTTTTTTGGATAGGTGAGATTGTGGACCATCATCGCGTATTGTTTCACCGATTTGATGTTTTTCGAGTAGTTTCAAAAAGAAGGGACCAATGATAAAACTAATGAGTAATGCCGTAATGGCGGCCATTGATGCCCGAAATGTGATATACTGGAAGAGATTAAAACCACTGATAAACTTTTTTAGTGGAACAAGAAGATGATAAAACATTTATTGAGTAATCCCTTCTATGATTTCTTCCAGTTTATTGCCCCGTGATCCTTTTACCAGTAACGTATCATCAGCCTCGATTTCATCTTTGAGAGCAGCGATCAAATCAATTTTGTGATAAAAATGGCGAGCTTCTGTTTTTCCAGTTAAACAAACGGTTTTATGAGTTATTTCAGTCAGGGGACCGTAAGTAAATAATAAATCAATTGGAGCATTTGAGATAAGCTGTCCGATTTTTTCATGCTGAGTATGAGACTGTTCGCCCAATTCAAACATATCGCCAAACACAAACAAGCGTCTTCCCGGAACTGCAATTCTTGAAAATGTATCGATAGCGGCCTTTGTGCTGTCGGGATTGGCATTATATGCATCATTGATAATCCGGCAACGTTTTGTTTCCAGTACATTGAATCGCTGGTTGACAGAGTCAAAGGATTCCAGTGAATTCACGATATCATTACTAGAAATAGCATATGTTTTTCCGATAGCGATAGCCGCCAGGGCGTTCTGGGCCATAGCGTATCCGGGAACCTTCAATTTTATTTGAAGCTCATTATTGACGACAAGAGTGGCACAGCCATTTGGATCGTAATTGGTGACTTTTCCAGTGTAATCGGCATCTTCAACATTGATACCAAAACGGATTTTCCGGGTTTGTGGATTCATTTGCGAGATGAGTTCATCATTCAGATTAATAAAACTGGTTCCGGTCTCGCTTAATGAATTAAATAACTCTTGCTTGGCTTTGGCGACCCCTTCTATTGATCCAAAGAATTCAGTATGGCCGTGACCGACATTGGTGATTAATCCAGCGGTTGGCTGGCATAGATTACACAGAAAGGCAATCTCACCGAAATGATTGGTACCGAGCTCCAGTACGCTGAATGTATGTTTGCCTCGCATTTTTAAAAGTGTAAGGGGAAGCCCTAGATGATTATTCAAATTCCCTGATGTAGTATGAAGTGTATATTTTTTCTGCAAAACTGCCGAACACATGGCGCGGGTAGTTGTTTTTCCATTGGTGCCGGTGATGGCCAGAACGGGAATATCAAATTGTCCACGCCATTTTTTGGATAATTCCTGCAGTGCTTTTTCCGGAGAGTCCACAATCCATAACGGTAGATTAGTGATACTGTTTTGCAGTGCCCATTCTTTTGAAACAACACAAAGTGCGGCGCTGTCCCCAATCGCCTTGATTACAAACTGATGCCCGTCCGTATTTTCACCGGGCAGCGCAATAAACATTGATTTTTCGGTTACTTTCCGGCTATCAATGACAACATCGGAAACTATTGAATTGAAATTCACTAGTTCACCCAGTTTGGTTTGCTGTATAAAATCAGCGCTGATCATTTGTTTCCCAGTAATTCATTAACAATAAGAACGTCACTGAATGGGTGTTTAATGCCTTTAATTTCCTGATAATCCTCATGTCCCTTTCCGAGAATTGCGACAATATCATTCGGTTGGGCATTTTTAACAGCAAAATTGATAGCCTGTTTTCGATCGACGATTTTTTCATAAGTCTTATCCGGTGTGAAACCGGTAATCGCGTCTTTGATAATTACTTCCGGTTCTTCATAACGAGGATTGTCGGTTGTGACGATAACAATATCCGAGATTGAAGCGGCTGCTTTTGCCATCAGCGGACGTTTGGTTTTATCGCGGTTTCCACCACAACCAAAAACGGTGATCAGTTTACCATTCACTGGAACTATATCATGTAAGGCAGTAAGAACATTTAAAATTGCATCGGGAGTGTGAGCATAATCGACAAATACCCGTGGGAATCCCGGGTTGGAAATTTCCTGAAGCCGACCCGGTATATACTGAATTTTACGTAGTGCGTCAGAAATATGGTTTGCTTCGATTCCTGAACAAATGGCACTCCCGGTTGCTGCCAGGATATTGCTCAGATTAAAACGTCCGGAAAGTTTTGTTTTGATGGGAATTTGATCGTCGCCAAACAGTATGTTTCCTGAAATGCCGGTCTTATACTCAGCATCATTGTTCCAATTAAAATCGGCTTTCTGATTCAGTGCGTAGGTGTACAATTTGGAATCCCCGGCGGTATTGAACTCCGGCGCGTAGCTGTCGTCAAGATTGGATAAACGATATCCATCTGGTTTGACTATCTCAAAAAGTCTCTTTTTTGCAGATACATAGTGCTCAATATCACCATAATAATCCAGGTGGTCCTGGGATATATTTGTAAATATGCCACCGGAAAATTCGATATCATCAACTCTGTTCAGGGAAAGGGCGTGGGCCGATACTTCCATAGCGACAAATTCAATCCCATCTGCGACCATTTTTGACAGTATTTCCTGAACTTGGATTGAGTCCGGTGTCGTCAGGTTCAACATATAAAATTGATCATTGATAGAATATCCAAGTGTGCCAATTGTGCCTCTGGATTTGTTTGCCGATTTGAATATTTGATTTAGAAGATAGACTGTTGTTGTTTTTCCGTTAGTTCCTGTAACGCCAATTATTTTCAGAAATTTGGAGGGATGATCATAGTAATTGGCGGCAACAGTCGATAGCGCGGCACGGCTGTTCTTGACTATTATTTGCGGGGTTGAAAGATTCTCAGTGTATTTTTCGGCCACAATTCCAGCGGCCTTATTTGTTACGGCTTGGCGGATGTAATTATGACCATCAGCCTGAATTCCACGAATTGCAAAAAACAGATCGCCTTGGTGGACATCCATGGAATTATTCTTGATTGATTCAATTTTCTCCGGGAGAACTCCGTGGAGCTTGAAATCAATGTTTTCCAGTAATTTTGTAATCTGTTTAGTCAAACTGAATCTCACTTGATTGTAACACAATCCGGCAATCGGTACTGGTGCTAATTATCGTATTTTTCGGTGGAAACTGGGACACAACAACACCGTTGCCATTTATATCCGGATCAACTCCTAGTGTCTGAAGAATGGCAATCGCCCGCCCAAGGGTTTTGCCTTTTAAATCAGGCATCCGCTTTGAGTATTGGTAGGAAGATAACTGAACCCGTGAATTATTTGGTACAGTTGTGACTGTCCGGGTTGAAGGTTCCTTTTTTTCAGAATTAGATTCCGCGATATAAATATCCGGAGCCTGAAGACAATCTTCGGGGAAGAAGAGATCATCCGAAAGATTTACAACTCTTGTAAATACATCCCGCAAAATAGGTGCGGAGACATTTCCACCAGTATGCTCGATTCCTTTTGGATTATCTACCACGATCACACAAAGAAGTTTTGGATTATTTGCCGGGAAAAAACCCACAAAAGTAGCAACGTAATCTGTCTGACTGTAGCCTGTTTCTGTGACTTTTTGAGCAGTTCCTGTTTTTCCGGCAATAGCCATACCATTAATTTCGGCTTTTAATCCTGTACCACTTTGGACAGTCAGCCGTAACAATTCCCGCATCGTCTGCATGGTTTCAGAAGATGCAACCCGTCGGATGTATTGCGACTTGTTTTCGTAAAGTGTAATCCCGTCTTTGGTTTGAATCGATTTTACCAATTGTGGCTTAATGAGATAACCGCCGTTAGCGATAGCTGCATAGGCATAAGCCAGCTGCAAGGCTGTAACGCAGATACCATGGCCGATGGCAGCCTGGGCCAGTGCTAATTCGCCCCATTCCTTTAATGGATGAATTATGCCTTCCTGTTCACCGGGAAACTGAATATCGGTTTTGACACCAAATCCATACCGACGGGCATAGTTAAACACTTCGTCTTTACCAATTTTCTGTGCGACCTTAATGGTGCCTATATTACTACTTTTCTTGATAACTTCAGCAAACGACAATTGATCATATTTTTTATGATCGTGAATGATGTTTTTTCCAATTGAAATATGACCGTTTTCACAGTCAATAATATCTTCCGGTTGGACCTTGTTTTTGTCAAATGCAGCGGTAGCGGTAATTATTTTAAAGGTAGAACCGGGTTCAAAAATATCGGTTACGACCCGGTTAATCTGAGAGGAAACCGGTGAATTCATTGGATTATTTGGGTTAAATCCAGGGATGGTTGCCATACCCAATATCTCACCATTTTGGGGATTCATGATGATGCCCATCGCCTTGTCGGCATCATGATTTGTAAAAGCATTCATCAATTCTTCATACAGAATTGTTTGGTATTCATAATCAATGGTAAGTGTGATATCATTTCCATCAATGGATTCCTGAAAGGGTAAATTCGGCCGATTATTCAGCCGACCCCACCCATCTTTTAATGTAACTTGCCAGCCGGGTGAACCACAAAGATAGGGCTCGAGTTCCTTTTCCAGACCAACAATTCCATGATTGTCAATATCTGTAAACCCGATGAGTTGTCCGGTCAGTTCTCCAAAGGGGTATTTCCGCTGAATACTCCGTTCAATGGCAAACCCGTTATTATGTTGATAATTATCCAGAAATGCCTGAATTTCGCTGTGAGGGAGGTTTCGCTCGAGCAAAACGTAATTACGATCGGATTTCAAGGTTTTTAAATATTTTGAATAATTTGGACGTAACAGAGTGCTTAATTCTTTTGCCAGATTTTCTTTATCATCAAGGAGATAGGGGTGAATTGCAATATTGTACTGTACAATATCCACAGTCAACGCTTTTTGATTACGATCGAATATGGCACCACGGATAGGTTTGATTGTCTTGCAGTAATCAGCCTGATGCTTACATGTGGTCTGATACTGATCGGAGTTGATTACCTGGATGGAAAACAGCCGACCCGCAATCAATCCCCAGAACAGAATAAACGCTGTGGACATCAGGAGTGTACGTTTTTTAATATGTTGGAATTGGGTTGACATTTAAAATTAGTTTATCTGTAATTCTGCAATAACAACCGCCAAAGTTTCTGGTGGCGGAGTATACATGTTCATTTCATCGGTTGCGATTTGTTTGATGCGATCTGCACGGGCAAGACGATCTAATTCAACAGAAGTGATCCGATTTTGTGTCACCAGATTGGCTTCCTCGCGCTTTAAAACATCTATTTCCTTATATAACTGATTGGTGTAATTGAAAATCCAGACATAGAAAATCATCATTCCGATCAGGAAAACGAAGAGAGATGACATAATCATGTTTTTGCGACGGTTTTTACTGATTTTTTTCTTCTTCATAGTGTATTACACTCGTTTTGCGGCTCGTAGCTTGGCACTGCGGGCACGTGAATTTTGGACTATCTCTTCCTTAGTTGGAAGAATTGGTTTTGGAGTCAATATCTTAAGACTTGCTTTGTGATCGCATTGACAAATCGGGAATTCTCTGGGGCAGATACAGCCAGTAGATTCATGCTTAAAAAACTGTTTTACGATTCGATCTTCCAGGCTGTGATATGTGATGACTGCCACTCGTCCTTCCGGATTTAAAATGCCGACACTGTCCTCAAGGGCTTTTTGCAGAACATCCAATTCACGGTTAACGGCAATGCGAAGTGCTTGAAAAATCCGACTCAACGTTTTATTGACATATTGAGGCTGTGCTTTTTGCTTCACGATTGCAGCCAGCTGACCGGTAGTTTCTATTGCCGATTTCTGACGCTCACGAA
>Ga0268277_1001212_pt1 | contig 18274 bp, 17 predicted proteins | sample saktaG_5_FD_190132 | JGI IMG/M metagenome (GOLD analysis project Ga0268277, IMG submission 190132) | Saline water microbial communities from Sakinaw Lake, British Columbia, Canada - sak_2010_1_5_50m | ecosystem: Environmental > Aquatic > Non-marine Saline and Alkaline > Saline ...
TATAGGTTTTCGCACTTCTCGCCCTACAACTGCTCTAGTGGATAATATTAAAGTTGATTGTTATGGTTCGTTATCTCCACTGAAGCACGTTGCTTCAGTATCAATTAAACTTCCTAATGTTATTATTATTGAACCTTGGGACGAGGGATTAGTATCTTCTGTTAAAAAAGCCTTAGAATATTCAAGTTTAGGGCTTACTCCATCTCAGGAAGGGAAACAGATAAAATTATTTTTACCGCCTTTAAGCAGAGAGAGGAAAAATGAATTGGTAAAACTGATTGGGGCAACAAAAGAAGAATATCGAGTTAAATTAAGGGAGATAAGAGATAAATTACTGGAAGAAGTTAAAGAAGAATTCGATAAAAAAGAAATATCTGAAGATGAAAAGTTTCATTTGAAAGAAGAAATACAAAAAATTGTTGAGCAGACTAACAAATCTTTAGATAGCCAAGAAAAACAAAAAGCAGACGAAATCCTTAACTCTTAATTATTATTTTATGATATCTTTTCTTATTAGTTTATTTAGTTTAAGTATTATAATCCTATTACATGAAATAGGACATTTTTTGCTAGCAAGGCGTTTTGGAGTAAAAGTAGAAGAATTTGGTATTGGTTTTCCTCCACGAATTTTCAGTTTTAAAAAAAATGAAGTAATTTATTCTATTAATGCTATTCCATTTGGCGGGTTTGTAAAGATCGTAGAACATAATGGGTCCGATAGTTTTTCATCAAAAAGTTTAGGCAAAAGAACTCTTATACTTTTAGCTGGCGTGGTTAATAATATTTTGATAGCTTTTTTACTTTTTACAATTCTTTTTTCTGTTGGAATGCCAACTTTTGCTTTACCTAAGAATTATAAACAAAATATTCCTTCGACAGTCATTATAAGGGAAATAGAAAAAGATTCTCCTGCATTTTTAGCTGGTTTAGAATCCGGAGATGTTATTTTAGGAATAGAGCGTTTAGATCATTTTTATGAGATGACAAGCATTGAAGATGTTCAGGATAAGACAAAAGAGTTTCAAGGCAAGGAAATACAATTAATTATTCAAAGAGAAGGGGAGAGTACAGAAATAAGCATTATACCAAGAGAATCACCTCCAGAGGGAAAAGGTTATTTAGGGGTGGTTTTAACTGATGATGGTGTTTTGAAATATTCTTTGTTTGAGGCTCCATGGCAATCAATTCGTTTTATGGGAGTTCTTACTCAAGAAACATTTACTGGACTTGGTAGGGTTTTTGTTAATTTATTTAAACATGGTAATATAGAGGAATTGACAGGGCCTGTGGGGATTATGGCGATAACTACAAGAGGATTTCAGTGGGGCTGGGACTATGGGTTGTATATTTTAGGACTTATTTCTTATGCTTTTGCCATTTTCAATCTTTTTCCTATTCCTGCGGTAGATGGGGGGAGAATCTTGTTTTTAATGATAGAAAGAATAAGACGAAGACCAATATCGCAACATACAGAAATCTTGGTAAATAATATTTGTTTTTCTTTGTTAGTTATTCTTCTTTTTGTTGTTACTATTAAAGATATTAATTTTTTCATTTTAAATAAATAAATTATGAGAGAATCACAATTTTATTTTAAAACTAGAAAAGAGGTTTCTAAAGAAGAAGTAGCTGTTAGCGCTTGTTTATTAATAAGAGCTAATTTTATAGAAAAATTAACAAGTGGAGTTTATAATTTTTTGCCTTTAGGTTTCAAAGTTATAAAAAAAATAGAAGGAATTGTAAGAGATGAAATGGAAGCTATTGGAGGGCAAGAAATATTGATGGCGCTTTTAAATCCAAAAAGCAACTGGGAACAAACTAATCGTTGGAATACATTCAAAGCTTTATTTAAAGTACAATCCAGATATGGACAGTGGTTTGCTCTTGCTCCTACTCATGAGGAGATAATTACGCCAATGGTAAAGAATTTTATTTTTTCCTATAAAGATTTACCATTATATCTATTTCATATTTCTGATAAATTTCGTGATGAACCTCGTTCTAAGTCAGGAATATTAAGAGGAAAAGAGTTTATAATGAAAGATTTGTATAGTTTTCATGCTGATGAAAAAGATCTGGAAAAATATTATGAAAAAGTAAAAAAGGCCTATCAGAGGATTTTTAAAAGATGTGGATTAAAAGCTTTTGTTGTAGAGGCATCAGGAGGTACTTTCTCGCGTTTTTCGCATGAATTTCAGGTTATGACACCAGCAGGTGAGGATTTGTTTTATTACTGTTCTTCTTGTAAGTTTTGCCGTAATAAAGAAATTGCAGAAAATATTAAAAAATGTCCTGAATGTGGTCATGCTGTAGAGATGCTTAAAGGTTCGGAAGTAGGAAATATTTTTAAATTAAAGGATAAATATTCTAATGCGTTTGATTTAAAATTTAGAGATAAAGACGGGAAAAATAAAAATGTTATGATGGGTTGTTATGGAATTGGGATTAGCCGTTTATTGGGAGTCATAGTGGAAGCAAATTATGATAAAGATGGAATGATTTGGCCAAAAGAGGTAGCTCCATTTACTTATCATTTATTAAGTTTATCTAGTGGAGATGCAAAGATAAATAAAACAATTAAAAAACAAGCTGATTTGTTTTATACAAAAATGTTGAAAAAAGGAATTGAAATACTTTATGATGATAGAAAAGACGTTTCAAATGGGGAAAAATTAGTTGATGCTGATTTATTAGGTTTGCCTTATAGGATAGTGGTTAGTGGAAAAACAATTAAAAATAATAAGTTTGAATTAAGAGAAAGAAGAGATCGTAAAGTAAAATTAATAAAATTAAGTGATTTTGACAAAATAGTCAAAAGTAAGTAAACTAACAAAACAAAGGATAATTGTTATCTATTATGGCTAAGGATTTTAAAGAGAACTTTTTTCGTAATATTGGAGTGGATTTAGGAACTTCTAAGACTTTGGTTTATGTTAAAGGAAAAGGAATAATGGTTAATGAACCGACAGTTGTGGCTATGAATAATAAGACTAATCAGATTTTAGCTATTGGTCGTGAGGCAGAAGAAATGTTAGGAAAAACTCCTTCACATATTAATGCTATTAGGCCTCTTTGCAATGGTGTAATTTCTGATTTTGAAGTAGGTGAAAAGATGCTTCATTACTTTTTAGATAGAGCCAAGAAAAAAGGATTTTTAGGTCAATTTTTTGATTGGCCTCGTTTAGTTATTGGAGTTCCTACAGGCGGTACTGAAGTAGAGAAGAGAGCTGTAGAGGATATTGCTAGAAGCGCTGGAGCTAAAGAAGTTTATTTGATCGAAGAGCCAATTGCCGTGGCCTTAGGCGCTCAATTATCAGTCAAAGATGCGCAAGGTATTTTTGTTGTAGATATTGGTGGCGGGATAACAGAAGTGGCAGTAATTTCTTTAGGCGGAATTGTTGTATCAAGAAGTTTGCGCATAGCAGGTACTAAATTAAATGATGATATTATTCATTACTTTAGAGATAAATTTAAATTATCTATTGGAGAAAAAACCGCTGAAAGGATTAAAATTTTAATAGGTTCTGCATTAGATTTAGGAAGTAATCAGGAGATGAAAGTAAAAGGACGCGATCTTACCCGTGGTTTACCAAAAGAGATTAAGATTAAAGAAGATGATATCAGAGAAGCTATAACCCCTTCTTTAAACAAAATTTTAGATGCTGTTAAAAGTACTGTTGAAATTACTCCGCCAGAGTTAATTGGCGATATAATGGAATCAGGTATCATCTTATCAGGAGGAACAAGTTTGCTTCGTGGTATGGACAAATTAATTGAAAAATCTATTGATCTTCCAGTAAAGATGATTGATGATCCTATAACTTCAGTGATTAGAGGTATAGGAATAATCTTAGAAGACTTAGAAGGATCAAAAGATATTTTAACTACAATCAGTAGAGAAAAACCTCCTTTATGATATTATGAAACAAAGAAATAATTTTCATTTCTTGGTTTTACTAGTGATTTTCATAATCACTAGTATTTTGTTATTCAAATTCTATTTTTCTCAAGAGAAAATTTTTAAACCTCAATTAGTTTACAATTTAGAAAAAGGGGGACTTGTAGGAAATTATCTTTTTGATTTTAAAAATTGGACAAATGATCTTTTGCATTTTAATACCTTAAGAAAACAATTGTCAGAGCTTGGATATGAAAACATTAAACTTATCAATCAGTTGCAGGATTTTAAACAAATTAAAGAAGAGAACAATCTTTTAAAAAATGCTTTAAAAATTGAAGGTGAAACAAATTGGTCGTTAATATCAGCTAAAATTGTTTTAATGGATCCTTCTGGCCTAACTGGTTCTTTTTGGATAAACAAAGGCGTTAAACAAGGGTTAAAACAAGGAATGAATGTAATTTTGGAAGACAAGATTTTAGTAGGTAGATTAAAAGAATGTTTTGATAGTTATTGTAGAGGTGAATCAATTTTTAATCCCGAAACAAAAATTAGTGTGGAAGACTTACGTTCATCTACATTAGCAGTGGCAGAAAAAGACGCAAAAGGAAATTTTCGTCTAAAGTTAGTTCCATATGAGGCAGATATTAAAGTTGGAGATATTTTAATTACTTCTTCTGAAAATGCTAATTTTTTTAAAGGTCTTTTGGTTGCTAAAGTCAAAAGATCTAGTTCATCTTCTGATGTTAGTTCATTAAAAGAATTTATTTTAGAGCCTTTATTAAATCTTTCTGAAATATCTTCAGTTTTAATTATTACTGACTTTATTCCTACACAATAATGATTCAACGTTATTTACTAAATTTTCTTTTATTTGTTTCCATTGTTTTTATTCAAATATATTTTGGAATGACTTTTTCTATCTCTCCAGTTTTAAATATTATTTTAATCTTTTTAATTTTTACTCTTTTTCATTTTTCACCGTTCTATTTGTTTTTTTTGATTTTTATATCAGCAGCTATTATAGATAGTCTTTCTGGATTCTTTTGGGGGACGAATCTTTTTCTTTTTTTAATTTCTTTAGGAACAGGCATTTTGTTAACACGATTTTTAGAAAAATCCCGTTTTTTCCCACGATTGATTATAGGGGGATTAGTAATTTTTATATATTTTTTAGGTCTTTTAATAATGAACTTAGTTTTAAAAACTCCACATATTAGTTTTATTATTTTTGAACAATTTTTATTTACTTTAATATTTTATATACTTTTATCCTTTTTACTTAATAAAATCCAAAAATTAAAAACAGTAAATAATTAATAGCAATCAAATAACAAGAAAATCGTTTGTTAATTTTTAATAATGAAAAATCTTTATATAAAAAGAGAAAAGAATTTATTAGATCCTGAGGAGGTTCTTTTAGATAGAAAAGCCAAAGAAGCAAGAGAAAAAGATTTAGAGAGGCTAGAGTTTCCAATTTCATCTTTTTTAATAAAAACAGTTTTTGGAATATGTTTGGCTCTTTTTTTAATTATTTTTTTGCGGTCTTTTTATCTTCAAGCAATTGAAGGAGGAAATTATAAAAAAAGAGCGGAAAATAATCGTACTCATTATTATATTATTAGTGCTCCTCGTGGAATAATTTATGATAGGTATAATGAACCTTTGGTTTTTAATAGTCCGTCTTTTAGCTTAGTAATGATTCCATTAAATTTACCAAAAGATGAAAATGAAAGAATAGATATAATAGAAAGGGTTATCGATATTCTTGATATTGAGAAAGAGGAAATTGATATACTTCTCAAGGATTATAAAACAGTTTATTCTTTTCAGCCCATTTTAATAAAATCAAATCTTGAAATTGAAGAAGTGCGACGTTTTGAAACAGCTATAGAAAGCAATTCTGGTTTTAGCGTTATTTCTGATTATAGTAGACATTATCCATTTGATGATGCTTTCGCCCATGTTTTAGGATATATTGGTAGAATTTCTTCGCAGGATATTTTTAAATACAAAGATTATCCTTTAACTAGTATGGTAGGAAAGGATGGGCTAGAAGCATATTATGAAAAAACTTTGCAAGGTAAACCTGGTAAAAAAATAATAGAGGTTGATGCTGCCTTTAATATTCAGAAAGATTTAGGATCTATAGAGCCTAAAAAAGGTGAAGATCTTATTACTACAATAGATAAAGATTTACAGATAGCATTTTATAATTCTCTAAAAGAGAGAACTGAAACATTGGGTGTAACAGGGGCAGCTGGTATAATTTTGAATCCTAAAACAGGGGAAATTTTATCTTTAGTAAGCCTACCAAGTTTTGATCCAAATGTTTTTACAAAAGGCTCTCCTGGCGAATTAATAAATGAATATCTTCAAAGTTCCTCACTCCCACTTTTTAATCGTGCCATAAGTGGCCTTTATCATCCTGGGTCTGTAATTAAACCTCTTATGGCTTTGGCTGCTTTAGAAGAGAATATAATAGATCCTAATCTTGAAATATTTACTGATGGGAAAATTGTTATTACAAGTCCTTATGATCCACAGCAAAAATATGTTTTTAATGACTGGAGAAATCATGGATGGGTAGATATGAGAAGAGCAATTGCTGTGTCATGCAATGTTTATTTTTGGGCTATAGGCGGTGGATGGGAAGATATTTCTGGTTTAGGTTTGGCAAAAATTAAAAAATATTGGTTAGCTTTCGGTCTTGATAAAAAATTAGGCATTGATTTGTTTGGAGAAGCCCAATCAGTATTACCTGATACTAAATGGTTAAAGGAACATCGGTCTTATGATCCGACTTGGAAATTAGGGGATACTTATAATATTTCTATTGGTGAAGGTGGTCTTCTCTTGACACCATTACAAATGGCTGCTTATATATCTACTATTGCTAATGACGGTATTTTGATGCAACCGCATTTAGTAAAACAAACAGAAAATGTTGAAATCGTAAAATTAAATGTTTCTGAAGAAAATTTAAAGATAGTTCAGGAAGGAATGAGAGAGGTGATAAATTCAGGAACAGCGATGACTTTAAAATATCTTTCTTTTCAAATTGCAGGAAAAAGTGGTTCTCCTAAATTTATTTCAGGAGGAAAGGAAAAATACAATGCTCTTTTTGGCGCTTATGCGCCTTATGAAGATCCAAAAATTGTTGTCTTTGTACTAATAGAAGATCCACCAAGTGACATAGTTGTTACTTTGCCAATAATTGAGGATGTTTTGCAATGGTATTGGGACAATAGAATAAATAAACAACAAATAATAAATAGCGAACAGTATGAATAAAAACTACATTACAGCTGAGGCATATAAAGCTCTCAAAGAAGAATTAAATGATTTAAAAACTATAAAAAGAAAAGAAATTGCTCAAATGCTTCAGGATGCAAAAGAATTGGGCGATTTAGCAGAAAACGCAGCCTATCAAGAAGCAAAAGAAATACAATCGGTTTTAGAGACACGAATTTTACAATTAGAGATATTTTTTAAAGATGTTTCTATTATTCGTCATTCTACTAATAATGATGTTGTGCAATTAGGCTCAACAATTGAGATAAAAAGCTTAACTCGACCTATAAACAAAAAAGTATTTACTATTACTGGATCGCATGAAGCTAAGCCAACAGAAGGCAGAATTTCTAATCTGTCACCTTTAGGCAAAGCATTTTTAGGACGCAAAAAAGGTGATATAATACTTGTAAATACACCGCAAGGTGAGGTAAAATATAAGATATTAAAGATATCTTGAATTTATGTTATCTGATTTAATAAAAGAACGAATAGAAAAGCTAAAAAAATTGAGAAAATTGGGTATTGATCCTTATCCTGAAAAAACTCATCGTCAATTTTCTATTATCCAAACATTGGATAATTTTTCTAAATGGTCCCGTGCTAAAAAAAAGATTATTTTAGCAGGAAGAATTTGGGGGATTAGAGGGCATGGCGGCGCTATTTTTGTGGATATTAAAGATCAAACTGAAAAGATTCAACTTTTGTTTAAACAAGATAAACTTGGTAAGGATAAAATGAAATTTTTTGAGAATTTTTTTGATTTGGGAGATTTTTTAGAAACTCAAGGAATTCTTTTTAAAACAAAAAGAGGAGAAAAAACATTGGAAGTTAGAGATTTTAAGTTATTATCTAAAAGTTTAAGACCATTGCCAAAAGCATGGTATGGATTAGAGGATGCAGAAGAACGTTTTCGTAGGCGTTATCTTGATTTATTGGAGAACGAAGAAGTTAAGAATAAATTTGTTTTTCGCAGTAAGATAATTTCTTCAATAAGAGAATTTTTAAATAAAAAGGAGTATTTAGAAGTGGAAACACCAATTTTACAACCCTTGTATGGAGGAGCATTTGCTAATCCTTTTGTTACGCGATTAGAAGCATTAAAGATGAAAATTTATTTGAGAATAGCGCCAGAATTATATTTGAAACGTCTTATAGTTGGAGGATTTGAAAATATTTATGAAATTGGAAAATGTTTTCGAAATGAAGGAATGGATAGAGAACATAATCCTGAATTCACTATGTTAGAATTATATAGCGCTTATAAAACAAGAGAAGATTTAATGGAATTAATTGAAGAATTGTTTCAATTTTTGGCAAAGAAATTTAAAAATGATATTCCTGATGCAAAAGTTTTTTTTAAAAAAAACTGGAAAAAGATTGGTTTTGAAAAATTTTTAGAAAAAGAAACAGGATTAAATTTTAACGATAATAAAGAAAAATGGCTAAAGAAGGCAAAAGCATTAGGCGCTATTGCGGATAAGATAGATTCTAAAGAAAAAATAGCAGATGCGATTTTTAAAAAATTACGTGGGAAAATTACAGAACCAACTTTTGTTATAGATCATCCTTTAGAAATATCACCATTAGCAAAGAAAAAAGCTGATGATCCTAATAAAACAGCGCGTTTTCAATTAATTGTTTTTGGTTCTGAGATAGTAAATGGTTTTTCTGAATTAAATGATCCAATAGATCAGAAGCAAAGATTTAAAGAACAAGCTGAAATGAAGAAAAAAGGGGATGTAGAAGCTCATCCGCAGGATATTGATTATATTGAAGCATTAGAATATGGAATGCCGCCAACAGCGGGTTTAGGCATAGGAATCGATAGATTAGTAACAGTTTTAACGCGCTCATCTTCATTAAAAGAGGTAATTCTTTTTCCATTTATGAAACCCAAAAATAAATAATTTTATTAAGTACATGTTAGATATCAAACTTATTAGAGAACAACCAGAAAAGATTAAACAAGGCATTAGTAAAAAAGGTGCTGATGCTTCTTTAGTGGATAAGGTTTTGGAATTAGATAAAAAAAAGAGAGATTTATTGCAAGAAATAGAAACAGTGCGGGCAAAAAAGAATACTGCTGAAAAAAAGATTATTGAAGAAAAAGATAAAGAGGCGATAATGAAAGTTTTAAAAGATGCAAAGATTTTTTTATCTGGCAAGGAAAAAGAATTAGAGCAAGTGGAAAAAGAATACAAACAAACAATGAGCCTTATTCCAAACCCTCCTTTGGATTATGTTCCAGAAGGGAAAGGCGATAGAGATAATGTAGTTATAAGGCAAGTTGGAAAGAAGCCAAAATTTAATTTTACTCCACAGGATTATCTTTCATTATCAGAGAAATTAGATATTATTGATACAAAGAGAGCATCTAAAATATCAGGCTCTCGTTTCGGTATTTTAAAAGGAGGAGCGGCTATCTTAGAAATTGCTTTGATTAAATTTGTTTTTGATAAATTAACAAAGAAAGGATTTATTCCTATAATTCCTCCTGTTTTAATAAAACCTGAACCTTTTTGGGGTATGGGCTATTTAGATAGAGGAGCAGAAGATGTGTATTATTTGCCAAAGGACGAACTTTATTTAGTGGGAACTTCAGAACAAATGATTGGACCAATGCATATGAATGAGGTTTTTGAAGAAGAAGATTTACCTCGTCGTTATGCATCTTTTTCTTCTTGTTTTAGGAGGGAAGCTGGTTCTTATGGTAAAGATACAAAGGGTATTTTACGGGTTCATCAGTTTGATAAGATAGAAATGTTTATCTTTTCCAAACCAGAAGACTCAATAAAAGAACATGATTTTCTTCTTTCTATAGAAGAAGAAATGATGAAAGATTTAAAGATCCCTTATCAAGTATTACAAATTTGTTCGGGTGATTTAGGCGATCCTGCTGTTGCTAAATATGATATAGAAGCTTGGCTTCCAGGGCAGGATAATGGTAAAGGTCAATATCGTGAAACTCATTCAACCTCTAATTGCACTGATTTTCAGTCTAGGCGATTGAATATTAAGTTTAAAAACAAAGTTACGTCTAAAAATGAATTAGTCTATACCTTAAATGGTACTGCTTTTGCAATGGGAAGAATAATAATAGCGATTATTGAGAATTATCAAACAAAGGATGGAAAGGTAAAAGTTCCTAAAGCTCTTTGGCGTTATACAAATGGAATAAAAGTCATTTCCTAAATAATATATTTTATGAGAAGAACTCGCCATACTTCAAGAATTTATTGGTTGAGAGTTAAAATATTTTTTATTGTCCTTCTTATTTTTTCTTTTCTTAGCCTTGTGTATTGGTTTCTTTTTCTTTCTCCACGTCTCCAAATAAAAGAGATAACGATTAAAGGATTTAATCAGGATTTTTCTAAAAAAATTGAATTAATTCTTAAACAAAACAATCTTCGTTTTACTCCTTTTTTAATTTATGAGATTTTTCCTCAATACATTGAGAATAATAAAAGCTATATATCTTTTATTTATTCTGATTTAAAAAATTTCATTCTTAAACAACATCCAGAGATAGAAGAAATGGATATGGATTTAGATATTAAAAAAGGAATTTTAACTGTTAATATTAAACAAAGGGTTATTGATTTTTTATTATGCAATCAATATGAAACTGTTTTATTGAATCAAGATGAATCTGTGTTGCTGAAGGAAGATAGAGATTGTTATTATATGGATAAGAATGGAATAATTTTTGAAAAAGCTTTAGAAACACAAGGATCTTTTATTAATCAAATTGTATTTCTTAAAACTGGAAAGAGGTCTTTAGGCGATGAAGTTATTTCTCGAGATAAATTAGAAAAACTTGATAAAATATTTATTCTCGCTAAAAGTGAAGAAAGTCCTATTTCAATTGATTTTTTGGAAATTAAAGAAGAAGATTTTTCAAGCTTAAAGATAGTTGTTAACAAAGGATTCTATATTTTTTATAATCTAAGCGATGATTTTTCAGAAGTTCTTAAAATTATTGTAGGAATTAAAGAACAGAAGACAGATAATGATTTTAGTAATTTAGAATACATAGATTGTCGATATCTTCCAAAAGTTTATTTGTCCAATTAGAACATGGTATAATATATTCAAATGGAAAAAACAGAATTAGAATTAATTAAAGAACGAATACAAGTTAAAAAAGAGCAATTAGCCCAACAAGGATTGTCTGCTCCTGAGGAAAAGGAATTAGTTGCTGAAACTATTGACGAAAGAATGGAAGATTCTTTAAAAGAAATGCCTCCCGGTATGGATGTTGTAAAACCTGACGCAGAAATGAAGGTGCCTTTCCCTTCTCAAATTGTTTCTCAAACTGATAAAGATGATGAATCCACTGATTCAGTTATAGAAGAGGCTAATATTAAGCTTTCCGAGCTTGTGGGTATAGCAATGGAAGAAAGTATTCCAAAAGCTGTTACAATGGCCTTAAAGAGCGGTAACGCTTTTTTAATTGATAAATTACGTGATTCTTTAGTAGATAAATATTATCAAGAATTAAAAAATAAAAAGTTAATTTAAGGATGTATTTAGTAATTATATTATTCGTTATAGCTCTATCGATTTTATTTTTCTTTTTTATTAGAAAAAAGTTTTTTCACTTAGAAATTAAAAAAAGTTTAAATTATCAATTATTTCTTATAACAATTCCACGTGACTTTTCATTAATAGAACAGGAAAAGCAAAAAACTTTTGTTGATTTTGTTTCTGTTTTTGAACAAGCTTTAGAAAGTTTGAGCAGGTATAAAAAAGAAATCATCTTTGAAATAGCAGTCCATAATAATTCTCAAGAAATTTGTTTTTACGCGGCTTGCTTAAAAAAAGATGCAGAATTTTTTGAAAAAACACTTTCATCTTTATTTCCTTATGCTGTAATTGAACCAGTGGATGACTATACTATCTTTTCTCCACAAGGAAAAGTTGTTGGATCAGAATTCGCTTTAAAAGAACCGTTTGTTTTACCCATCAAAACCTTTAAGTCTTTTGATCAAGATCCGTTGACAACTATTGTTAATGCTTTTACTAAGATAGTTCCACAAGGTGAAGGAGCGGCTTTTCAGATTGTAATAAAACCAGACACTATTGGGATGAAAAAGAAATTTATTGGTATTAAAAAAGCTCTTTTGCAAGGCAAGAGCTTAGATCAAGCAATATTAAAACCTTCTTCATTAGTAAAAGAGTCGCTTAAAAAAGAATCAACTGAAGAGTTAAAACCTAAGCCAGTTGATGAAAATCTGATTAAATTAATAGATGAAAAATCTCAATTTCCACTTTTCTTTCTTAATGCTCGTTTATTAGCGTCAGCGCACACAAAAGAACGTGCTCAAGAAATATTATCTCATTTAGAAGCTTCATTTAGTCCTTTTTCTAATCCAATTGGAAATAGTTTATCAATTAGAAAGATAAAGACAAAACAAGGATTAAAAAAATTAGTTTATGATTTTTCTTTTAGACTTTTTAGAAGAAAAAAATCAGTTTTGTTAAATTCTTTAGAAGTTGCTACCATATTTCATTTTCCCCATCCTTTTTTGGAAAATTCTCGGTTAAAATGGTTAAACGCTCGTAGTGCTCCAGCACCTTTGAATTTATCTGAAGAAGGAACAATTTTAGGAGTAAATGCTTTTCAGAGAGAAAAGAAGGAGGTTAGAATATTAGATGAAGATAGACGGCGTCATGTCTATATAATAGGTCAGACAGGCACAGGTAAGACCTCTTTAATGAAGAATATGTTTATTCGGGATGTTGCTGCTGGAAAAGGTGCTTGTTATATTGATCCTCATGGAGATACTGCTGAGTATCTGATGGGATTAATACCAGAATCAAGGCATAAAGATGTCATATATTTTAATCCAGGAGATTTTGAAAGATCATTTGGTTTGAATATGCTTGAATGGGATAAGCAATATCCTTTTCAAAAATCTTTTGTAACAAATGAACTTCTTGAAATTTTAGATAAACTGTATGATTTGAAAACAGTAGGAGGCCCTGTTTTTGAACAATATTTTCGTAATGCATTGCTTCTTTTGCTTGATGATACTGAAGATACTCACACTTTAAGTGATGTTCCTCGTATTTTAATTAATCCTGATTTTCGTAAATCATTATTAGAAAAAACTCCTAATCCTATGGTAAAGGAATTTTGGGAGAAAGAAGCAGAAAAAGCTGGAGGAGAATTAGCATTGGCCAATGTTGCTCCTTACATCAACTCTAAGCTTAATCCTTTCTTGGCTAATGATTTAGTTAGGCCTATTATCAGTCAGAAGAAATCATCTATAGATTTTAGAAAAGTTATGGATGAAGAAAAGATTTTAATAATTAATCTTTCCAAGGGATTATTAGGGGATATTAATAGTTATCTTTTAGGAATGATTATTGTAGGGAAATTAATGATGGCGTCTTTTTCTCGCGTAGACATTCCAGAAGATCAAAGAAAAGATTTTTATCTTTATATTGATGAGTTTCAAAATATTACAACTGATACTATTTCTACAATTTTTTCAGAAGCAAGAAAATATCGTCTTAATTTGATTGTTGCTAATCAATTTTTGGGTCAATTAAAAGAACCAATTCTTAAATCAGTTTTTGGTAATGTTGGTACAATTGTTTCTTTTCGTGTAGGAAATGAAGATTCTGAATTCTTGGCTAAATATTTTGCTCCTGTTTTCAGCGCTTATGATTTAATTAATCTTGATAATTTTAACGCATATATCAAATTAACAATTCAAGGCCAGGTCTCAAGGGCATTTAATATGAAAATAAACAAACCAATTGATTCAGATTTAGGCCAATTGGAATCTTTAAAACAATTTTCTTCTTCAAAATATGCTCGACCGCGCAATGAAGTTGAAGAAGAAATCCGCAAAGGATATAAATAATTTATTGTGTTATCTATTCAACTTATAAAATTTCTTTTAGTTGGAGTTCTTAATACCGGAATTGACTTCGGTGTTTTAAATTTATTAATGTTTTCAACAGGAATAACTTCTGGTTTTTATTATTCAGTATTTAAAGCTATTTCTTTTACTTGCGGTGTTACTAATAGCTATATCTGGAATAAAAGATGGACTTTTAAGAAAGGAAAGAATCTTGAAAAAAAAGAATTTTCTAAGTTTTTTACAGTTAGCTTAATAGCATTTGGCGTTAATATAGGGGTTGCATCCATATTAGTAAATATTGTAGGTCCAATTGGGGGAATATCTCCTTATGTTTGGGCTAATATTAGTGCGTTAGCTGCTGCTGGATTTACTACTTTAATCAATTTTTTTGGTTATAAATATTTAGTTTTTAAAGATAAAAATTAAGCTTTTAAACTGCGCTATTTTCTGCTACAATATACAAAATTATGTCTCAACTTGTTTTCTATCGTAAATATCGTCCTAAGGTTTTTTCTGAAATGGTTAATCAAAAAAATACCATTAAAACCTTATCCAACGCTCTTACACAAGGGCAAATTGCTCATGCTTATCTTTTTTCTGGTCCTCGTGGAGTAGGAAAGACAACAGTTGCTCGTTTATTAGCTAAAGCTTTAAATTGTCAAAATAGAAAACCTAATGAATTTGAACCTTGTAATAAATGTGAATCTTGTTTGGCAATTAATGCTGGGCATTCTATGGATTTGATAGAAATAGACGCTGCTTCTAATCGTGGGATTGAAGATGTTCGTTCTTTAAGAGAAAATATTAAATTTCCTCCAATAAATTCAAAATATAAAGTTTTTATAATAGACGAAGCGCATCAAATTACTAAAGAAGGTTTTAATGCTTTGCTAAAAACATTAGAAGAACCTCCAGAATATGTAGTTTTTATTTTAGCAACAACACAGCCCGATAAATTACTTGCAACTATTCTTTCTAGGGTTCAACGCTATGATTTTAAGAAATTAAATTTAGATGATAGTATTAAACGCCTTGTTTATATCTGCAAACAAGAAAAGATAAAATTTGAAGATGAAGCATTAAGATTAATAGCTTTATATTCTGAAGGGGGATTACGCGATGCAGAATCATTGTTAGGGCAAATATCTTTAGTAACTGAAAAGAATATTACAAAAAAAGCGGTTGAGGAATCAGTAGGAGCTATTAATTTTGAAAAAGTAAAAAGATTTATTGATTGTTTGGGGAAGAAGAATAAAGAAAAAGCCTTGGAATTTATTAATAAGATATATGATGAAGGATATGATCTAGAAGTTTTTAATAAAGAAGTGCTAAACTATTTAAGGAAGATTTTGTTATTAAAAATTTCTCCTACATTAGGTAAGTTATTAGAAAAGGATACGACTTCTGAGGAAATGACAACATTGTTTAAGCAGGCAGAGTTTTTTGACACTCCTTATCTTGAAAAACTATTATGTAGATTTATTGAAATTCAATTACAACTTAGAAGAACACCAATTCCTACATTGCCTTTTGAGATATGTATTAGCCAGGAGCTTTAAGTAATTATTGCGGGATCGTCTAACGGTAGGACGCATTCCTCTGGAGAATGATATCCTGGTTCGAATCCAGGTCCCGCAGCTATTGACAAGATATCCAAAATATACTATACTTATTATTGAGTGAGTAAGAAATTGCACATTGAGTATTAAATAAAATATATATAGGAGGAGAAAAATGAAAGACAAGAGATTAATTAATCTCAAGCCAAAGGACAAATTCAGTATTCCCGTTAAGGATAAAAGAAGGGTATTAGTAAAATATACCAATCATCGAATTACAACAAGAAAAAGGGAAGGAAAATGTGAAGTATCAACATTGGATGGAGATATTCGAATTTATTAAAAGCTATGGCGCAGATAGAATTATTTTAATTAATAATTTCTATCGCGCCATTTTTATTTGATAATTTTTTATTAATTGTGTAAAATTAAACAAAATATGATTCTTTCAGATAGAGATATAAAAAAAGTAATAAAAAATAAAAAACTTGTTTTTGAACCAAGTTTAAATAAGAACCAAATCGGTCCTGCTTCTATTGATTTAAAATTAGGGCAAATTTTTAAAAGCTTTAATGTTACCAAGCAATGCCTTTTAGATACTAAAAAAGGGTTACCTGATGAGGATTTTATTATTACTAAAACAGTAAAGACAGGAGAATCTTTTATCCTTCATCCTAATAATTTTATATTAGCTAGCACTAAAGAATATATAAAAGTGCCAGATGATATGGTCTTAAAAGTTGAAGGTAAAAGTACATTAGCTAGGATGGGAATCCTAGTACATACAGCTGGTTTTGTCGATCCTGGATTTGAAGGTACTTTAACATTAGAAATTAGCAATCAATCTAATTTACCAGTAGCTCTATATCCTGATATGCATATTTGCCAGATAGCAGTTGAGTTCTTATCTTCTCCAGCAGAAGTTCCATATAACAAAAGGAAGAAATCACTTTATTCTAAATCAAAAGGTCCTATAGCTGCTAAAACCAATAACTTATTTGATAAATAATCTGTTATAAAACTAATGTTCAACAGACATTCGCCTTATGAAAAACGCGATTTACCTCAACCGCCGTCTTGGCGAAAATCTTTAGGAGTGGGGATTATTGTAATGGGTTTGGCGATCGGAACTGGCGAATTGATTTTATGGCCTCACTTAATTACGAAATTTGGTTTGGGATTGCTTTGGTTGGCACTGGTAGGCATTACTTTTCAGTATTTTATTAATCAGGAAGTAGCCCGTCATACTTTGGCCACTGGTGAAAGTATTTTTACTTCTACGGGTCGAGTATGGATTTGGTTGCCACTTTTGTGGTTATTATCAACCATTGTTCTTTATATTTGGCCTGCTTGGGCCGGTATTTTAGGTACTGTTTTAGCTGAACTTTTCGGTTTTGGTAATTATTTAATTTGGGCTTGGATTTCTTTGTTTTTTGTATTGGTTATTACCTTTAGCGGCAAAAGAGTATATAAAGTATTAGAAACATCATTAAAAATAATTGTTCCTGTTTTCTTTGTTTTGCTTCTTTTTTTCAGTTTTTTGAATTTGAAAATTTATCATTTTAAAGAAATATTTTTGGGATTAATAAATTTTGGCTGGATACCAAGCAATATTGATATGAGAGTTCTTTTAGGGGCAATTGTTTTTGCAGGCGCCGGAGGATTGCTTAATTTGTGTATTTCTTTGTGGTATCGGGATAAAGGATTAGGAATGGCAAAATATGCCGGACATATTACTAATCCCGTTACTGGTAAAACTGAAGCAGTAGATTACAAAGGGTATAGTTTTGAAACCACAACGGAAAATTTGAAGAAATGGCGAAAATGGATGAAATATGTTTTTATAGACCAAGGAATTATTTTTTGGTTTCTTAGTTTAATAACATTAATTCTTTTAAGCGCTAATGCTTATGCTGTTTTATCGCCAAGGGGATTGGTGCCAGAAGGGCTACAGTTGGCTACCCTCCAGGCGATGATCTTTCAGGAGAATTGGGGAATTATCGGATCAAAATTATTTCTTTTTATGGCTTTTCTAATGCTTTTTTCCACGATGTGGATAATAATTGACGCGGCTTCACGGATTATCAGCGATATTGTTTATACTCATTTGCAAATAAATCCTCCTCAAAAATATTTAAGAAAAATAAGAACCCCCTTCGATTTGCTCAGGAGAACCTTGTTTCTCGCTTCGCTCAAAATAAAAAATATTTCCATTCATCATCTTTATTACGGCTTGATTATTGCTTTTGTGGCAATCAGCGCGATTTTGCTTCCCCTTAAAGAACCGTTTATATTTATTATTATTACTTCTGTTCTGGGTGGATTTGTAATGGCAATATATGTGCCTATCCTGGTTTATCTTAATAATTTCAAACTACCAAAACCTCTTCGGCCTGGATTTATCACTAATTTTTTTATGATTTCTGCTTCTTTGTTTTATCTTTATTTCGCCGTAATAATTTTATTTTCATAATTTTTGATAAAAGTTTCTATAGCTTTTACTGAAAATCTAATTTTCTTTGATATATCCGTTAGTTCTAATTATTTGATAAATCAAAAGAATAATAGTATAATTAAAACATTCCGCGGTAGCTCAATGGTAGAGCGGCTGGCTGTGTTAATAACCTAAAGCCCCATCGCGTTAT
>Ga0268277_1001213_pt1 | contig 18274 bp, 21 predicted proteins | sample saktaG_5_FD_190132 | JGI IMG/M metagenome (GOLD analysis project Ga0268277, IMG submission 190132) | Saline water microbial communities from Sakinaw Lake, British Columbia, Canada - sak_2010_1_5_50m | ecosystem: Environmental > Aquatic > Non-marine Saline and Alkaline > Saline ...
TGCTTAAAGAATCTATTCACACTTCATAAATATGTTTTATAAATACATTAAATGTAAGTAATACTATTTATATATTTGGATTTTCAAAGAGAAAAATACGATTTATGTAAGTATAAACTGCTTAAAGAATCTATTCACACTTCATAAATATGTTTTATAAATACATTAAATGTAAGTAATACTATTTATATATTTGGATTTTCAAAGAGAAAAATACGATTTATGTAAGTATAAACTGCTTAAAGGATTCTTTATACAAAACTTATTTAAAAAAAAGAATTATCAAAAGCTTGATGAATAAATATAGTGAGGAATTAATTAATTTTATAGAGAAACTTAAGGAAAGCAATAAAGCAATAGTTGTAGAGGAAGATAAAAAAGCCTTAGGAATTTTTTATCAAAAATTGTCAGAATATAGAATTCTTAATGTATATTTCAAATTTTTCTATTTTATCTATTAGACCACTAATTTCTCCAACGCCTTTTGCTAACCATTCCTTTCCACGACATAAACACCCACCAAATCCTGCTAGCAATATCTGTCAAGCACAATCCCAGCAATATTCATCAGGTTCTATCACATAATTCTAGCAATATCTGTCAGGTAAAACCTCAGCAATATCTGTCAGGTTTCATCATATAACCTCAGTAATATCCGGCAGGTATCATCCAACAACTTTAGTAATATCTGTAAGCCATCCACCAATTATCTTAGCAATATCTATCAGTTAAATTAATGATAAGACTAAATATTTTCCGAGAACCCAAAAAAAACTTACGAAAAACTATGCCTACACTTTATTAATAACCAACATTAAGCCATTATTCTATACTAAACACTAATAACCTTAAACAGTATTTTTGTGAGTCTAAAAATACCATAAAAAATAAAGGCAAATAAATGGAAAAAACATCCCCATCAAAAAATAGCTATAATAAAATACTAAGCAACATAATCAACCATATTGAGCAGTCAAAACTAAGAGCTTTTAGTGAAGTAAATAAAGCACTTTTAAATGCTTATTGGGATATAGGAAAAGAATTGAGTGAAAATGCTTCTTATGGAAAATCTGTTGTAGAAAAATTATCAAGAGACTTAAGATTAAAATATCCTGAAGCTAAGGGTTATTCTGTTGCAAATCTCTGGAACATGAAGCGCTTTTATGAAACTTATCAAAAAGCAAGGCTTTTTGGAAGTCCAGAATTGCAAAGCAATTCTGATACCTATAACCAAAAACTCCAGGCAGTGCCTGGAGAATCTGGAAAACTCCAACCACTGGCTGGAGAATCTGGAAAACTGCAGCCACTGGTTGCAGAATTTAAAGGTGAAAAACTGCAGCCACTGCCTGCAGAATTGCTTTTTAAGGTCTCATGGACAAACCACGTGCTTATTTTAGACAAAACTAACTCAGATGAGGAAAAGGAGTTTTATTTAAAAATGTGTATAAAAGAAAGGTGGAGTTCAAGAGAATTAGAACGTCAATTGGATTCTTCTCTATTTGAGAGGTATATGCTTGCTGACAAGCCTAAAAAAGTGACTGCTTTAATCCCAAAGCATGAAACTAAGGATTTGGTTAATCATTTCAAAGATGAATATGTTCTAGAATTCCTAGACTTAAGAAAAGAGTACTCAGAAAAAGAATTGGAGAAAGCCATCTTAGATAACCTAAGAGACTTTTTTCTGGAATTTGGAAGATCATTCACTTTTGTTGGCTCTCAATATATCCTTAATATTGGAGGAAAGGAAAACAAGGTTGACTTATTATTTTATCATAGAGAACTAAGATGCTTAGTTGCAGTTGAGTTAAAGATAAGTGAATTTAAAGCATCTTATGTAGGGCAGATGCAAAAATACCTTGCAGCATTAGATGAAAAAGTAAGATTGCTTGACGAGAAAGAGAGTATTGGTTTAATATTGTGCAAATCTCAAAACCATGAAGAGGTTAGATTTGCTTTGGCAAAGACATTATCACCTGTCAAAGTCGCAACTTACAGAACCAAACTACCAGATAAAAAATTGATAATTAAGAGATTAGAACAATTTAAAATTAAGGATATGAAAAAGAAGGGTGTAAAATAAAACCTAAAACTCTTCCAACACCCTTTGCTAACCTCTCCTTTCCACGACATAAAAACCTGCCAAAACCTATAAATTAAAAATTAACAAAGAATATCAAGGAACTCATACCCTTAATTAAAAAAATTGAATTTGAGGCATGGAACAATAACTAATCAATCTTTGATTATTGCTATTTAACAAATTCTTGATTAAACAAAACTTCAAGTGAATTTTTTTTAATATACTTTGTAATATCAACTATTGCTTCTTTATACTTATCTTCAAAGAAATTAGAATTCTTAATATATGTTTCAAATTTTTCTATTTTATCTATCAGGCCACCAAAATCTTTTATTATTTTTATTCCATCATCTATCCCTTTAACATTATTTAACTTATACAAAACACCAGATTGTTTTTCTATGATTTCTATCAAACTATTTACTATTTCGGGTTTCATTGATTTAGCTTGATGTTGCCAAAGAATCTCGGCATTATCACTTGATATGTAGTCATCCTTTCTTTCTAAATAATTAATTATACTGTTCCTTAATCTATAAATTTCTTCTGATTTCTCTTTTCTGTAGTTTTTTGGAAGAAAACAAAACTCCTTTAATCTTTCCTCAAGTTCATATGAGTCATTAACCTTTTCAATTAATGTAGCTCTTATTTTCTCCCCCTTCTCTATTTTTTTATCTTCAATTGCTCCTGAATAATCCTTCAGAAACTTCTTTTTTCCAAAAAAAAGCTTGCGAATATCTCTGTCAAAATCTTTTTTTGTATGACTTATCTCAAGCATTTCTATAATATAATATTCAAGTTCTTTTTTAAGCAAAATATTTGATTTCATCATTTTGTAAGATTCTTTTAAATAAACTTATATTTAAATCTTTTTATTTTATTTACTTTAAAATAATAACAAATCTTAATATATTTTTAAAACCAACAGCCTTAAATACCAAAAACACATACCCTTTTTTTGATAATTATGATAAAAAACCAGTTAAAAACAGTTGTTTTGTTGGCCTCATTAACAGCCTTACTGCTATGGATAGGCTCTTTTTGGGGCACTTCAGGAATAATAATTGGCTTAGTTTTTGCCATACTAATTAACTTCGGCTCTTACTGGTTCTCAGATAAAATAGTTCTTAGGATGTATCACGCTAAACAGGTAAGCGATAGCGAGGCTCCAAGGCTTCATAAACTTGTGAGAGAAGTTACACAGCTTGCAAATCTTCCGATGCCCAAGGTTTACATAGTGCCAACAAAAAACCCGAATGCATTTGCAACTGGCAGGAATCCAAAAAATGCAGCAATCGCATGCACAGAAGGTATTTTAGAGCTATTGAATGATGATGAACTAAAAGGAGTAATTGCTCATGAGGCAAGCCATATCAAAAACAGGGATACATTAATACAGGTTGTTGCAGCAACCATTGCAGGAGTTATATCCTATGCTGCAATGATGGCTCGCTGGGCAGCAATCTTCGGTGGCTTTGGAAGAGACAGAGACGGCGGCTCAGTGCTTGAACTTTTATTTCTTGCGATAGTAACACCACTTATAGCAACCTTACTACAATTAGCAATCTCAAGGTCAAGGGAATTCCTTGCAGATGAAACAGCTGCAAAAACATTACACAACAGCTTTGGCCTTGCAAAAGCGCTTGAGAAGCTTGAAGGAGGAGTTTACAAAACTCCGATGCGATTTGGAAGCAAAGCAACCTCAGCCATATTCATCTCAAATCCTTTCAGAGGCGGCCTGCTGAACTTTTTCTCAACCCATCCGCCAATGGCCGAAAGAATAAACAAGCTGAAGAGCATGAATTTTTAATTATTCATACTCACTCTCAGTAACCCTTTTTATCTCTGCGGCTTTTTTCGGCCCAATTTTCTCAACCTTTTCAAGCTGCTCGGCCTTTGCATTAATCAATTTTTTAACTGTCTTAAACTTTTTCAGCAAGGGCCTTGCCAATGCAGGCCCTACTCCTGGCAGAGAGCTTACAACATATTCCTGCTGCTCCTTTAATGTTAATGGTTTTTTCTCGCCATGTAAATTAAAATCTCGCTTGCCATCTTCCTGCTCGCGCTTTGCAATTATATGCAGATAAGAGGATGTTTCCTTGTAATTTTTTGAATAGATTATTGGGATTCCATAACTCACAGCAATTGTTGCAAGCATGCCCCTTATTGCATTTGGGTGGACTTTTCTCATTGAATAAATGTCCTCAGTTCCCTCAACAAGAACAATTGGCCTCCCAAAATTAACCTTTAACTCCTTTATCTGCTGCAAAAGCCTGTTGTCAAGAATTGAATCAACAAAATCCTTCACTGTCTTCAGCTCAACAGCAACCCTCTCACTCAGTATATAATCTCCAACCTTGAGAGTTTTTAAATTTATATTAACACCAAGCTCTATTAATTCTTTTATAGACCCAGAGCCTTTTTCCCTTACATCTGCAAATATTGTTACCTTGTCATCTTCCGGAATAAACCTTTCCAGTGTCTGCTCTTTTTTTTCCATTAATGGAGAGCTTATCTTTCTCTTCAGTTCTTCAAGAGTCCTGTACATCCTGTTTTCCTTGTGAAAAGCTGACCATCTGTAAGAAACATCCCTTGTGTTTTTTGCAACAAGAACAATAACCTTTCCCTTTCCCTGCCTTGCTGTTCTTCCTTTTCTTTGTATGGTTCTTATTGCGCTTGGAATTGGTTCATAAAAAATAACAATATCAACTTTTGGGATGTCAAGGCCTTCCTCTCCAATAGAGGTTGAAACCAACACATTAAACCCGCCTGCCCTGAAGTTATCTAAAATTTCTTTCTGCTTTTTTTGGGTTAAACCGGTATCACCTTTCTTCATCTGGCCAACAAAAAGCTGCGACTTAATTCCATCTATTTTGTTTAATTCATCAACAATATTCAGGGCATTATCCCTGTACTGGTTGAATACAATTATTTTTATATTATTATTTTCAGCTATGCTTTTTTTTATAATCTCTTTAAGCTTACTAAGCTTTGGATGCTCTATTTTTTCATTGAATAAGCTCTCAGTTTTTATTAATGCAGATTTAAAATTAGCATCTATTGCAAGATTTTTAACTGCTTTTACTTTTGTTGTCCTTGATTCCTCAATAAGCTTAGTCAGATATTTATACAAGGCAATTATTCCCTGGGTTTCCAAAAGCTCAATCCCATGCCCTGCTTTCATTACTTCAGCTAATAATGAGATTGTTTTAAGGATTCCAAAATCTTTGTTGCCATGTGCTATTTCTGAATGCAAACTGCCCTGCAATTCCAATAAATCTTTTTTGCTCATGCTTCCGTTTATTTGGGGCATGTAGCCATATTTTTTTATTTCATCTAATTTTGATTTAACACAATCCTTTAGATAAGTTTGAATCTGCCTAAAACTCTCTGGCAGCTCGACCTCAACCCATTTCACATCCATTTCCTGGACATATGGCTTTACATCATAGTCCTGGTCTGTCCTTACCTCAATATCTTCTATAAAGAGATTTTTGCAGACCTCTGAAATGTGTTCAATATCAGAGCCTGGCGAAGCAGTTAATGCAATTATCCTTGGAAATTTTGCAAGTTTGTTGTATTGCTTTGCAACCCACACATAAGAATAATCCTTCACAGCTTTGTGCGCCTCATCAAAGCCCAGCAAGCTTACTTCCTCAAGATTTATTCTTCTTGCGATTATATCATTTTCAAGCCCTTGCGGAGTTGAAAAAATAATCTTTGCATCTTTCCATAATTCTGCCCTTTTTTCTGGCTTGACCATTCCTGTAAATATGGCTAATTTATCTTCCTCAATCTCAAAATGTTTTTTGAAAACTTCCTTGTACTGGTCTATTAAAGGGCGGGTAGGGCCTATAAATAATATCTTTGAGTTTGGATACTGCTTTAGCCTGTGGGCTGCAAGCATAAGAAAAATGTTTGTCTTGCCCAGGCCTGTCGGCAGAACAACCAATGTATTTTTTTCAGCGCATGTTGCAAAGATAGTCTGCTGATATAATCTTGGCTCAAAGTCTTTTATCATAAAAAAACATAAGAGTTCATGGTTTAAATAGTTTGTTGATAATTGTCCAAAATAAGAATTTAAAATCTATTTTTTAGTAGTAACAAACAAAAGATTTATATACTAGGTTTAACTAAAAATAATTATGGCTTTAGAACAAGCATCTGGGATAATAAAAAATCTTAATGAAATTGAAAAATTAGATGAAAAACTCTATGAATTTAAGAACTTGGATAAAATTATAGCTAAAAATCAAGAAAAATTGGTAACTAAAAATAAAGATTATCTAAATGATTTGTTAACTAAAGCAGAATACAAAGAGGACCATCCAAAACTAGAAAAAAACCTTTTTTATTCAAGGAAGAAAGGAGATGGTTCAATTGATCTAGTTGTGATAAACAATTTGGATTCCCAAAAGATGAATCTTGTTTACACAAACACAAAAGAAAATAAAATAAAGGATTTTATAAAGAAAAAAGTGTTCCTTGATAATTCAGAAAAATATATCCCGTCTGGTAACAATCTCTTAGAAGGGGTATTGGAATTAGGGCTTTTGATGGGTTTAGCTTATCCTTGCTTTTATTGTGCAAATCTTGAACCACCTAGCCTAAGTTTTATTGGTACAATTGGTTCACTTGCTGCAATGTTTGGTGTTGGTTTTTGTCTTCCAGGATTCTTTGAATCAAAAAGGCAATCAAAAGTTAATAAAGTATCACATGATTTTGAAAAGAAATATAAACCAATAAATGGGACAAAAAATGTTTTGTATTCAGATGCTTTTAAGCCTTTAACCATTTAGGAATCATTTTATAATATAACCTTTCTACCTTTTTCAAGCCATTAAATTTATAAAATCCGGAATTTTTCCAGTTTAGTATGAGAATAAATGTTGGGTCAAAAAACCAGGTAAAGGTTGATGCTGTTAAAGAGATTATCAAGGATTATGATTTTTTGTCAAAAGCAGAGGTTTTCTCATTAGAAGTTCTATCAGGGGTTTACAAGCAGCCAACATCAATTAATGAAACAATTCAAGGTGCTATGAACAGGGCTAAAAGTGCTTTCAAAAACTGTAAATACAGCTTTGGCATCGAGAGCGGATTAATGAAAGTTCCAAATACAAAAACAGGATACATGAATGTTTGTGCATGTGCAATTTATGACGGAAAAGATTATCATATTGGCTTATCATCTGCATTTGAATATCCAATAAAAGTAACAAAACTTGTTTTTTCTGATAACCTTGAAATAGATGAGGCAATTTATAAAGCAGGCTTAACTAAGGATAAAAGGATTGGCCGCTCAGGCGGGGTTATAGGCTATTTAACAAAAGACAGATTGAAAAGAAAAGAATACATCAAGCAGGCAATCACCACTGCTTTAATACATTTAGAGAATCCTTTATTATTTAATTAACTAACTAGATACCTTTTATCAAAGAAACCACAAAATCCATTGGGCTGTCATTCAGGATAACAATATCAAAATTTCTTTCATAAACATCTTTGTTCTCTTCAATGTTTTTGTTAAGAAAGCCTATCTTTAGCATTGCCTCATGTTCAATGCCTTTTGCCATATCAATATCACCAAGGCTGTCTCCTATTAGTATTACATTTTTCCTTTCTTTTATCATATCAAAATATTTGGTTTCTTTTATTGCAAACTCATCCTTGTTGAAAGCATGTATTATCTTTGACTTATAGCCCCTTACCATTCCCTTTTGGTCATAATCAAAGAAATTTGATATTATATGCATGTTATCATACAGCAGGCCTTCTGATTCAAGACAGCCTTTTATTATATCACCAATTCCAGCAGAGAATATAAGAAGAGGAATATTTTTCTCATGAAGCTTTTTAAAAAAATCTTCTGCACCTTTTCTCAGTAAAATTCTTTTCTTTTTTATTATATCATCAACAACTTCTCTATTCATTCCTTCCTTGACCAAAAGTTTTAGGTGGCTGCTCCACCATTCCATCATTTTTCTATCCTTTTCTTCATCAGAAAGCTTATGGTTTATTTCAAAGGAATGGAACTTGTCATAAAGTGAAAATGATTTCTTAACATAATCTTCAGAAAGATAGCCCCCTTCCCTTATCTGGGCGATGCTTGTGTGGGTTTTCTGTCCTTTTACAATGGCCTTTGTTAATGTTTTGTCAAAGTCTGCAATTACATGAAGTTTTTCAATGCCGTCTTTTTTTATCTTGCTTAACTTGTTTTCAAAATCATTTTTGTTTTTAATTAGTATATTTTTCATAATAACTCTAAATATAAATAATTTTAATTTGAAAAATAATCAGTTTCCCTAATAACCAACATAGTTTTTCTTTTAAGTTCATCTGGACTGTTCATTTCAATAAGTTCATTCCATCAATCTCTTTTGGTATGTCCAGATTAAGTAGGGAAAGGACAGTTGGAGCAATATCTACCAAGCTTGGATTTTCATTATTTGTTTTGAAGTTTGTAAATAAAACTCCAAGAACATGTAATGGGTCAACAATATGGTCTCCATTCCACTTTTTTAAATTATCTGTGATTATTTCTTGTGTTAATCCGCCAATTGCACTCTGCCAGCTCATTCTGTAGCCTGGCTCAAATCCAATAACAATATCAGGAGCATCCTTGACATAATTCCCATAATAAATCTCTTCCCTTTTGTATGCATGGGTTATAATCTTTTGATTATTTTTTGGATCTTTGAAATCTTCTAATTTTTTGATGATATCATTAATAACTTCTTCTTTTTCAGCTTTTTCTACAATACCTTGCCCCTCTCTTCCCTTGAGATTGATGTAGATCCCTGCAAAGCCAGCTGAGTAAGCCTTTGTTTTGCTCCAGTCAACAAACTTGAAGAGAGCCCCCTCATCCTTTTCATTATAATCATTTGTTAAAGTCATGAATTTGTTCTCAACAAGCCAGGTGTTAATGCTGACAGCCCTTTCAAAACTAGTGAATCCATGGTCTGAAAATATCATTAAAGCAGTTTGATTGTCTATCTTATTTAGAACCTCTCCTAAGAGATTGTCTTTTTTAACATAATAATCAATAATCTCTTTATTTACTGATAATCCTTCTTTAACATTAAAAAGGTTTTTTTCATCCCAATACATATGCTGAAGCCTGTCTCCTGAGTCAAACACGAAAGCCAAAACTCCTTTGTCAAATCTGTTGAATTCGTACCAGAACATTTTGTTTTTCTCATCCTCAATCTGGGCAACCTGCTCTAAAAAAACCTTGTCAGTTATGGCATTTTCATTTAAGGCATTTGTATCCTCAGGTATGCCTAATGTGTTATACAAGCCTATTGCATCTGCAAGCTCATTTGAATACTTATTTGGATAAGTGAAATCAACAACAGGGTTTTCAGGATCTATCTGGATAGAGCTAAGATACATATTGAATTCTGGCTCGACGCTGAATAGATAAGCTCTTGTAATAGCAGAAACTTTTTTCATAAAACCAACCTTAAAATCTATCCTAATCCATTCGCTCCATCCACCAACATTAACAGGATATTCCTTGTCATCAACAATGATAATTGCTTTGTTTTCATCTAATTTTATTTGGATTGGTTCTTCAATAGATTTTCTGTCTGTTCCCAATGGACCAAAAACCTTTGAATTAATCAATCCATCATTAACTGATACTTTTATTTTTTTCTCTTCATCTAATCCTTTAGAAGTATAGATATAATACCCGCTTGAGAACCCCCTTATATCCGGAACGCCCTCTCCAGAAAGCATTACTCCATTGATTTTATCAGGAGGAAAAGTTGCCGGCCACCTGATAATTGTTGTTGGAATTTTTGCATCAGAAGTAATCCTCCAAAAAGGAATTCCTTTAATTGGGGATTCAAATTTAGTGCTGTACTTTGACTTTTGTTTTGTAATAGCAACTTCTAGCAGATAAGTTTTTGGGTCTCTTGTAACAAAATCAAACAAGCCGTGTTTTCCGGGATTAGTGCCCGTTGCAATAGTTGTCCATGCAACAGGGCTTTCAGCAGGGAGCACTGTTTTTAGTTTTGAAAAACTTCCTATTTCTTTTAGTCTTAAAAAATTTGGAAGCATGCCCTCACTCATTAGTTTATCAGTTACCTTTGGGTCCATGCCATCAATGCCAATTATAAGCATTTTATCATATCTGCTTTTAACCATTTTTTCCTCTCCTAAAAAAAATATAACAAAACATACAATAATAATACATATTATTATAAATATTGTTAGTTTTTTTATACTTAATTTTCTTTTTTTGATTTTTTTATTAGTTTCCACAGTTTTAAAAATGTTTTTTTAATTGGTTTAAAAAAGTATCTCAGGAAGAATCCGCCAACAGCAGCTAATATGCCAAGAATAAATGGCCATGCAGAGCCAACTATCATCCCTCCTGTTCCAGGATCTATATAAGCAGATACTTTTGTTGTGCACAATAATATTGCTGAAGCTAAAAAGCAGGATTTTTGTAATTTTAAATTCTTATAAATTCTTATAATTGTCATCTTAGTTTTATAACTTAATGTAGTTCTTATCATGAATATAATAACTCAGAATATTTGACAATATAAAAACAATCACAATAACCTTTCTGCTTCCAAAAGAAACATATGTTCCAAAGATATACCCAACAAGAAAAACAAGCATAAGAATATAATACTTGAATGGAAGGGCCTTCCTATTCTGGAAAACAATCCTTCCTGTTAAAAGCCCTGAAAAAAATATAATCAAATAACTTAAAAAGGCAGAGCCAGATGATATTGAAATAAAAAATCCAATAAATAATACAACCAGGGCAACATATTCAACCCACATGCTCACCATGTCCAATACTCCTTTTTTTGTTTTTATCATCCTGCTTTCTCCATTACCTGATATGCCAAAAACCAAAATATGATTCCCATAAGTATTACAAAGACTAATGAATAAAATCCTAAAAATAGCACGAGCATTGCATACCCTACAATACATCCAAAGGCAAAGGCATACAATAGCCTGCTTGCAAAGAACATATTGCTTCCATCTAAGGGAGGTATAGGCAGCATGGTGAATATTGCAAGCCAGAGGTTAAGGCTAATTGCCCGTCCAATTAAGGTTGTTGTTGCTATTGGAGTCATAGGCGGTATTATAACACCTCCATATGCTATTACTGCAAGCAACGCTGCAATGCAAACATTTGCTAAAGGACCGATTGCTGATATAATTCCCAAGGACCAATAGTTTATTCCATATCTGAAAAATCCCAGCCTGTGCTGGGCCATGTGATAAATCACGATGCCGCCTGGAATAAGGAGCCATATAGCCCCTCCTGAAACAAAGCACAATACAAGGGCTATTATCAAGCCAGGCCAGAAAGTCCTGAACTCAACTTTAAAGCCAATATATAATCCATATATTTTTTGAGCAGATATATGGACAAGTATAGCCAATAATGTTATAAGAATAGAATTAAAGAAGTTTTTCAGGCCATATGCAAAATTAAATTTGTCGCTAGGTCCCCATAACTTAAAGGAGATTATAAAGGCAATTATCAGCGTAGAGCCAAGAATTCCCTTTATTTCTTCTGAATTAAAGGTAAAATACCTGTTTAGCTTGTCTATGAGGTTCCTCATTTTCTTATTAAAGGTAAGTTTGTATTTAAGTATTTTGTTTTAGATGCTATTTTTTACACTAAAATTGTAGCTTATTTTATTATCCAAATCTTTTTTGATTAGTTCTACTATTTCTTCCTCATGTCCTGCTCCAACCACAGCCAGGATATTTTTTTCAGGATGCTCATTCATTAAATAAGAGAGATTTCTTGCCATTATCTTGTTTCTCTCATCTATCAAAACCCTGCATATGTTTGGGTATCTTTCTCTCATCTTATTGATTAACTTCCTGATAATTTCCTGGCTTGGGACTTTTGTAAGGTCAAATTTTTCAATATTTAAATCTTTAAGTTCGTTCTTCCTTAATATAACTCCATTGAAAATATCAACTAATAAGTTCCATCTTTCTTTCCATGTTAATGCTCCTGAAAAACGCTTTAGTGTTGTCTCAATATTCTGGTCTATAAGGGCAATCCTTGCCTTTTGTTTTTTTGCAAGCCTAATCGCAGTTTTCATCTCAGAGCCAGGAGCAACTCCAACATAATCCCCTAGCTTTTTTTGTATAATAGAGCCAATCCAGCTGAACAAGAATCCCTTAAATCCTATTCTTGAAATATCTGTAATGCTTATTTTTCTCTTTTGGTTATGCATTATCCCATAAAGCCTATTCTTGTCAAGCTCTAATGCAATAATATCCGGCTTTTCCTTGAGAATTGTATTTTTAACACTGTCAACGCTCTGTTTTGCAATGTGCGATGTTCCGATTATGTTTAGGTTTTTGTATCTCATCTTTAATATAATAAAAATCCTTTTTTATAAACCTTGCGAAGTTTTTGTATTAGAACATTGTGAAGTTTATTTTAGAAATAAAAATCATTACAAAATCTCTTCTAACTTTTGTATAATCATTGATTCTATTTTTCCTTGATAAAGTTTAGCCAAAAAAGGCAAATTTCCCTCTAACACAATAAGATTATCATATAACTGGATTTTCCCTGATATTTTAAAGCCCCTGGCATAAAGGCTAAAATCCATAATATCTTTGGAAGAGTTCCAGCTTCCTGAATAATCCTGGATAATTTCTTTATACTGTTTTTTTAATTCATTTAATAAACCATCAATTGCTTTATAAGCCTCATCTTTTGCTTTATTATGTTTATGTTCTATTCTCATTTTGTTAATAATCTCAATATTTTTTATGGTAATAAAGCAAACATTAAAACCTTTTTATAAAACTTGCGAAGTTTCGAAAGCTTTAAATAGTTGGTATATATTAATCATAGCATAATTATATTGGAGGGGTATCATGCTAAAGATGAAAAAAATATCAGAAACATATGATATGAAGGTTTTTACTGATTCTGGGGATTATTTTGGTGATGTGGAGGAATCAATTTTAACAACCAACAAGGTGTTTGGCTGGAGGGTTAGGGCAACAAAGAACTCTTTCCTTAATAAGATTCTTGGCTCTGCAAAAGGGGTTATTGTACCACATCAGTTAGTCAAGTCTATAGGGGATGTAATAATAATAAGCAAGGCAGCTGTGCCTAGCTATAATCCTGAGGAAGAAGAGGACTGATAGTTTTTTTTATTTTTATTCTATTTTATTTATATAACTTTTAATAAATTTGATAACCTGCTTGTTTAAATTCTCACTAACAATAAAGCAACTCCTTGGTTTCTTTATTCCTACTGCATGAAATAATAAACAGTTTCTTTGGCTGTAAATCAATTTTTTATCACTATCTTCTTTTCTTCCATCATCTTTTATTATCTCATGGTATGTTATTATATTATTGCTCAATTTATGATTGAATTCTACAAGCAAGGGCGATGGTATCAAAAAAGGATTTAGCATAATAGGTTCTGGTTCTTCTTCTATTGTTATTTTCCTGTATGATTTGTCTCTCTTTTTTCTGTAAATTTTTTCTGTTGTTGACCTAAAAATATATGCTGCTATTTCTTCAGGTCCAAAAACGATTTCCTTTGGCTTGTATTTATGATCAATTGTCCTGAATGACCATCCTGGTGAAGTGCTATGTGATTCAAGGTTCCAAACTTCTGCAAAATATTCACCATCCTTTTTTGTTACTGGCAAAGACCTTAAATCAATATCTCTTTGCTCATTTGGGTCATATCTTGAGATAATCCCTTCTACCCTTGCCTGGTTTCCATAACCCCTAACTCTTGGCTTTATTCCCTCTTGCTCCATCAACGCATAAAGTTTATACCCTAAAACCAAATATATTAAAGGGATTATTCTCTTTCTTTTGTCAATTATACCTGTCCAGCTAGTTCCTCTTCTGTAAAAATCCTTATACTTTGAATTGCTTATTTTTTCCAGTGTTTTTATAACTTCTTCCTGAGGATTTATTCTGTCTTTTTTACACTTACCTGCTGTTATATATGGGACATTCGCTGTTTTTCCTCTCTTCCAGAACCAGTTGCCTGAAACAATAGTTCCGTCACTTACTCTTGGCAGGGTATTAACCCCTTTTTGAATGTAAATATACTCATTTTGTTTAATCCCAGAAAGAGTTTCAATTATTTCTTCTATACTCTTAAACTCATCCTTTATGAGTTTTTTTTTCTTTATTTCTCCTTTAGGGATTCCTTCAAAATACATTGCCCAATTATTTTTTGAGTTGCTCATAATAACCACTTAAAAGTAGAATTACTTAATAAACCTTTTCAAAACTCTTCTAAACCAATCTCACCTCCTGCCTTATAGAGAATGCGAATTTCTTTTTATAGCAATATTTATATATTCCTTATTTTAATGTATATTGACTAAACTAAAATTAAATAAGATTTAGTTAATCTCCTAAAATAGGATATAAAGTTGTTTAATTTTAAAAAAGGTAAAATGAACTACAAAAAAACTCTTAGAAATGTGAAAAATTTCTGGGAAATAGCAGAAATAAACGAAATCGCAAGAAGATATTTTACAATGAATATTTTTGATAGTGTTCTAATGACATTGGGTATTTTACTTGCAAGCTTCTTTTCAAATCTTGGAAGTGAGATTATTATCACAACAATAATAGGTGCGGCAATTGCTGTTACTGTTTCTGGAATCTCAGGGGCCTATATGGCAGAGAATGCAGAGAGAAAAAGCAAGATAAAAAAGCTCGAAAGAAAAATATCAATAAGCCTGAAAAAATCGCCTATAGCAAGAGCCCATAAATTTGCAGCATTCATCCTTGCTTTGGTTAATGGCTTGCCTTCAATACTTGTTGCTTTATTCATAATATTACCTTTCATCTTTATAGCAAATCTCAAAATGGCTTACTACATCTCAATTGTTCTCGCCTTTTCTGTATTATTCTTTATAGGAGCTTTTCTTGGTAAGCTTAATAAGGAGAATTTGGTTTTGGCTGGTTTTAGGATGATATTTGTAGGGATAATTTGTGCAACAATAATATTTCTTGTGCAAGGAAGATAACAATGGCAAAGGAATTAACAACCCAGAAAGCACAGAGAAAAATTTGGAACACAATTGCATCAAACTGGAATTTATCCAGACAAAAACCATTGCAGAAAATCGCTCTGATACTTAAAGAATATGCAGAAACCTGGCAGCATGGAAAAATTCTTGATATAGGCTGCGGAAATTGCCGCAATCTACTGTCTTTTTCATATAATGAATTCAACTGCTATGGTATTGATTTTAGCAATAAAATGCTGGAAATAGCAGAAAAATACTGTAAAAAGCATATGCTGAATGTCAATCTGAAACAAGCATACGCAACAAAATTGCCATTCAAATCGCAGTACTTTGACTATGTTTTATCTATATTTATACTGCATCACCTAAATAAAGATGAAAGGATTCAAGCAATAAGGGAGATATGGAGAGTTCTAAAACATAAAGGCAAGGCACTTATAATTCTGCGGAACAAATTTCAGCTAAGATTTTTGTTTAGGAAGAAGAATATTTTTATACCATGGCACATACGCAAAGAACCTTACCAAAGATATTATTACTTCTTTACACCCTGGGAATTAAAAAGACTTTTAAGAGAAGAGAAATTTAAAATTTTAAGCTCAAATACATTCGGCAGGGATTTAATTATATTAATTAGCAAATCATAAACAAGCTTTTTCCAAAAATCTTTTAAATCCCTTTGTTTTCTTGGTTATTATACGGCTGTGGTCTAATGGCTATGATTCGACCTTCCCAAGGTCGCAATTCGGGTTCGAATCCCGGCAGCCGTATTTATTTATAACAAAATTAAGCTTAAGATACTATTATTCACAAAAAGTTTAATAATATTAAATAAAAAATGAATAATAGAAACATTTTAATTCTATTTTGTTCTTGTGAGTTTTTTGCGAGTGTTAATGATTAACAAATAACTCTTTTATAACTTATTTTGTTAATTATTAACTAAATAGAATTGCTCTTTGTTTTTTGAATTCTACACCCCATTGCTTGAAAAAAGATGTAATAACCGCTTCTTTGCCTATTGGAATTAAAATGCTTCCCTTGCCGAGTTCTCTTCCCTTTAATCCAGCCAGAACCCCTTCTCCTTTTTTTCTGCCAAATAAAGCATATGAAAATCTAACCTTATCAGAGGCTTTTTTATCTCTTAGCCCATACCTTATAATTAAGAAAGAATCAAAATTCAGTATGCTACTTACTGATTTCATGTTCTTAATGCTAAACCCCTCATGAATTATGTTTCTGTGTGCTCTATTGCTAAACATGTCGTCGACAATTAGGGGTTCTATATGCAGATTAAGCTCAAGTTTATCTCCAATTTTTTTAATCTCATAATTTATGTCTTCGATAAGCTTATAGTCTTTATCTCTAAATAAACTGATCAAGTCAATATCTTTTGGTTCTTCTTTACCTTTTAATGCTGAGCCAAAGATATATACATCAACCAAGTATTTTTCCTTTTTTAACAAGTTCTGTAAGTTTTTCTTTAATTTCTTCATCTGTTGGGATTTTAATATTTGTGTTTTTAAATGCATCTTTAATCCTCTTTTTAACCAGTTCTAATTCTTCTTTTTTCAATTCCTGAGTGTAAGTTCTTCTATAAGTTGAGAACAGCTTGTCAGTTATAATATATAATCCAGGAAACTTTAGTTTTAATACCCTGAATCTCTCAGTGTGATCTTTTGGTCTTTCACCAATCTTAGCAAGGATAGAATCATCTGCTGCAAATAAAGCATTGAAAAAATTAGAAGCAGATTCAGAACGCATGCCTAATTTTTCTGCTATACAGGCTATCAATTATTGCATTAACAACCTTATTTGCTTTATTTTTTAGATCTTCTTCCATCCTGTTAATAATTAACATAAACAACTATTTAAACCTTTCGTTGTTAACCATTAACACTATACATCTATTGAAATGCTCTACTCAAATACAAGTGCAATAGCAACAGATGAATTTAGAGTTCTGAAAATTAAATAAATCAGGCTGTGTTGTTTTGCCCTGACAATGCAGCCTGATATTGCAGATTCCAATTCAAACAATTTCTTTAGCATAACTTATATAAATAACAAAACCCAAGCTTTATTTTGTGGCTGAAATGAGCATAGCTGAAAATTATAAAAAAATTAGAAGAGAAATCCCAGGCCATGTAACCTTGGTTATAGCTGCAAAGCAGAGAACAAAGGAAGAAATAGAAGAGCTTATTGAGGCAGGCGCTACTGACCTTGGAGAAAATTATGTTCAGGAAGCGCAGGAAATGCATGAGCAGCTTGGCGAAATAACAAAAAAAGTCAAATGGCATATGATTGGCCATCTACAAAAAAACAAGATAAACAAAGTCATTCCTATTTTTGATATAATACAGACTGTTGATTCATATGAAAAAGCACAGGCAATAGACAAGAGGGTTGAAGCAGCTGGAAAAACCATAATGCCTGTTTATATAGAAATAAACATTGGCAGCGAGGATTCAAAAGCAGGCATAAAACCAGATGAGCATGAGCCATTTGAGGAATATATAAAAAATTTAATTAAAAATATTTCAAAATTGGAGCATATAAGAGTAGAGGGCTTGATGACAATGGGCCCAAGGTTTGGAGACCCTGAGAACTCCAGGCAATATTTCAAGAGAACAAAAGAAATCTTTGATAACATCAAAAAACTTAACCTGCCAAATGTTAACATGAAAACATTATCAATGGGAATGACAAATTCCTACAAAGTTGCAATAGAAGAAGGAAGCAACATGGTAAGAATCGGAACAGCAATCTTTGGAGAAAGAAAATAAATTCATGTTTCGGCCTTAACCGAAGATAAGGTAAAAGTTTAAAAGAAACAAAGTTATTCTTGTTGTATGGAGGTATTTAAAATGAAAATAAATATGATTTTTGGAATATTGCTGGTTATTGTCTTAATAGGCCTGACAGGATGCCAGCAGACAAATGAAGGGAATACACTAAATGCACAGGGAACATCGGAGCTTACATTTGACCCAGATGAGGCAGAGGTATGGGCGGGGATTTCTATTGTAAAGGACACTGCAGAAGAGACACAATCAGAAGCAAATAAGGTTGTTAATGCAATAATTGATGGCCTAAGATATAAAGGCATATCAGAAGATGACATTGAGACAGAGAGCTTAAATCTGTATGAGGAAAGAACATGGACAC
>Ga0268277_1001214_pt1 | contig 18273 bp, 20 predicted proteins | sample saktaG_5_FD_190132 | JGI IMG/M metagenome (GOLD analysis project Ga0268277, IMG submission 190132) | Saline water microbial communities from Sakinaw Lake, British Columbia, Canada - sak_2010_1_5_50m | ecosystem: Environmental > Aquatic > Non-marine Saline and Alkaline > Saline ...
CATCAGCATTCTTCGAATTCCGACAGGTCCAAAGATCTAGAGGACGAGAAGAATGCATCAGCATTCTTCGAATTCCGACAGGTCCAAAGATCTAGAGGACGAGAAGAATGCATCAGCATTCTTCGAATTCCGACAGGTCCAAAGATCTAGAGGACGAGAAGAATGCATCAGCATTCTTCGAAGATTTTGACACTGACCGGCATGATATCCGGGCGTTTGTCGGTCATGATATACACGTAGCCCATCACGTGCACCATATACTCGAGGTAGCCCTTTGCAACATTGGACAGCGCATCATTCCGGCTCCCGAGGATCAGGATGAAGAACCACTGGATGATAAGACAGATGCCGGCAACGAGTCCGTATACCCATGCGACAATCCCGATCAGGATCCAGTACAGGATCCGCACGAGCAGTTCCAGCCTGCCCGCATCGTGTTCGTACACAAACAACTGCTTTTTTGTGTCATTGCACATCAGTATCAACTCCGAAGAGTACTGTGAAAGCCCCCGGTGCATGAACCTGCTGGTGGAGAACAGGGGCCTGTTCACTGAATTCATTTGAGGAACAGAATTCTTTTATACTGCGTTCACCCACCTTTAAAGCGCATTCTTTTACAGGTGCGGGCCCGTGGTCTAGCTGGCTATGACGTCGCCTTGACATGGCGGAGGTCAGGAGTTCGAATCTCCTCGAGCCCATCTCTTTTATGTTTTCCTGCAGGTACTTCAGGATCTTCCTGTCCGGTTCATCAGCACCCTGTCGTTTTTTATTTTGTACAACCCTATTTCTGTGTATGAAGCGGTTGTACCGGTCAACACGGGACAGGATGCTGGGGGGTGTCTGCGCCGGACTTGGAGAACACCTCGACATCGACCTCTCGATCATCAGGCTTGTATGGGTCGCTGTCACGCTTCTCTCCCTAGGTACTGGTATCATTGTCTATATCCTTGCATGGATCATCATCCCGGAAAAGCCCGGTAATTCAGATGAAATCTCTCCCACCGGTAACCCCGAAGGGTAAAAATACGGTCTCATCATTCATCAGGACAGAGATACAAGGCAGGAACGCATGAACATCCTCTTCGTAGTCTGCGGTGAAGGGCTCGGGCATGCGTCCCGCTGCGTCCACCTTGGGCACTATTTTCAGCAGCAGGGGCACTTTGTCCATTTTGCCGCGTATGGCAAGGCATATGATTTTATCGACCAGCACGGTTGCTCTAACCTTCACCGCACGCAACGGGAAGTCTCACTTGAAGGCGAGGAGGGGTTTTTCTCCATGAAAAAAACGCTCTGGGGCTCAAAATGGATCGTATTTGATATGATCTGGTCAGCACTCCGGGTGCGGGAGCTTATCCGGGAGCACGGCATTGAGTGTGTCGTCTGCGACACCATGTACGGGGGGGTCATTGCCGGCCGGGTTTGTAACGTGCCGGTCGTTTTTATCACGAACCAGAACCATTTTAATGGCCTGAACGGCACGACAAACCCTGTCTGGAAGGTTCTCAACTTTTTGATCCGGCGCTACATCAGGCTCGCCACCCATATCATCATCCCCGACTATCCTCCCCCAGACACGGTCAGTGAATTCAACATCGTTGTCCCGGCCGGGGAAGAGCAGCGGTACAGCTTCACCGGGCCGTTCCTCGATGTGAATCCGGAGGGTTACACCTACTGCCATGAATGCGTCTTTGCCAGCTTTGGCGGTGAACCCTACAAGCTGCCAATGTACCAGATGTTACGGTCGATCGCTGACAAAAGAAAGGACCTGACCTTTGATGTGTTTTATACGGGGCAGACCCTCCCGGAATCATCGGATAATTTCATCTCGCATGGCTACGTGCCGAACCTTTATGAACATCTGGCACGAGCGCGTGTCGCAATTGTGCATGGCGGGCTCACAACCCTGCACGAGGCGCTGTTGTTTGAAAAGCCGGTGCTGATCATCATGGACCCGAACCACCCTGAACAGCAGAATAATGCGAAGAAGATCGTGGATATGGGTGCGGGAAGATCGATTGACGGAAGAAAGGTGACAAGAGAGGTGCTTGAACAGAAGCTTGCTGAAACGATGGAGATGATCCCAAAATCCTTCCGGAAGGAACATGCAGCGATCAACGGAAAGAAGAACGCATATGGAATAATCACCGGGCTTGTTGAGAACAGATAACCTTAATGCAGATCGGATAGGTAATTGAAAAAAAGTGATTCGCTATGCCAGACCTCAAAGAGATCAGGGCGCTTGACGCTGGAAATAGGTTGCATACGTGCCCTGCATGTGGTTACCCGTTGGGATTTCACACTTCTTTTGTGAAGGTGGATGCAAAAAATGCTTCAGACCCCGTCGGTTCAACAGGCAATTTGTACCGGATAATTCTCATCTGCCCGGAGTGCGGAGCCCGGTATGATCCGGGCTGGACGGCACCCTTTAACAAATGAACCCGCCTGTTCCCGGCAAGGGATCATTATGTTCTCCCTGTCAAAAAAGAATCCCTGCAAGGTACTGGAGGAGATAACCCCGTGACAGGACAACCTGTAATGGTCGTTCATGGCCCGGAGATCTTTGACTCAGGCGAAGTCAGGTGGCTTATCGACCGGATCAAGCCCTCAAGAACCATCGTTGCGGGCGTAATGGCAAGGACTGCTGCGGAGGAGTCTCGTATTCCCGTGGAGTTCTGGTGCGAGCCCCCGAGTTCTGTCATCAGCAGGATCCCCGATCCGGTCTTTCTTGCAAACCATGGGAAGACTGCGGAATCCGGGCAGATCTTCGGGGACATAGTCGCATCACGGCTTCCGGGCAGGGGACTTGTTCAGGTCGAATGTTCGAGCCGGACGGTCTTTGTATGGGGTGCCGCTCCCCGGGCGCTCGCATCAGCACTTTCGCACCTCACGGGCTTTACGTTAAAAGAGGCGGCGAGTACCTATCGTATGGTTCCGGGCGAACGAACGATCCGTGGTTGTATCCCGGGTGAGCCGGTCTATGTCAATGGCCTGATTATCGGGCGTGCCACTGCTGATACGGTTGTCCTGCGTACCACGGACAGGTATGGTATCGAACCGGTAAGCGGCATCATTCCAAAAGTGCACGGCATCGAAAAGATTGTGCGGCAGGGCTCGCTTGATCTTACCACCGCATGGTGCAAGAGCGGGTCGATCCGGTCAGCCCTGCCCAAGGAAGGAGAGCGGGCTGTACGGACCGGCAGGGTAATTGTCATCGATCACTGCGGCCATGAGATCTATCAAAGGGTAAAATCGGGCTGCTGCGGGATACTGTCTATTGGCGATGACACCACGGCTGTCTGCGGGCACATCTGTGCTCATCGCGGTATCCCGGTCCTTGGTATTGTTGACGGTGATCGCGATACGATTGTCAGTGAGGCCTTTCCTTCAGGTTCTGTTGTTCTGCATACCGTGAGTGAGCGGGACGATGATATCGGAGCAGAACTGGCCCCGATGGCAGGGGAGCACCCGGTCGTCTGGGACGAATGGGTGGATCTTGTTATCGGGACGCTCGGTGATCGGGTGAGGGTGGTTGTGGATACCCGGGTGAAACGCGATGCAGTGCGCTGAGTGCAAGGGAAAAGGGATGTGCGGTCTGCCCCGCTGTCCTATCACGAGCCGGTTCTATGCCCAGCTTGCCGTCAAACCGGCGAGCAGTTACCAGGGCAGCTCCCCGTCTATTTTTATCGGGAGTTACGGGTATCCCGAAGTGCGGGGAGGCCCGCTGCTCATCAATGATTCCGACAACCCCCCACAATGGCTCAAACAAGGGCTTGGTATTGATGATATTGTGGGCATCCGCGCCCGTACGATCCGGGGAAGTTCGGGTATCCACCATTTCAGCGACAACCTTCAGGAGATCGCAATCTCAAGCAACCCCGTCGACGTTGATGTTGCGTTTGAGAAACCGGTCGTCTTCTCACTCACGTTCGACGGGACGGTCGCACCGGTGGGGTTGTCGGGACAATTGAAAGAGATGGAGGTGACCGGCAGCGCCCGCGTTGACCGTGCTGTTGACCGGGTCACCTCTGACTCTGATCTCGGGGCAACCGATGCCTGTGTCACCCTCATGGAGTCGGATATCGACGTGTACCAGATCGCAAAACTGATGACCGCGGGACTGCTGGGGAAACGGCGGCATTTTGTCCCGACGCGGTGGGCGATAACCGCGGTGGATGACACCCTTTCAATCCGGTTAAAAAAGCAGATTGCGGCATTTCCCCCTCTCGAGGAGATCCGTGTTTTTTGCGGGGAAATTTTTGGCAACAGGATCGTATGCATCCTCGTACCCGGGGACTGGAAGTACGAGATGATCGAGATATGGGGACGCCACACGCTCTGGGGCGGGGAAGAGGAAATCATTGTAGAGGACCGTGAAGGGATGACAAAACGGGGCTATTCGCCGATCTCCGGCGCATATTACTCGGCACGCCTTGCCGTCTGCGAATACCTGATAAAGGTGCGCCGTAACGCCCGTGTGATACTGATAAGGAGCATCTCATCTGATTACTGGGCACCGCTGGGCACATGGGTGATACGCGAAGCGGCACGGCAGGCAATGGCAAACCCGCCAAACGTCATGCCATCACTCGATGCTGCGGTGCAGGAAGTATCCGCCCGGCTTGGTTTTGACCGGTGGGTACACTATAGTACATTACTTCCTGAAATCCGGACCCAGAGGACGATCTTCTCGTTCTACTGAATCTTGGGAGAATTCGACTGCCGCCGGTACCGGTCCTGTATCATATCGAGGGTTTCGATCTCTGAAATATCCTTATCGTCCCGTACCCGCACAAACCGCGGGAACCGGAGCGCAAACCCTCCCTTGTAGGTAATACTGACCTGCAGTTCCGAATACCCTACCTCAAAAACAAGGACAGGTTCGAATGTCACTTCTTTGCCGGACTTTGCGATCACGGAATCCTTTAGGAGTTCGTACACCTCGGTAAGTTGTTCGTCAGAGAACCCCGTTGCTACCCGGCTCAATGGCACAAGTTTTCCCTGGTCCTGGCATGCGACAAGGAAGGAACCGAATACATGCGCCCGCTTCCCCTCCCCCCATTCAGCGCCTATCACCGCGAGGTCAAGAGTGTCAACGTCGGGTTTGATCTTGATCCAGTTCCTGCCCCGCTGTCCTGGAGAATAGGGTGAAGAGAGCACTTTGATCATAATTCCTTCATGCCCTGCATCCAGTGCTGCCTGATACTTCTGTCCGATTACGTTGGGATCATCGCTCACCAGCTGTGGGGCGATAAAAAATTTTAACGCGCCTTCAAGTTTTTTCCTGCGTTCGGACAAGGGGAGTTCGATCAGGGTATCCCCGTCAAGATAGAGAATATCAAACACGTTGGGGACCAGTTTGATCTCGATAGAAGCCTCAGCCACATCATGCCGCCTGCGGAACCTGCGGAGCACGGACTGGAATGGCATCGGCCGGTCATCTTTGATCGCAATAACCTCCCCATCAATGATGATGTCATGATCGGTTGCAGTGAGCAGCTGCTGTATCACGTCAGGAAGTGCACCCGTCACATCCTCAAGCCTGCGGGAGTACATCCGGCACCAGTTGCCTTTTTTATGGAACTGGAACCGGGAACCATCGTACTTGAACTCTGCGGCGATCGCCCCGTGCCCGGCAACCATGTCTGCAATCGTTCCCGGCTGCGCAAGCATCATGCGGACAGGGTGAAAGAGCGTGATGCGCACATCACTGAGTGCACCGGGCCCGAGTTTTGAAAGCCGCGCTACTTCCCCGAGATCATTTAATGCCTGCATCGCATGCTCCACCAGTGCAGAATCCACACCGAATGCCTTTGCAATTGCCTCCCGTACGCTGCCCTCCCCGACACCGATCCGGAGCTCTTCAAGCATAATCCGGGCAAGATACCTGCCCTCCAGCGGGTGTGCGTTTGCCAGTAGCCTGCGCACCGAAAGCAGTTTCTCCCGCTGGGATTTTTTCCCTTCCTGCGAAGCAAGAGCCGTCAGTTCATCATAGACCCGGGCAAGGTCGAGTTCCTCATGGAAAAATGTCATCTGGGATTTGGCCGCAAGGAGTGTTTCTACCGTTTTCCCGACATCCCCACTGGCATTGATCTTTTCCACTACTGCCTCCTTTTTTACTCCGGCTACATATCCGATCGCTTCATAGAGGAGGTTGGGGCCGATCCCCAGTTTTTTCTGGCTCCAGTCAGGAAAGATCCTGCCCATGACAAACCTGACAAATACCGGAAGCTCATCAGGCGAAAGGCCAGGGAGCTCGCGGCTGATCAGATCGATCATCTCAAGCCGTCCTGAAAGTCCCTCCAGTCTTTCGCAGCAGCGTGAAAATTCAATAAAGAGCATGAGCGTTGTTTGTCTCATCTCCGCCAAAAGAAATTAAATTACCGATATCTCTTTGGGTTATCGGAAATGAAATCCACAACATCAGGATATAAAACCCCAGTACCTGTAAAACAGCCGGGATTTTATTAATAAAAACTTATTATAGTATACGCAGAAGTCTAGGGTATGGGTGAGGAGTGGGAACCGGAAGCGATCCTCAAGGCAAAAGCCAGCCAGCTCAAAGGAGAATTTTTTGATTATATTGAAAAAAACATCGATAAAACAGATACCAACATCCCGGTCTTTTATGGTCACGTTGTCGCCACTCTGGATAACTCGCTTCCTGCACTGTCCGAGGACTCATATAACAAGTTCATCGATGCCATCACGATAAAGGTGCTGGAGACCAGCAAAAAGTCAAACGATATCCCGTTTATCGAGAAACTCTTCGACCATGCCCTGCGCAACAAGCGTGGCAAGAAGGGTAAGGCTATCTACGATATCATACTCGGGATGCGGATGATAACGAACGGGAGGTTTAGCGATGCAATCGATCATCTTAAGAAATACCGGAACGTCGATGCTATCATCTGCCCGGCGATTGCCTACTGTTATTATGTGATCTCGACCCAGCAGATGAAAAGCAACGAACCTGATCCCGACGGTCCCCCCAATGAAATGGCACTTGCCGCACGGGAACAGATGATGGAACTTTCACGGCTAAACCCGCCCGTGAACCGGCTCAAGGACCACGAAATGATCGAGGACCCCCGGATCACCAAGATCTTCTGGTTCATGCTGAACCGTGCAATCGAATGGTTCCCCAATGAGCGGAATTTCCTTATCATTGGATGCGAAAAAGCAACAAAAGACGGGAACCCCGATGTTAAGGGGGAACTGCTCGCCATCGCGATCGAGCGGTTTTACAATGATATGCAATTTTTACGGGAGATGTACTGGCTCAAGCTCGAAAAACGGGATGCCGGCGGGGTTGCGGGAGTTGTCAAACAGATGACCCAGCAGTTCCCGGACGAGATCGAACCGGTCTACTATGGGCTCAAACTTGCCGTTATTACCGGACGTGCTGAGACCTATTCCCGGTTCCGGAAACTTGCAGTAAGCAAGAATTTTCCTGCAAATATCCTCCTCCTGCTCGATTTTGCGTTTGAACTGATGAGGGGAAAACAATACGAAGCGCTTGCCTGTCTCGATGAGATCAAAGCCAAATTCGGCCCGCACCACTATTATGTGATATTGCTCGATTACGTGGCGCACGATCTCCCGTCAGAAGACGAAAAAAAGGTCAAAAAAGCAAAAAAGGTGCTGGTCGACTCCCTCGACCATTACTGCATGAAACTCTTAAAGATCAAAACAGCCTGATTTTTAACCATAACCGTATCTCTGTCAGAGGTTAAGCACCTGCGGGCAGGCATCTGACGTCCCGGCTTGTGTTGCGATGGTAATGGAGGTCTCGCCATAGAGGAGCCCGAGCCCGTCCCGGGCACTGAGTCTCACTTTTTCCGGGGTGTTGTTCACTTCGCTGACATGGGCGAGTATCATGGCGTGCACATCCCGTCCAAGCGTCCGGAGGCAGAGTGATGCGGCGTCGTTGGACAGGTGTCCCCGTGCCGACCTGATCCGCCGTTTTAAGGATTCCGGGTAGGGGCCGTTCTTCAACATCTCCGGACAGTGGTTGCTCTCGAGAACTACCCCGTCGCACCGGTGCAGACGGGATAACATGCCCGAATTGACGATACCGGTGTCCGTGCAGCACCCGAGCATGATGCCATCTTCCCTGATACAGAAACCGCACGGCTCGTTTGCGTCATGCGATGTGGCAAACGCTTCGATGACAAAATCCCCGACACAAAACTTATCGTTATATGTGCAGCTGCGGATATCCAGAGGTTTGTTGGATGTCCGGCGGTTGGTCAGGAAATCGTGCAATGTACCCCGGGTTGCATAGACCGGGATCTGGAGCCTGCGGGAGAGGACATCGACACCAGAAATATGGTCCCCGTGTTCGTGGGTAACGAGGATCGCCTGGATACTTTCCGGGCGCCCGCCTGCAGCCACAAGCCGGCGGAGGGTCTCTTTTACAGAAAGCCCGGCGTCGATGAGCAGGGCACCGCCCGACCCTTCTACAAGGATACAGTTGCCTTTGCTCCCGCTTGCAAGGATGGTGCACTGCATGGTTACGTAAAAAGAGTTGGGGCTTATCGTATTTACCTGATGGCAACAGGCAGGAACGGTCTTACATCTTTGGTCTAAGATCCTCGATCTCCGCGAGGACCGGTGCAATCGTCGATGTATTGATTGAACTGCGGAGAAGTCAGGTGAGTTTACGGCAGTAGTGGATATTGGCGATCTGGAAGCTGACGATCGGCCCGAAGCAGAACGTCGTTACCGTAATCAGGGTATAACTGACGACATCGACCATGGTAAACCTCCCTTATGTCTCCCGTGCCAGTTCATCCACGATGGGGACCGTGGATACAGTGTCCGAACATTCCTGTGCGATGACCAGGAACCGTTTTGTATAGATCTTTTTCAGGACCAGATGCCCGGTGATCAGCCCAATCACGCTTCATGTATTACGTGAACCGCAGTTGCCTTGAACGATATGCACACAGGTGTGCCGTTATCAAGCGCCAGTTCTTCAGCAGATTTACCGGTAACAACTGCTGTTACTTCAACACCGATGTCAACCGTGATGGTAGCCAGTGAGCCGGAAACTTGTTTCCTGACAATGATTCCTTCAAGGGTATTGCGTGCGCTCGTCTTCTTCCCGTCACTAAGGAGAACGGTGATATCATCGGCCTTGATGCAGAGCGAAACACTATCACCTTTTTTTGCGTCTGCTATCACAGACACCCGGTTTTTCCCGATATCCACGATGCAGAGCCCATCCTCGCAGGAAACAACCGTTCCTTTCAGGATGTTCTCATATCCGATGAACCGGGCGACTTGTTCCCTGCAGGGTGAAGAGAAGATGGTCTCCACCCGGTCTTCCTGGACAAGCCGGCCATCGATGATCATGGCCAGCCGGGTGCCAAGGCTTGCCGCATCGCGGCGGTCATGGGTGACGTGGATGATGGTAAGCCCGTGATCCCGGTGGAGCGAGCGGAGTATATCGATAAAACGGGCTCTCGTGACGGGATCGAGAGCGGAAAGTGGTTCGTCGAGTAAAAGTAGTTCCGGATCGATTGCAAGTGCGCGGGCAATTGCCACACGCTGCTGTTCTCCGCCGCTCAGGGTAAGGGGCGCTCTCTGTGCAAGGTGGGTGATCTCGAACTGTTTCATCAGATGCTGTACCTGCTTCCCGATCTCGGGTTTTGGCAGGCGGCGCATCCTCATGCCGAACGCGATATTTTTTTCGACGGTCATATGCGGAAAGAGGGAGTAGTCCTGATACACGAGCCCGATCCTGCGTTTCTCCGGGGGAATGTCCCGCACGTCATATCCGTCATGCAGAATCCGCCCGCTATCCGGTACGAGAAGCCCCGCAATCGCTTCGAGGATGATGGTTTTTCCGGCACCGGACGGCCCCATGATACAATAATAATCCCCGTTCCTGATGGAGAGCGAAACGTCGTCGAGCAGGAAGTCCCCCAGCGCGATTGATACCCGGTCAAACTCGATCATCGTTCCTCCCCAGATACCGGGTAACTGACCGGAGGATAAGGAAGACAACAAAGCATGCAACGATCATCACAAACGCCACAGCACTGCTCTCTTTGATACCCCCGGTCGTGAACCGGTAGTAAATAAGCGTGGAGATGACCATGGGATAGTATGCGATCATGATTACGGCTGCAAACTCGCCGATGGCGCGCCCCCATGCAAGGATGCAGCCGTTGAAGATGTGCCGGACGGAACTGGGGAGGACGATAAGGCAGAACGCCTTGAAGCGGGTGGCGCCCAGCGTCCTGGCGACATTCTCAAGATGTACCGGAACTTTCTGGAACCCTTCCCGTACCGTGTTGACATAGAACGGCATGGCTACAAACAGCATGGCAATCACGATGCCCCAAAAGGCATCCTCAAAGACAATCCCCATGCTCTTCAACGGGGCGCCGATCATACCCCTCTGCATGAAAAGGATGTAGACCATCAGGCCGGCTACCGTGTGGGGAAGGACAAGCGGAAGATCGATCAGGCTCTCGACAATCTGGTTGCCATGCGACTGGGTCCGGGCGAGGACATAGGAGAGGGGGGTACCGAAGATCAAAAGGATGATCACCGCGACAAGGCCGGCAAAAAACGTCAGCAGGATTGAGTCAACGACCTGTTTCTGTGTTGCAACTTCGATGAGGAACGGGATGTCTGCCAGCTGCCCGAGAGTAATGTTGAGGAGGGCAAGGAGGGGCAGGAGCACCAGCATGCCCCCGATGATTGCAAAGCCGATCAGGCACCAGTCAAGCTGCCCGGCTTTTGCCTTTATTTTTACCCAGCGCCGTTTTACACCTGTGCCTGCCATTTGTTCTTCCCGGCCGGTCTTATGTACCCTTCAGGCCATGCGGAGTTGCACCGGCATCCACCACACCGTTGAAATCACAGTTGTCCGCCCATCCGCTCCTCACATTGATCCTGTTATCAAACTGGAAGATATATGGTTTGATATCAAGGAGCGGGGTACCGTCCAGAACATCCATCCCGCGGACATGAAGGATATTGTCCTGTATTTCCAGCGGATCGACAATCGAGAGGCCGATGGGATTGGGCCGGCAGAAATGGCGGATGGCAAAGATCCCGCGTTCTGATTTTAGATCAGCAAACGGACGCTGCACAAGGATCATTTCACCCGCACTATGGAAGTGATAGAGCAGGATCAGGTGGGAAAAACCCTCAAGATCTTTTAAGCCGGCTGCATACTCCGGAAAGATTTCAAGCGAACCTTCTGCAGTGCTGAAGATGCTCTGGATTGGCGTTGTTTTTATGTCGGTGAACTTGGAATGGATGATTCCGATAGGGTTGTAACAGATCTGCATGGGGGCTTTCCTTTGTCCATATACCCTGTGGAGGGAAAAAAGGTTCAGTTTTAGGTTTGTTTGCTCACCAGTGAAGCAAGCGAGGCCGGGACATTGCCAAACCCGCCGGCCGGGACGACTGGCGGCTGACCATCAGCGGTAAGGATTGCCTGCCCTTCGGGGCCGATCAGCATCTGGACAAATGCAAGCCCCATGTCGGGGTGTTCGGCAATCTTGGGGACCGTGACACCATACACAATCGGTGATCCAACATAGTTAGTTGTACCGTTGCCCTTGACCGCTTTTGTCTGCACGGTCTTGTAGGTGTCAGCATACTTGACTGCCGACAGGTCAATCTCCTCGGGCAGCTCAACAAATTTAAGGCCGTTCTGGACTGCCACGCTGTGATATTCCCATGCATAATCGATGCCGCCAGCCTGGACCATCTGGACAAGTTCCACGCTCTTGGGCCGGATGGTCAGTTGCGTCCCGTCTGGAGAGGGATTGGTTGCATCGAGTGTCCATACATTACCGTTCTTTGTGGCGGTAATCTTGCTGTGGTCCTCGACAAGGGTCTTGAAGATGGTGTTGTCACCATACTTGCTCTCTGCAAGCTTGATCACCATGGGCGTTCGGTACCCGCAGGGATCCGCGTTCGGGTCGCTGAATGCCCACCGGACATCGTTCCGTGCGAGGATCTTGTACCAGTTGTCTGCAGTTATCTCATTTGCATACTTGCTCTTGTCCGCATAGGTGAGCACCATTGAGTTCTTGGCAAAGGTGAGGTACCAGTCCGCATCGTTGGGTACCATGTACTGGGGAATGAGCGCGTAATCCGCGGATGCCACGACATCTGCCGGCTTTTTGGTATCAGTCACTTTCTTGATGACATCCACGCTTCCCGCCGGTTCGAGCTGCACCTCCGTATTGGGGTATTTCTCCTCAAACTTGGCCTTGAGCTTCTCGAACGGTCCGGTAAGGCTTCCGGCAAGGAAGACCTTGACCGGAATCTTCTCGCCGGTCACTGCGGTGGTTACCTGGGCTGCCGGTGTTGCGCCCGCCTGGTTCTGGTTTGTTGTTTGATTCGTAGTTGTGCAGCCTGCTATGAATACTCCACCAAGAATGATGGAGAGCACAAGCAGGATCATGAAATACTTTAAGGAACCTCTCATACAATTCACTCCTTTTGCGATCTACCTGTGATTTATTAATACATATTACTTCTTTTTTTAGATTTGTAAAATGAATTTTATTAACCAATTGGTAAACAGGTGATATATCAGCGTATACTACCAGAGAAACGGAATGATGGGAAAAAAAGATGAGAGGGGGTTCTTCATCCGGTCTGGCATTTCTTTGCGATCTCTGTAAAAACCGTGCGCCCGATGATCCCCACGATCTCTGCCTCATACTGCGCCTTCATGATCCCGATCATCTTCCGGCTGCCTTTTGCGGTCGTCATGATACCGACCCTCTCTGCGCGTGTGACCAGTTCTTCCTGCTCCATCATGGCAAAATAGGGGAGCACGTAATAATGGGGGACTTCGAGAAACTCTGCGAGTCTGCGGGTGGTCGGGAATTTTATCCTGATAGTGTCTTGAGAAAACGAGACCGTAATCGAACGTTCCAGTAACTGGATCCGGACTGCCGCATCAAAAAGGACATCGACTGAGAGCGCCATCATAAAAATTCTGTACACAGAAATATTGGATGTACTTACATAAAGAGAATTATGAAAAAAATGGACAATTATTGGAAAATGACGGGAAGACTAATAAATCTGGTTTTTTGAATTTTGTTAAAGACTTTAAATGGACATACTCAGGAATAACCGAATGAACCTGCCCGTTTTTCCTTACAGCATCTGAACGTGCAAGGGATCTGCCGCTCTATATGGTTATATGCAGAACGGGTCTCCTGCTCCTGGACCGATCCTGTTGAGTCCGATTGGCATTATCCATTCCCCATATACCGATACAACGGGATGCCCATCCAGCCAAACTGGGCGCGGGGCATCCGGGAAACGGTGGAAATCTTTCCGGAGTATGCAGCAGGGCTTTTGGATCTTGACGGTTTTTCGCGGGTGATCCTGATCTATGCGTTCCATCGTTCCGGGTCATATGACCTGAAAATAATCCCCTTTCTGGACACGACAGCCAAGGGGGTCTTTGCCACCCGTGCGCCGAAACGCCCGAACCCGATCCGGGCTCTCGGTTGTCCGCCTGATTAGGGTACAGGGGAGGACGCTGATCATCGAGGATGTCGATATCCTTGATGGCACCCCGCTGCTTGATATCAAACCCTATGTGCCGCAGTTCGATGCATTTCCGGATGCTTCGTGCGGCTGGCTTGAGACAGCTGCCCATGGGACTGGGTCGTTCAGGTCCGACAGCCGGTTCCGGTAATGCCATGCACACAAAAAAGAGATGATAACCCGTAACTATGCTTATCCCTGGGTCCTGTATTAAAAGAACCAGAGGAAAAAAAGAGGAAAAAAAGTTCAGCGTTTCTTCTTCTTGTCCTCGGCTACAGTTTTTAAAAACACAACCTCTGCCCCGATGTCCTTTGCAACCTGCTCGATCTCGAACTTCCGGAAATGGGGGGCTTCGATCTGGATCTGCCCACCGGTCACTGCCACGATACGGAACCGCGGTTCTTCCACGCCTTCGCCAATCTTCTGGCGTTCACGGACATAGATCTTCATGAGTATTACTCCCACAGACAATACACGGCCGGGCATATCAGGGCTGCGCAAGCCGTGTTTATGTCTGGTATACCAACTGGTTTACACTGTCTTATAACTTTGCTTTGAGATACCGTTAGTGAGGTTGGACCATGAAACACCGGTTTGAGCTGCAGAGCGGTCTGATGGGAGAAACCCTTGTCAAAAAGCACATGAAGCACAAAAAGCCCGCAGGAGACCAGATCCGGATCGCGCCTGACTTAAACGTGGTCAAGATTGGCGGGCATGGTGCGATCGATTACGGCCGCGATGTTATGTACCCGCTCTGCGAAGAGATCGGGGAATTGTCGAAAAAGCACCAGCTCCTCGTGGTTACGGGTGGCGGGGGCCGGGTGCGGCATATCATGGACATCGGCATGGACCTCGGGATGCCGACCGGGGTACTCGCCGAGCTTGCGGCAAAGATCTCCGAGCAGAATGCGATCATGGTCTCGATCCTACTGTCGAAATACAGCGGGATGCGGATCCATACCGGCGACCTCCTTGATCTGCCCACGATCCTGAAGATGGGCTTGCTGCCCGTTGTTCACGGTACACCCCCCTATGGACTGTACGAGCACCCGGCTAAAAACGAGATAATCCCTCCCCACCGGACCGATACCGGTGGTTTTTTAATCGCTGAAGTGCTGGGGGCAAGGAGGTGCATCATCGGAAAGAACGTTGATGGTCTCTATATGGAAGACCCGCGGATCAACCCGGACGCGGAACTTATCCGGGACATCACTGCAGAAGAGCTCGTAAAACTCAGCCTCGAGGACATGGTCATCGAGCCGATGGTGGTCGACCTGCTCTCAAAGGCCGTGCACATCCGCGAGGTCAGGATCATCAACTGCCATGTGAAGGGGAACATTGAAAAAGCGATCAACGGGAAGAATGTCGGAACGATCATCCGGGCAGCATAAATTTTTGTCCCTTTCTCTTTTTGTGATCAAATGACCGCTGGAGAAAGACCGGCATTGAAGTTCTCGCTCTCCGAGCTTGCCGGGGCTTTTGGCGATTTCGGGACGATCATCCCGCTCATCGTTGCCGTCGCGCTTGTGACGACGATGAATATCGGCGCCATGCTCCTTTTCTTTGGTATCTGGTACCTGATCACCGGGTATTATTACGGGCTGCCTATCCCGATCGAACCGATGAAGGCGATCGCGGTCATCGTCATCGCCGAGCGGCTGAGTGCCGGTGAGATTGCTGCTGCCGGACTCATCCTCGGCGTTCTCTTCCTGCTGATGAGTTACGATCCGCTCCTCCTCTGGCTGGAAGCGGCCATCCCGATGGCAGTCGTCCGCGGTATCCAGCTTGGGCTCGCCCTGCTGCTGGTCAGGACTTCTGTCGGTTTTATTATTTCCGATCCGCTCTTTTCTGCAACCGGTATCGCGATTGTGCTTGTGTTCCTTGTCATCACCCTGTACCGGGACCAAATCCCCGACCTCTCCACACTGGTCATCATTATTGCCGGCATTGCCGCCGGTGTCGTTATCAACGGGCTGCCGCAGATGCAAGTGCTCACCGTCCTGGCACTCATCATCCCGTCCCCTGTTGATTATGTCAAAGCGGTGTATTCTCTGGTCCCGGCTCAGGCACTCCTGACGGTCACCAATGCCATCCTCGCTACAGCCCTCCTGACAAAGGATCTCTTTAAGCGGGAAGTGCCTGCCCCGCACCTGTCACGGAGTATCGGGATCATGAACCTCATCTCTGTACCGCTGGGCGGGTTTCCCATGTGCCATGGTGCCGGAGGACTTGCCGGGCAGAACCGTTATGGGGCCCGGACGGGCGCGGCAAACATCCTCGCAGGGTTGATCCTCATCACAATTGCCCTTTTTTTTGCCTCTGCTGATATCCTCACGCTCATACCAGTGGGATTCTTTGGGGCGCTTCTCCTCTTTGTCGCCTTGGAGATGGGCAAATACAGCTTGAGGACAGAATCGCTTCCGGTGACGATCCTGATTGGCGTGCTCGCGCTCGTCATCTCGATGACGGTCGCATTTCTGGCCGGGATTGCTGCCGCATACCTGATTCACAAATCTAAATTTGTAAAAATACCGGGGTCAGGGCGATAATGCCAGACAGGAAATGACGAAAACACTCTGCCAAAAAAAGGGATGATCAGGCGGGTTTTGGAACTGCCTGTTTTTTTGCCGGTTCCTCTTTCTCCTTCCTGACCGGCTTTTTATTCCAGACTAAAGACTCCCCTTCGTAACCGAACGTGTTCATGTAATGGATCTTCCATGACTCCGGCACGACTGAGATATCGGTATTTTTTGGAACGATCAATTCGAACCGGTTTTGTCTATTGGAAAACGAAGGTACATCCGGTAATCCCATGGTCATAAAATCGATCAGGCTCTGCGGTACAACCCGGTCAAAGGTCACTCCCAGTTTCACCAGCTCTTTCATGCCGTTTTTGAACCGTTCGATAAAAAACACCTGATTGTAACCCGACAACGTGTGGGACTTTGCAACCGACCATCCATCGATTTGGGAAAAATTCCCGGAGATTTCCCGTGTGATGTATAACCGCATAACATCCTGTGAAGAACCCATATCAGATCGAGTAATTTTACCTTTAAGGTAATAAAAAACTATAGGTTTTGTATTTTCTTCAATCAACTGCTCACTTGTTTAAAAATTAGTGGAGATTCGATATTTCAGATACATCATCCGTATTATTGTTAAACTATTGAAATTAACAAAAAAGATATATTAACAGAAAATATATGATAGTGTGCCCATTTCGGGTGCAACGTATCAGGGTTGTTTGTAATCAAATGTCCATGAATTAACCTAAAATGTTGCCACTGTGGAAGAGGGGATGACAACCGCCCCTCACGTTTTCTGTTGCCTTTTGTCTGCTCATTTTCTCACTGACCGGTCTCCTCGTGTCATGTTGGAAGCTTGATAACACCTGTTATGTACGCGGGTATATCTTCTGCGTATCCTGTGCTGCCCGAAACCTTAACGAGCCTTCCCGCCGAATCTTTCGCACTATGTGGAAGGCAGTCGATGTCGATGCATGGATCGCGGGCAGGAAGTCCGGCCTTGAGGACGTGCGTGATACCGTCACCGGGATCATTGGACGGGTGCAGAAAGAGGGAGACTCTGCACTGCGGGCGCTTGCGAAAAAGCACTGTGAGCTTACCGATATAGCAGTCTCTGATGAAGAGCGTGAATCCGCATATGATCAGGTGGATGCCAAAATTGTCGAGAGCCTGATCGAAGCGGAAGCAAGGATTGAACGCTTCCACGAGCTCCAGTGCCCGCGGGACCTCTGGCTGGAAGAAGTTGAGCCCGGTATCGTGCTTGGCATAAAAACAACCGCGCTCCACCGGGTCGGCATCTATGTACCCGGGGGGCGTGCTGCCTACCCCTCTTCAGCCCTGATGTGTGCAGTTCCGGCACGCGTAGCCGGGGTCAAAGAGATCTGCGCCTGCTCCCCGCCTCCGATAAAAGCCCTCACGCTCGTTGCGCTGGATATCGCCGGCGTCACCGAGATTTACAGTGCAGGCGGGGCCCAGGCAATCGCAGCGATGGCGCTGGGGACAGAAACGATCCGACCGGTACAGAAAATTGTCGGCCCCGGGAATGTATACGTGACCATGGCAAAGATGATGCTCCGCGAGAATGTGGAGATCGATTTCCCGGCAGGACCAAGCGAGATCGGGATCATCGCGGACCAGACTGCTGACCCCCGCATCGTTGCCGCCGATATCCTTGCACAGGCAGAGCACGACCCCAACGCTGCCTGCATCCTGATCACGACGGATAAATCCCTTGCGGAACGGGTCGGAAAAGAGGTTGCCGCCATGACCAGAAAAGCGCCAAGGAAAGAGATCATTGAAAAGGCGCTCGAAAATTCCGGGTATGTCCTTGTCAGCAGCCTGGATGAAGCGATTGCTGCGTCGGATGCTATTGCTCCCGAGCACCTTTCAATCCAGGTCGCCGATCCCCTTTTTGTGGTCATGCGGGTACAGAACGCCGGAGCAATTTTTGTCGGGCGGTACTCTGCGGTTGCCTGCGGGGATTACGCGGTGGGAACCAACCATGTGCTCCCGACAGCAGGATATGCAAAGACCTATTCAGGGCTTGATGTGCAGCACTTCTGCAAGACTGCATCGGTTGAGATAATCAGCCGGGACGGGCTGGAGGCAATCGGGGATATTGTCGAAACCATCGCAGATGCAGAAGGGCTTTCTGCCCATGCTGAGTCGGTGCGTGTGCGGCGAAAAATGCGATAACTTTTTT
>Ga0268277_1001216_pt1 | contig 18265 bp, 17 predicted proteins | sample saktaG_5_FD_190132 | JGI IMG/M metagenome (GOLD analysis project Ga0268277, IMG submission 190132) | Saline water microbial communities from Sakinaw Lake, British Columbia, Canada - sak_2010_1_5_50m | ecosystem: Environmental > Aquatic > Non-marine Saline and Alkaline > Saline ...
TTATAGATCTCGTTGGCTCCGGTACAGGAAACGGTACCTTAAGTTATTCTTGGGATTTTGGTAATGGTGGAACAACTGAAGATTCTACTGAACAGGACCCACAGGACGTTGCTTTTGGAAAAGGAACCTATACCGTAACTCTGACTGTAACCGATAACTGCGGAAGTGCGACTGATACAATGATAGTAACTATTACCGAATGTATTAATAATGCACCTTACTTCACCAATCTTCCTCCTACAACACAAAAGGTAAATTTATGGCAAACATATACTTACGATGTAAATGCTACCGATGATGATCTGGACACTTTAACTTATAGTTTGACTACTAGTCCTAATGGTATGGAAATTAACCCATCTACTGGAGTAATCACTTGGACGTGTGCAAACTGTTACGGCATTCTTTGTAGTAATTTTAGTTTAGAAGTTAAATCAGAAGGAAGTCGTTGCCACTGGCTTTGCAATATACCTGTAACCGTAAGAGTAACTAGTGGTGGGTGCTGTGGACCTTTGTTTGATGAAGAAAGCTTTATAGTAGAAGTTTGGCAGCCATAAATTAATATAAATAATGTTAATCTTTGCAAAGCATCGATTTAGCATTGTTGTTTAACTTGTAATAAAGGGTGCTTCCTAATTTTAATTGGTAGGAAACACCCTTTATTCTTATGTTGCGGTAATTAACGAATGTTGTTATCTCAGTTTAAAAATAAAAGCAAAGATGCTTTTTTATCGCAAAAGTATATTTTAACTGGTCAACAAACAAACAAGCTAATAACTTACCTTGAATCTTGTACTTTAATGCTAACGACCATTCACTATTCACTAACGACTGAATAAACCGGTCAACCAGCCAACCATCTTACTTTTCTTCTTTCTTTATGCATTCAAGCGGGACGATCTTTTTAGCAAAGCGGACAGCTTTCTTTTCAGTGGAAAAAGTCCTATCTGCTACCTTTATCGGGGGAGATAGAGTATACCCCTTATAAGTATTGTGTCCGTACTCTACAACATATCTATCGTTATCGGGAGCTATCTTGCAATAATCGTATTTTATTTTCATTATTTATCCTCCTTTTTAATAATAATTGCCATCGGCGTATGCTTATGAATTATCCGTATCGTCAATAACTTCTGCATTTAAGGTGTCAACTTCTTCCGGCAAAAGCACAATTACTTTACATTTGCCAGAATCACTATCAAAGTTAAGAGCTAAAAAATCAGCATAGGATATTATGTAATCTTTCCCGGCTGTCGGGTCATTAGTAATTACTTCCTCTTTCTCATCGTCAAATCCAATAATTACCCGTGCATGTGAATAGGGTAGAGTTAGACTATAATTTTGTACGGCAATTACCGGGGTATTTTCTTCTAATAAAACTTTTATTTCCTCAATAGTTTTGGATTGATATTTTGTATCAAATCCTAAATTCTTGGCGAAACTAATAAATCTAAATACCGAGCTAGTACCATTGGTGATTACTTTATTAGCTATCTCTGCCTGACTAATGTTTTTGCCGAAATATTTTAAGGTCATTGCCCCGGAGGCCGGAAGACACCAGTTTGCCCCGGCGTATTTTTCATAAGGTACATCCAGATAAATATAATCTATTTCTTCGACCTTATTTATTTCTTCATCTAAGTCAAGCTGAAGTTCAGGTGTAACAACACCACTACAAGATGTCAAGAAAAGAGAAACAATCAACATTAAGAACAGGGTTACGGTTGCTTTGCCCATTGCTTTTGTTTTCATGTTATTTCCCTCCATTTCCTCTGTTTTCTACAGAGTCTTAAATTTTTTAAATTTAAGTTGTGAAGGCATTTTTGCTAAAGCATGGGCTTTTTTCAAACAAAAAAAAGTCGGTAGCCTGGCTGCCTTAGCACTTTGCGTGCTTTAGGCCCATTGCTTTGCGTCCTACCCTTTCGGGTAGTTTGCCTTTATCAACTTGGTGAATCTTTATTCTTTTTTCAAATTTCTCTTTTCTACTTAGTATATTCCCCAAAACGAATAATTTTAGACATTAATTTGTAAATATTTTTAATTTTTTTCTTTATAATTTTTTAAAACGCTTAGAGCATAGTCAATATCATAGGGAGTATGGTCGGCATTGATCTGAAATCTTATTTCTTCATCACCTTTGGGGACAACCGGATAATTAAGACCTGTACCAAGAATTCCATTTTCAATAAGATAATTTACCAAATCTGTTGTTTTTCTGGTATCCCTTATCATAAGAGGCACAATAGGGTGGTCACTTTCAATAATTTCATATCCAAGATCGAGAAGACCTTTTTCAAATTTCTTAGTCATCTGGTGAAGGTGAGTTAAAATATCTTTTCCTCTTTCACTATCAAGTATTTCCAAAGATTTTAACGCTGCGCTTGCCTCGGCGGGGGAGATAGGGTTAGAGTAGATATACATCGGTGCTGTTTCTCTTAAGTAAGTTATAACAGTTTGATTGGAAGTTACATATCCGCCGTTTACCCCAAATGCTTTACCCAGGGTTCCCACCAATATATCTATTTCCTTTGCATCGGTATATTCTTCTGTTCCTCGACCGGTCTTTCCATAAGCTCCAATACCATGCGAATCATCTACTACTAATAAAATATTTTCCGGAAATTCCTGATCGTATTTTTTGGAAAAGTTAGAAATAATATCCAGAGGGGCATAATCGCCTCTCATACTGAAGATGCCGTCTGTGATAATGATTAATCTTTTCGCTTGACCGATAGATTCTTTTATTCTATCTTCGAGCTCAATCATGTCCAGGTGTTTGTAGATTTTTTTATCTTTAGGCCGAGCAAGTCTCAGGGCGTTGATTATGCAATTATGATTTAATTCATCGCTGATTACAATGGTATCAGAAGTTATTAAAGGGGTTAAGATTCCTACTACTGTTGAATAGGCTGAGCTGAACAGCATAGCATCTTCTCTTTGATGAAATTTTGCTAACTCCTTTTCCAGTTCCCGGTGGGATTGGAATGTTCCGCTGATAAAACGGACAGCTCCCGGCCCAACTCCATATTCTTTGGTTGCTTTTTCTTCTTCCTGGATGATCTCCTCTCTTAAAGACATCCCCAGATAAGAATTAGAATTCATTCTGATAAATTCCTGCTCGCTTTTCCCTTTAAGGAAATATCTGGGACCCTTTTCTCCTTCACTTCTTTTGACCTTAGTTATAATGTATTCTTTTCCTTTTAATCGTCCTTGCTCTTTTAACTCTTTTAGAGTTTTAGAAAGTATTTTCCCTAAATTATTTAATCCCATTTATATAAAACCTCCATTTTAATTTACCAATTAAATTAATCGTTAGTGAATAGTGAATAGTCGCTAGCATTAAATACAAGTTTTCAGTTATCAGTTTTCGGTTTACAGCCTATCTCATTCTTTCTTCTTTTTCCTAAACTAATTAACTAGTTAACCAACTAACCAGCTAACTAATTATTTACGCTAGCAAATAATTTAATTTTCAGTTTTTCAATCATATCTCTGGTCATTGCTTTAAGATTATAATCCGGAGACCATCCCCAATCTTCTTTAGCCGCACTATCGTCCAATCGATTAGGCCAGGAATTGGCAATCGCCTGCCGCATTGGGTCAACATCATAGTTTATCTCAAAGTCCGGAATGTATTTTTTAATTTCGTCGGCGAGTTGTTCAGGATTAAAACTTTCTGCGGTCACATTATAGGCATTTCGGTGTTTTAACCGGGAAGGGTCAGCTTCCATCAGGCTAACTGCGGCTTTTAAGCCGTCAGGCATATACATCATATCCAGATAAGTATCTTTATCTAAGAAACAGGTATATTTTTTATTTTTTAAGGCTTCGTAAAAGATTTCTACGGCATAATCGGTAGTTCCTCCACCGGGAAGGGTAGTATAAGAAATGATTCCCGGAAAACGCACTCCCCTGGTATCGACTCCATATTTTGCATAATAATAATCACAAAGTAGCTCTCCGGTTACTTTGGTTAATCCATAGATGGTGTTAGGTCTTTGAATTGTCTCTTGGGGAGTATTGTCTTTGGGAGTAGAGGAACCAAAGGCAGCAATTGAACTGGGAGTGAAGACGGCACATTTATATTCTCTGGCTATTTCCAGTACATTATAAAGACCGTTAATATTTATTTTCCAGGCTAATTGAGGATTCTTTTCACCGTTTGCAGAGAGAATAGCCGCCAGATGAAATAGAGTATCTATTTTATATTTTTTTATCACAGAATAAATCTCTTGAGCATTCAAACAATCAATATGTTCAAATATCCCGCCCTGGTTAATCGTCCCTTCAGGCATAGATTTAATATCTGAGGCAATAACATTTTCATTTCCATATCTTTTTCTTAAAAAAGAAGTAAGTTCAGAACCAATCTGGCCAAGCGCTCCGGTAATTAAAATTCTTTTCATATTTTCTCCTTACTATTAATCTAATTCGAGAAAAAATCTTTATTCAGCATACAAACTCATTTTTATCTGATTTATAAAATGAATGGCATGATCTTTCATAATCTGTTCACTCTTGTTTTGCTTTTTGTTTCCCAGTGCCTTTATAAGTTCTTCAAAATCTTCAGGAATTTTTTGTGAGTAAGCATCGTTTTCTTTGGCAAAGAACCAGAGGCGGCCAATTTGATTTCGTAATCTTTTTAAAGTCTCAGCTAGGGTTTGATTTTTGGTAGAGTAGTTTACTAAATCATGAAATTCTGCATCTAGTTGAATTAACTTTTTCCGGTCTTTTTCTTGTTTTATCTTCTCAAGCAATTCTTTTAATTTGTTTAGCTCTTCCGGGGTTATTCTTTCAGCGGCAAGTCTCCCCGATAATCCAGCTAAAAATAGTCTGACTTCAAAGACATCTTTCAGTTCTTGAAAACTTATGTCGTTAACGTAGATGCCATTATTGGGTATTATGTGAATTAGTTTTTCGCTTTCTAAAAGGATTAACACCTCTCGAACAGGCATAGGACTAACTCCAAATTCTTTCGCTAATTCTTTAATATTCAATACTTGTTTTGGTTTGTAATCCAGATAGACTATCCGTTTTTTGAGTTCTTTGTAAATTTCTTTATTAACCATAAATATCACCTATATCCTATATATTAATAATATATTCTCAATATATCAGCAAAATATCGCTATGTCAATTCTTTATTCGTATATCGTATATCGTATTGCGTATCGCGTGAAGAAGGAAAGGAGAAGAAAAGAAATATAAGAAAAAATAGCGGATAGAAATACAGTGATGTGTAATGAGAGGACAGAGTTAGTTGGTTAGTTAGTTGCGCGGTTAGCTGTTTAAGATAATTAGCGTACAGCGTTTGGCGTATAGTTAAGAAAGAAGAGATAAAATTCAGAATTCAGGAGTCAGATAATTATTTCATCTTTATTCCCTCTCCCCTTGGAGGGAGAGGGTTAGAGTGAGGGGGATTGATCTTCACGCAATACGTTTTACAATATGCTAATGGCTGATTTAATTGGCTAATCGGTGAATTATCTCATCTTGTACCTTGTTTTTTATCTTAATTGGTCAATTGGCTAATTGGTCAATTGGTCAATTATCTTATCTTGTATTTAATACTAACGACTAATCAATATTGAGTATCGAGTTAAGAAGGAGAAAAAAAATAGTAAAAACAAAAGTAATAACTTTTTATTTAACTAACGCAACTAAATAATTGAAAAATATTTATAATTTTGTTATATTAAACTTAAAAGTGTTTGATTTATCAAATCCGTATAAAAACTTCAATGTAAAAATAGAGGAGGGAAGAATCTTGAATAATAATTCTAAGGATATCGTTTGGATAGATTTCGATAGTTTAGAAAATTTTATGGTCGATGTTTTTAAAGGAATAGGGGTTCCGGAAGAGGATGCCCGCATATGCGCTGATGTGCTGATTACTTCTGATAAAAGAGGAATAGATTCGCATGGGGTTGGCCGCTTAAAACCTATATATTATGATAGAATTAAAGCCGGGATACAGTCACCAAAAACAGATATGGAAATTGTTAATGATGGTCCTACTACCGCGGTTATTGACGGCCACAATGGAATGGGACAGGTAATTGCCAAGAAATCCATGGCTCTGGCCATTGAAAAGGCTAAGAAGATGGGATTGGGAATGGTAGCAGTAAGAAATTCAACCCATTATGGGATTGCCGGCTATTATGCTTTAATGGCTATTGAAGAAGGAATGATTGGAATTACCGGTACTAATGCCCGACCCTCCATTGCTCCTACTTTTGGGGTAGAGAATATGTTAGGAACCAATCCTTTAACTTTTGGAATACCCTCTGATGAAGAATTTCCTTTTGTTCTTGATTGTGCCACTTCTATTACTCAGCGAGGGAAGATAGAATTCTATGACCGGGCAGGAAAAGAAATCCCCTCAGGTTGGGTAATCGGACAAGATGGTAAGGCCAGAACAGACACCCATCAGATTTTGCAAGACCTAAAAACAGGGAAAGCTGCTCTTGCTCCTTTAGGGGGTATCGGAGAGGAAACTGCCGGTTATAAAGGTTATGGTTACTCTGCCGTAGTAGAAATCCTTTCGGCTGCCCTGCAAAATGGAAAGTTTCTTAAAATGTTATCGGGAGTAGAGGATGGTAAACCAGTACCCATTAATTTGGGACATTTTTTTATAGCAATTAACATATCTTCCTTTATAGAACTCGAATTATTTAAAAAGATAAGCGGAGATATTCTTCGTTCCCTTCGTTCTTCTAAAAAAGCTCCCGGGGCAGAAAGGATTTATACTGCCGGAGAGAAAGAGTATCTGGCCTGGTTAGATAGAAAAGACAAAGGCGCGCCTATAAACCAAAATCTTCAACAGCAGATTATTACTTTAAAAGAAGAACTTGGATTGACCCAGTACAAATTCCCTTTTGAAAAATAAAATAGAGACAGTGGAAATATAAAGCAAATTTAGGAGGTAATGGGGTAAGTATGAAGCTTAAAAAGAAAATACCAATTCTTATTCTGCTAATTCTTTCCGTTTTAATCTTTAGTTCTATAAACGTGTTTTCTTGGAACAGTCATTTTTTTTATACCGAACTGGCCATAAAAAATAATAACTGGATAAACAATTTCCCCGAAATCGAAATAACTCCTTATACTTATGAAGACATAGACCAGGATGAATATAATCCGGAATTTGTAACAAAATATGTTGAGGGGGAGATTGGAGAGAAAGTAAAAGCCTCAGATATTCTTATAAATTATTCTGATGAACCGGATTGGGATTTAGATACTAATTTAGAATTAAATAAATTACAAGCTTTAACCGGGGGAAGTCAGGGGTATCGCCATATGTATTTTTCTGTGTTTGCAGGTTTGCTGAAAGCCGGAGATGCTCCCAAAAGAGCAAATCACTTCTTTGAAATGTCTAAAAATGCCTTTGGGAAAGACGATAATTATTGGGGTTTTAGGTTTGCCGCTCGAGCTATTCACTACTTAGAAGACGTATCCCAACCCTATCATACCTATCCAGCTCCTTTGGATGTCCTCTTTAAGAAATTTTTTAATGTAAAAAAACTGACTGTACTGGTTACCAACGCTCATTACGGTTATGAAGATTTTAATGGATATCTTTTCGAACACAGGAAAGAGGAATTTTATAATCTGCTTCCCGAGGTGGAAAACGTTAAGATGGATGATGTGGCTGATAGTACCATAAAACTAAGCAAGGAAGCCAGAAAAGATTTTACTTTATCTTATCGAGAGACTATGAAATTATTTCCTATATTAGATAACGACCAGGAATTTATTATTCTTAAAGGAGAAGAAATAATAAAGATAGCCAATTCTCCGGGTAGTCAAGAACTGATTAATTTGATGAAAAGAGATATACTATTGGGCTTAGGTTATTTAAATGGCTTTTTTGATCTGTTAAAAGAATCGGTTGAGTAGAAAATAGCGTAGAGCGTATAGGGGATAACCATGTTTTTTAAAAAAAAACAGAAAAAAGAAAAAGAAAAAGTAATTGTATCTTTTGGTCAAAAGATAGGAATAGTATGCCTTAGAAGTTTGGAAGAGTATATAGGGAAAAATGAAATAATAAAGTGTTATATTATCGCTTCCTTGCCTCCTCACCAAAATGTAATTAATTATGCGAGAAATATCGCTTTATTAGAAATAATTATTTCTTCTAATTTCAAGCAAGAGGTAGAGAAGATTAGAAAGTTATATAAAAATAATTCAGTTAAAATAATTGATTTGGCAGATTTTGGCGAAAGAAATATGATGCGAGATGTAGATTAGGAAAAATAGGAAAGATAAAAAAAGAAGGGAGAAATAGAATATGAAGCAGATTGGACAATTAGACGTTACCGATAATAAAAGATTAGTTTTATCTATCGGGGAGTTTCGGGGAGTAGAGAGAGTCGATTTAAGACAATATGTAAAAGTGAAAGACGGAGATGAGTACGTCCCCACCCCTAAAGGTGTAAACTTTGCTGCAGAATGGGTAGATGATTTTGTGAAAATGATAGAGAAATTGAAGGAAGTTGATTAAGAAAAATAAAACAATATTATTATTGTTTCTTTGAGGAGAAAAATTAAAATGAAAAATGTTAATTATTTATCTATTGCTGAGGAAGCTATAAAACAGATAAAATCTAAAGGAGCATTCCTGGTAGTCAAGTCCAAAGACGATGAAAAAGTAAATGTTATGACTATAGGTTGGGCTTCCATCGGATATATGTGGAGAAAGCCGATAATGACAGTTATGGTTAGAAAGAGCCGCTTTACCCATCATATTATTGAAAAGGCTTCCAGCTTTACGGTTTGTATTCCTACTGATGACTTGAAGGAAGCATTGGATTTTTGTGGTACTAAATCCGGTCGAGATTTTGATAAATTTAAAGAATGTAATTTAACCATTGTTCCTGCACAAAAAGTAGACACTCCCATTATCAACACAGCAGGATTTAATTATGAATGTAAAATTGTTTGTAAAAGTGAAATAAATCCCGATTTTTTATGTAAAGAATATAGGGAAGATGTTTATGCAGATAATGACTACCATACTTTTTATTTTGGAGAGATAGTAGATTGTTACAAGTTATAAAATTTATTATTCCGTCAAATTGTAATTGTAATAGAATAAACTGCAGATAAAATATTGGTAAGTAAAAAAGAATTAAATTAATTTCAAATAATTTTTACAAAAAAGAAGGATTATCCAAGGCGAATGTGGAAAATGGAGGTAGAGAATAATTTTTAATTAAAACATAATTTCTGGTAAATATTAAAAAATATATATGGTTAATATTTAAGTTCAAGAAAAAATATAATAGCCGCGAGTTTAAGCATTTGAAGTTAAGAGGGAGGTGATTTGTTTAGCATAATTATTCAAGTTCTAAGTTAGTAAGGATTTGTTTACTTAAAAGATTAATTAAAAAATATTTAAGGAGGATTTATACAAATATGTTGAGATTTAAAATAACTAAAGGACTATTAATTTCCCTGTTAACTTTCTTGTTAATTTTAGGTTCTATATCCTTTATTTTAGCTGCCGAAAAAGAGATTGTTGTATTATCGATTAATGACTTTCATGGTTCTCTTGCTCCCGATGGTAAAAATGTTGGAGTAGTAAAGCTGGTTGATGCTTTATTGACTGAAAAGGCTAAGAATCCAGAAGGAACAATTATTGTCTCTGCAGGTGATAATTACCAGGGTAGTGCCATGTCTAATCTTATGTATGGTGAACCGGTAACAGCAGCATTTAGAGAAATGGGTTTAGAATTATCCGCAGTAGGTAATCATGAATTTGATTGGGGAGTGGATAGAATTAACAAATGGGCTGAAGATGGTGGATTCGACTTTGTATGTACTAATATTTATGACAAAAGAACTAATCAACCGGTCGATTGGGCAGAACCTTTTGTCATTATCGAAAAAGATGGAGTGAAAGTTGGATTTATTGGCTTGGCTACTCCGGAGACTGCTTATAAAACCCTAAAAGCAAATGTAGTAAATTATGAATTTAGAGACCCGGTAGAAGTCCTTACCGAATGGGTGCCTAAGGTGAAAGATGCAGGAGCAGATATTATTATCGCTTTAACTCATCTTGGTTCATTCCAGGACAAAGAAGGGAACATTACCGGCGAAGCTGCTGACTTGTGTGCAGTAGATGGAGTAGATGCAGTAATATCTGCGCATACCCATATGAGTGTTAGCGGCCTGGTAAATGGCAAGCCTCTGGTACAAGCTTATAAGCAAGGTCGTACATTTGCTAAAGTGACCTTTGTTTTTGACGAAAATAATAAATTAGTTAGCGCAGAACCATCACTAGATCACCTCTATAACAGGGCTGATACTCTAAAAGATGATGCTAATATGTTAGCAATTTATCAAAAATATGAGGATGAATTGAATCCTGTTTTAGGAAAGGTATTGGGTAAAACTACAGTAGATTTGGACCATGACAGATATGACGGACCATCCTTATTGGGAGAATGGTCATGTGAAGTAATGAAAGATAAGGCTGGAGTTCAAATTGCTATGACCAATGGCGGTGGACTTAGGGTTCCTGTTCCGGCAGGAGAAATTACTGCCGGTAAATTATATGAAGTCATGCCTTTTGATAACACTCTATACACTATGAAGTTATCCGGTGCAGATGTAAAGGCAAATATCGAACACGGCATAATGAATGAAGATATTGGTTGGATTCAGATATCCGGAGTAAGAGTAACATATAATTCCGGAGCAGAGGCGGGTAACAGGATTACCAGCATGGTATTGGAAGATGGAACCCCTGTTGAGATGGATAACTATTACACTGTAGTTACCAATGACTTTATGTTCACCGGCGGGGATAATTACAACTTTGAGAATTCTAAAGATGGACTAGATACCTTCGTTCCTATAAGGGATGCTCTAATGGAGGCAGTAGAAAAGGCCGGAGTTATTTCACCAGTAAAACGAAATTGGTTATCGGAAGCAAAAAGCGGTAAAATCTATGTGGTTGAAGTGGGAGATTCTGTATGGGAAATTGCCCAAAAATTTGGTACAACGGTAGAAAAGATTGTTGCTCTTAATGAATTAGCTAACATGAGACTTATCAGACCGGGTCAGGAGTTAGTTATTCCTACCGATTGATAAATTAATAAGTAAAAAGGGGATGGTATTATTAATATGCCATCCTCTTTTTTGTTACTGTTTTGTTGAATTACTGTTTTGTTGAATTCTTAGGGGTCAGGTCTTCACATTTGACATAACGTATAAATTCTTTTAAGTTACGTTATGTCAAATGTGAAGACCTGACCCCTAAGATAGAGAGTTGATAATTATGAGAAAAAAGCAATCCAATATATTATTATGGATATTTATATTTTTTATTGTCTCATCATTATTTTATTATTTCATTATTTATAACAGAAATAGTTCTGTAGAGAATAAAGATATTACTTATGTAAGGGCAAAAGTCTTAGAAGTAATTAGTAGTGATTTAACCGAAGAAGGATATATCCCGGGTGTTTATGCAGGCACCCAAGAATTGAAAATTGAGATATTGTCTGGGAAATTTAAAGGCCAAAAGGTAAACTTAACTAATTCTCGATTACATGGAGATTTAGTATATGATGTTGTTGCCGAAGATGGAATGGAAATTGTTTTGGCTGTAAAAGAAAGAGAAGGTAAGTCACCTTCAATTGGAGTCGATACTTACGCTCGGGATAAAGTTCTCTATATACTTATTTTTCTATTTATTTTTGTATTAATTGGAGTGGGAAGAATAAAGGGTTTAATGGCTTTAATTTCCCTGGTTATTACCGGTTTATTGATTGCTTTTTTTATGCTGCCGTTAATGTTTAAAGGTTACAGCCCGATCTTATTGGCTATTATTACTGCCACTATAATCATATTTTTATCTTTGATGTTAATTGGCGGATTTAATAAAAAAAGTTTAGCAGCTGTAATTGGGACATCGGCAGGAGTAGTAATTGCCGGAATTATTTCTTTAGTTTCAGGGAAATTTGCCCATCTTACCGGGATTACCGGAGAAGCCAGCGAACAACTTATTTATATAGTAGGCAGTTTTCCTATTAATATAAGAGGGATAATGTTTGCTGGTATTATTATATCCTCTCTTGGAGCAGTGATGGATGTAGGTATGTCCATTGCTTCTGTCATCTTTGAGATTCATAATAAGGCTCCTGAGTTAAACAAGGCAGAACTCTTTAAATCAGGAATGAATGTGGGGAAAGATATAATGGGTACAATGGCCAACACCTTAATACTTGCCTTTGCCGGTTGCTCTTTAAGTATAATGGTACTTTTAATGGCTTATGATATGCCTTATTTTAGAGCGATAAATCTCAATACAGTCAGCACTGAAATTATTCAGGGTTTATCCGGAAGCATCGGTTTGATATTAACAGTGCCTATAACCTCTATTATTTCCGCTCTGTTTATCGAGAATAAGCGGAAGAAATATAGAATCAATAATTAATTTAATTGTTTGTGGAATAATTGGATATTGCCACATTATGATCTTTAGATTTTTTCGTCTCTTTAAATATTTATTTTTAAAACCTGAAACCCATAATGTATTAATTTTTATCACTATATTTTCATATTTACTGTCTGCTAAAAAAAGAGATATGAATAAATTGAAAAAATAGTGAAAAAATATTTGTATTTTAATTGATTTAATGCTAAACTTTTTATGGTTTTTTAACTTCATTATCTTAATTCTTTCAAAATCGTAAACAAAATAATTGGTTTACCCTTACAAATTGGATTTATATTTACTTAAAGGAGAATATTAAAATTTTAATACACGCGCCTTTAAAGACGTTGTGCTTGCTTCAAGATACTTTCTTCTGTCCCGGCTTAACGGGAGCTTTCCCTCATTCCCACCTTTACAGATGGGGAATTTCTACCAGATTAAATATCTATATATCACTATTTTCAATGAAATATTTAGGGGAAAAATATTCCATACCTATATTGTGATACATTATAATATTTTGAAAATTACTAAAAATATTAAAGAAGGTTAAGTACAAAAAGCAAAATTCAATGGGGGGTGAATAAAAAGTAAAAAACTTTTAAGAGTTTGACAATTTAAAAATTATTAGTCGAAAAGGTTCATGTTTAAAAAGGTTTATGTTTTAGTACAAATTTTAGTATAAAGGAGAAAAGAAATGAGAAAAAGTTTATTCGTTTTGACATTGGCTTTACTTATAATTGCTATTAGCAGCGTAGCTCTTGCTGCTGATGTAGTTAAAATTGGTATTTTTGAACCCATGACCGGACCAATGGCTGTTGGCGGAGCACTTGGTATGCAGGGATATGAACTTGCCCAAGACTACAGACCTACAGTCTTAGGGAAAACAGTTGAATTAATCCTTGTTGACAATAAAAGTGATAAGGTTGAATCAGCTACTTCAGTTTCCAGATTAATCGAAAAAGAAAAAGTAGTAGCAGTTTTAGGTAGTTATGGCAGCAGTTGTTCAATCCCAGGCGGTGAAGTTGCTGATAAAGCAGGAATTCCCATGCTTGCTGCCGGAGCAACTAACCCATTAGTTACTTATGGCAAAGAATATGTTTTCCGTTGCTGCTTCATTGACCCCTTCCAGGGTGAAGTAATGGCTCGTTATACTTTTGAAAACTTAGGAATCAAAAAAGCAGCTCTTTTAGTTGATATTGCTCAGGATTATTCAGTTGGTTTGGCGAAATTCTACAGAGATACATATCTAAAACTTGGCGGAGAAATTATTAGCGACGTAAAGTATAACACCGGCGACCAGGACTTTAGTGCACAGTTAAGCCAAATTATAAATTCCGGAGCAGAAGCTCTGTTTTTTCCGGGTTATTTCGGAGACGTTGCTTTGATAGCTATCCAGGGTAGAGAGTTAGGATTTAAAGGCATATATTTAGGCGGAGATACCTTGCATAATCCGGTTTTAATTGATTTAGCCGGTGATTCTGTTGAAGGTTTAGTTGCAAGTACTTTCTTTGCAGAAGATGCACCACCTATTCCGGAATCAGTTAAATTTGTTGATCGTTGGAACAAGAAATTTGAGGAAGCTCCCAATGCAACTTCTATTCTTACCTACGATGCCTACAACTTAATGCTTGACGCTATTGAAAGAGCCGGCTCATTTGACCCGGTTGCCATCAAGGATGCTTTGGCTGCAACAAAAGATTTCCCGGGTGCTGGCGGTAATATTACCATCAATGAAATTGGTGATGCAGTAAAACCTGCAGTTATAGTTAAAATTGTAAACGGGAAACAGATTTACGATACAACAGTTAATCCCTAAAAATAATTGATTTATTTACTAAATTACATAGAGGGATAGAATAGATATAACTCTATCCCTCTATGTAAAAAGAACCTTTTCGACTAAATTTATTATGATAAGTAAAACGGAAGAGCAAAATGCCACAGTACGAGAACGCCTTTGCTTATTTTACCTTCAGATTAACAAAGTAAAGGAGCTAAAAAGTTAAAATTTAAAGTATATAGAAGTTATTTAATTAGAAGTTTATATATTGAAAGGAGGATTCTATGCCATTAAATTTATTCCTGCAGAATTTAGCTAACGGTCTATCTCTGGGAAGTTTATATGCCTTGATTGCTATAGGATATACTATGGTTTATGGAATTTTAAGATTAATCAATTTTGCTCACGGGGAAATATTTATGCTTGCGCCTTACTTTCTTTTTTATGGATTATTAATTTTCCATTTGCCCTGGTGGGCATCAATTATTGCTGCCGTAGCCTTAACTTCTGTAACCGGAATGTTATCTGAAAGAATTGCTTACAGACCTTTACGAAATGCACCTAGGATTTCTGTTTTGATTTCAGCGATTGGTGTGTCATTTTTTCTACAAAATTTAGCCATTGTACTTTTTACCGGAATTCCCAAGCCTTTTTTCCGTCCGAAATTTTTTAAAAATATTTATCAATTTGGGGGTGTACGCATACAATCGACTCTTATTGCCTCGGTAATAATTTCCGCTATCTTTTTAGCCCTACTAATATATATTGTTTACAAAACAAAAACTGGCCTTGCCATGAGGTCAATATCTACAGATATTGAAACTTCCAGATTGATGGCAGTTAATGTTGATAAAACCGTATCTATCACCTTTATTATCGGTTCAGCTTTAGCCGCTGTGGGCGGTATTTTGTGGGCTTTAAGATTTCCGCAATTATTCCCTTTTATGGGTATGATGCCTGGTTTGAAAGCTTTTATTGCAGCTGTTGTGGGAGGAATTGGAAATATACCGGGGGCGATGCTCGGTGGATTATTTTTAGGTATGTCTGAAATATTGTTTGTCGCTTTCTTGCCTGCATTGTCAGGATATAGAGATGCATTTATCTTTGCAATCTTGATTTTAATCCTGTTGTTTAAACCGGATGGTATTTTAGGTAAAAATGTACAGGAGAAGGTGTAGCACATGAAAAAACAAAATGAAAAGTTATATACGGTATTGGCTTTATGTATATTGGCAGTTTTGGTATATTTTGCTGAGAAAAATTTAGATGCCTATAATTTAAGAATTCTAAATCTTGGTGCTATATACGTTACTCTAGGTGTAAGCTTGAATTTAATTTATGGATTTACGGGTCAATTTTCCTTGGGTCATGCTGGTTTTATGGCAATTGGCGCTTACGTGACCACCTTATTAGTACTTCCTCCTTATTATAAAGAAATGATTTTCATACTCGAACCATTGGTTTGGCCCTTTACTGTTATGCATTCACCTTTTATAGTTGCTTTATTATTAAGTGGATTGATATCCGCACTGGTGGCAATTTTAGTCGGATTGCCGGTGTTAAGGCTTAAAGGAGATTATTTAGGAATAGCGACTCTGGGTTTTGCCGAAATAGTAAGGATAATCGCTAATAATATCCCTCAGGTTACCAATGGGGCTTTGGGAATAAAAGGTATTCCGGAATTTTCTAACCTCTGGTGGACTGTAGGAGTAGCTGTTTTTACAGTTTATATTATCAAGGGATTAATTAACAGTAGTTTTGGACGAGCTTTGATGGCTATCAGGGAAAATGAGATAGCTGCCGAGGTTATAGGAGTTAATCTTACCTACCATAAAGTAATGTCATTTGCCGTTAGTGCATTTTTCGCCGGGGTTGCCGGAGGTTTATTCGCTTGTCTGATTACAACCATAGACCCCAGGGCATTTATGTTCGTAATGACCTTTAATATATTAATTGTGGTTGTGCTTGGCGGTTTAGGCAGTATTACCGGAACAATAGTTGCGGCCTTTTTATTTAATTTTTCTTTGGAATATTTGCGTCCCATAGAAGCAGGCTTTAATATTGGACCGATTGTAATTCCCGCAATACCTGGCTTAAGGATGGTTACTTTCTCAGCCCTCCTCCTAATTGTTATTTTATACATGAAGAATGGAATTATGGGAGGTATTGAGTTTTCCTGGAAGGGATTATTTAGATTTATTCGCAAAATTTTCCCAAATAAAAAATCATCTGAAGGGAGTGCTATGTAATGGAATTGTTGATGGAATTATTAAATGTAGATAACATTACTATGAAATTTGGCGGTTTAACAGCTGTAAGTAATTTTAAGTTAAAAATCATCCCGGGCGAGCTTATTGGATTGATTGGTCCAAATGGTGCCGGAAAGACTACCGTCTTTAATATGATTACCGGAATATACACCCCGACTATAAATAAGATTTACTTTCAAGATCAAGATATTACCGGAATAAAACCCGATAAAATTGCTAAAGTAGGGATCGCCCGAACCTTCCAAAATATCAGGCTTCTGGAGAACCTGACAGTAATTGATAATGTAATGATAGGTTTTCATCTTCACCTTAAATCAAATCTTGCTTCCGCTATCCTTAAATTTCCCGGTTATGTTCGTGAAGAAGAAAGCATTTACCATAAATCAATGGAATTGTTGGAGAAAGTAGAATTAGAAAAATTCAAACGGGAAAAAGCAGGTAGTCTTCCTTATGGGCAGCAGAGGAAATTAGAGATTGTTCGGGCTTTGGCTACTGGACCCAAACTACTTCTTTTGGATGAGCCGGCAGCTGGGATGAATCCTCAGGAAACCAAGGATTTAATGAGCTTTATTCAGAAGATTCAAAATGACTTTGATTTAACTATTCTTTTGATAGAGCATGACATGAAAGTAGTAATGGGAATATGCAAAAGAATTTTAGTAATGGATTATGGAGTGACTATTGCTGAGGGAAATCCGGCAGAAATTCAAAATAATCCGGAAGTAATCAAGGCTTATTTGGGGGTGGATGCAGACTATGCTTAAGATTAATAATTTAAATGTTTTTTTTGGCGGTATACATGCCTTAAAAGGAATTTCATTTGATGTTCCTCAGGGAAAAGTAATTACTTTAATCGGAGCAAATGGAGCAGGTAAAAGTACTACTTTAAGGAGTATCTGTGGTTTAATTAAACCACAGGAAGGTAAAATAAAGTTTAACAACAAAGAGATAACCGGTGCTCCTACTGATAAGATTGTTAAAAGAGGAATTGCCCTGATACCGGAAGGAAGAAAAATATTTCCTAATTTAACAGTTCAAGAAAATTTAACCTTAGGTGCTTTTGCCCGGAATGACAAAAAAGAAGTTACGAAAGATCTTGAATGGGTTTACGAGTTGTTCCCTAGGGTTAAAGAAAGATTATGGCAAAAGGGCGGAACTTTGTCAGGCGGAGAACAACAGATGTTAGCTGTAGCCCGGGGATTAATGTCCCGGCCAAAACTTTTAATGCTGGATGAGCCTTCTTTGGGATTAGCACCTTTATTAGTGAAAGAAATTTTTGATATTATTAAGCGGATTCACCAGGAAGGGATGACAGTTCTTTTGGTTGAACAGAACGCTTTTGCAGCATTGAAAATTGCTGATTACGCTTATGTGTTGGAGACCGGAAAGGTTGTCCTGCAAGGAACCGGAGAAGAGCTTCTGCAAGACGATGGAGTAAGGAAAGCTTATCTGGGAGAATAATGATATTTTAATAAAACGAAAAACGAAAAGCGCAAAACGTAAAACTATAGCTCAAAATGTAAAATTTAAATATATATCTCAGTTCGTTGATTAATTACTTAGTTAATTGGTTAATAAATTATTAGAATTGTACTATTTAACTAGTTTATTTTGCATCTTGTATTTAAAGCTAACGGCTATCGACTATTCACTAACGACTAGTTAAGAGTTTTGAATTATGGTTTTTCGCTTTTAGTTTTAAATTTTTAGCTGTATACTGACAACTAAAAAATTGTATTTGAAAATAACGACTAATTTAATATT
>Ga0268277_1001222_pt1 | contig 18174 bp, 5 predicted proteins | sample saktaG_5_FD_190132 | JGI IMG/M metagenome (GOLD analysis project Ga0268277, IMG submission 190132) | Saline water microbial communities from Sakinaw Lake, British Columbia, Canada - sak_2010_1_5_50m | ecosystem: Environmental > Aquatic > Non-marine Saline and Alkaline > Saline ...
CCGTGCCGTGCTGGATCTGGCCCTGTCGGACGGCCCGATAGCGGGCGACTTCGCGCGCGCCGTCCCGGCGTCGTGGGGCTGCCCCTGGGGCGGCACGGACGGCAGCGAACTGCTGGCCAAGGCCGCCGGGCTGGACTACGCGCGCCACGGGAAGGCGCCCGAACTGGATGTTGTGCGGCTGCTCGAAGGGGCGCGGGGATTGGCAGGCGGGCTGGTCGCCTCCCAGCGCGATGACGGCGGTTGGTCCTGGGAAGGACGGAACAGCGGGTCCGACTGGGCGGCCAGCGCCCAGGCCTACTGGGCGCTGATCCGGGCGCGGGATCTGGGCGTCGCCATTCACACCGATGCCGTGGCGCGGGCGCAGGGGTTCCTGCAGTCGAGACTGCAATCCTTCGGAGCCACCGACAACGATGCCAAGGCGATGGTTCTGCACGCCTTGTCTGTGAACAAGGCCGCGGATTTCGCCAGTTGCAACCGGCTGCACCGCGAGCGCCAGGGCTTGGGGAACGCAGCGCTGGCCTATCTTGCGCTGGCCTTCCTGAATCTCGACCGGCCGGATTTCGCGAAAGAGCTGCTCGACCTGCTCGAGGAGCGCGGGGAAGCAGGAAGCGATGCCGCCAAGCGAACGATATCCTGGGATCCCAAGGCGCGGCACGAATGGATGAAGGATCGCGTCGAAACCACGGCACTGACGCTGATGGCGTTGGCTCGGGGGCGGCCGGCGTCGCCGGTGGCCCGAGGCGCCGCGGAATACCTGCTGAACGCAAGGGGGTGCGGCGGCATCGCCCCCGCCAAGGCGCGCGGGCCGGTGGTGGCGGCGCTGGCCGCGTGGTTTGGGCAGGCCAAGGAGGCGGACGCGGATTTCCGGATGGGCGTGCAGGTGAACGGACAGACGGTCACGAATCTGACGGTGCGCGGCGACGCGCGGACAATGGCCGTGGCCGTTCCCCTACCCCTCCTCAAGGACGGCAAGAACCTGCTGGACTTCAAGATGGAAGGACGCGGGGAATACGCGTATGCGGCCAGTCTGTTGGGGTTTTCGGCGGAACTAAAGGATCCGGGCTCATGGAGCTATCCGTACGTCCAGGCGCGCCGCTATTTCCACGCCCCGCTTGAGTATCGTGGCCGGCCAATCGGCGTCAACAGCACATCGCCGGTGACCAAACTTGAGAGCGGGCAGCGGATGGACGTATTAGTGGATATGTCCCACCATTCGATAAACTGGTATCTGGTTGTCGAGGAGCCGTTGCCTGCGGGGACAACGCTGGTGGAGGGCTCGCTCCGGGGAAACTACAGCCATTACGAGATGGCGCCGGGAAAGATCGTGCTGTACTACGCGAACACGTCGGTGGACGACATTCGTTATCAGGTGGTGGCCTACGCGCCGGGCGTCTTCCGTGTATTGCCGACGACGATGCGCGACGCCATGAATCCCGCGCGGATGCGGGTCGGGCCGGCGTCGAAGATCGAAGTGCTGGGGCCGGGCAAGCGTTCGCCCGATCCGTTCCAGATCAACAACGAGGAACTGTTCGCGCTGGGGCGGCTGTACTTCGAGGATGGGGTCTATGACGAGGCGCTGGAGAACCTGGCAGAACTGTTCAAGCGCAATCGGACCTGGAACGAGCGCGAGACGGCGCGCATGCTCCTGTGGATTCACACGATGCCGGCCTGGTACGACGCCCGCAAGATCGTCGAGATGTTCGAGATCCTGCGGGAGCGCTACCCGGAACTGGAGATCCCGTTCGACAAGATCCTGGTCGTGGCCCGGGCCTACCGGGACATCGGCGAGTTCGAGCGCGCCTGCCTGGTAGCACGGGCGACCATCGCCGCCAGTTTCATCAACGATTCCGGCGTGAGCGCGACGCTTCAGGACCAGGGCCGGCTGCTGGGCGCCATTGACTACCAGGAACGGCTCTGGCGTGAGTATCCCGACACCGCGGAAGTGGTCAGTTCCTGGTTCGCGCTCGCGCAGACGCTGCTGGAAAAAGCGCCGAATGCGCACCAGCTTCCCAAGGAAGGCGCGCGCGTGCCGGAGAAGATCGCCATGCTGGGGCGCGCGGCCGCCACGCTGAACCAGTTCCTGGCCCTGTATCCGAACGATCCGCTGGCGGACGACGCGGCTTTCAGCCTGTGCAACACGTGGCTGGATCTCAAGGGATATGGCCGGGTGGTGGATTTGAGCCGTCGGTTCACGGCGCTTTACACCAACAGCCCGGTGTTGAGCAGCTTCCAGTACATGACGGCCCTCGGCTTGTTCTGGCAGAACGATTACCAGGGCGCGCTGAAAGCGGCGCGGGCCGTGGCCGAGGGGGATAGCGCCGACCACGACTTCGCCGGGTATATCGTCGGCCAAATCTTCCATGCCCAAGGCCAGCCGGCTGAAGCGATCGAATGGTATCGCAAGGTGCAGGACACGTACCGCGACGCGAAGGAGGCAATCGCGTATTTCGAGGAGAAGCGACTGACCTTGGAGGAGGTCACGGTATTCCGGCCGGGGGCGCCGGTAGATCTGAAGATCAAGTACCGGAACATCCGAGAAGCGGCGCTGCAGGTTTACCGGGTCGACCTGATGAAACTCTACCTGCGCGAGAAGAACCTGAGCGGCATCACCAGTGTGCGGCTGGCGGGGATCAAGCCCGAGGTCGAGACGACCGTCCCGCTCGGTGATGGCAAGGACTATGTCGAAAAGGAGAAGACGGCACGGATGGCCATCAAGGAAGACGGCGCGTACCTGGTGATTTGCCGCGGGGACGATTTGTTCTCGAGCGGCCTGGTGCTGGTGACGCCGCTCAAGATGGAGGTCCAGGAGGACGCCGTCAGCGGGCAGGTGCGCGCCAACGTCCTCGACGCGGCGAAGGGCGGCTACCGGGCGGGGGTCCACGTGAAGGCGATCGGCAGCGCCGACCGCGAGTTCAAGGGCGGCGAGACGGACCTGCGCGGGATCTTCGCGGCCGACGGGCTGCGCGGAAAGGCGACGGTCATTGCGCGGGACGGCGATGCGCGGTACGCCTTTTACCGCGGCGCCAACTGGCTGGGGGCGCCGGAGAAGGCGGAGCCGCAACCGGCGGCCGCCCAACCCGCGAAGCAGACGATGGACTACCAGTACAACCTGCGGCAGGGCCAGCAGGACATCCAGGGCAAGAACATCCAGTTGTTCGAACAGATGCGCCGTCAGAAAAACAGCGGCGTTCAGATCAAGTCCGCGTTCTAGAAGGGAGTCGAACATTGAGGGGTACGCCATGCACGAGCACTGTAACGTGTCGCGGGGCTTTCGCTGCGCTTTGGTCGTGATTGCCATGCTGCTGCGCTTGCCGGAAGCGGGCGCCGATGACGCGTTCGGGGAAGGACGCCGGCTCCTGGATGAGGGAAAGGAAGTCGACGCGTTCCGCCGGTTTCTCACGGTGCCGGGCGCGGCGCACATGGCCGCCAGCGTGGCCCGACCCAAGGCCGCGGAATTCCTCCCGCTGCTGCCCTACCCTTCCATCGCAATTCCCGCCTACCGCGTGAAACTCATCGAAGGCGATTTGTATCTGGCGCTGACGCGCAACGAAGAGGCCCTCGCCTGCTACGACGAAGCCGCCGCCGGGATCGCCACCACCGGCGAGGGTTACTGCGTTGAGCCGCCCGCGGCGCCCGGGGAGGCAGATGGATATGCCCGCTATTCGCAGCCGTTGGCGCCCTTTACCGTGGGCCCCGGCAGCCATCGCGATAACTGGCTGATACGGCGTTTCATCGCGCTAAAGGCCTGGGACTCGGCCCGCCGTGAGTTTGACCGCATCTGGCAGATGCACCGTGCCAACAGCCGCCCCTATGTGCAGGCCACACCCGTGGTCGCGGCCGAAGGCGAGCCCGCCGGAGCCAACCGCGTGGTCGTCACACCGGCCGGGTTTGACGGGAAAGGGCTGCAGTTTGCCATCGATTACGCCTACTTCCTGAGACGGCTGGGGGAAACCAATGCGGCGCTGGACATCCTGGTCGAGCCGGTTCTGGCGATGGACATGGATCGGAATCCAGCGAATCCGCGCCGGGAACCGCTCGCCGCCGATGCGAAATCTCCCTTTGCGGAGCGCGTGGACTCGCGCGGCATGGCGCCCGCGCAATTCTGGATGTGGCGAGGCTTCTCGGCCGGGATCGCGCGCAAGGAATTCCTGCGCCTCGCCTACGGTGAATTCAAGGCAGCGGACCGTGCGGAGCAACTGGTCGGCGCGATCGAGGACCGGATTGCCGCAGGCGAAAACCGGGCCCGCCGCGTGCTGGCACGCGTGCGGATGCACGAGGGCCGGATCGACGACGCGCTGGCCCTGGAGCTGGCCTACATCGACACGGCCGCGTTCGATCCGCTGACCGCCGCCTATCGCCGCGGAACGGCGTACGAGGATGCGGCTCGGCTGGCCGAAGCCGCGGTCGCGTACGAGAAGACCCTGGCGCTGCCTTACGCCGTGCTCGTTCTTCCGGATCCGGACGAGGAGGCCAGTCAACACGTCTTCATGCGGCAGGCTTCTGCGCAAATGGAACTGAGCGGCATGCACACGCCGGACGGCGCCATCGCGCTCCAACACGATGTACTTGGCAAGTTGCAGCGTTTGTATGCCGCTCTTGGCCGCACTGAGCGCGCGATGGAATTGAGTTTGCGGCAGTTCGAAATGGACGACGCGGCTTGCGACAACCTGGAACGGATCGAGCAGACCGTGGCGCGCTTCCGGGCCGCCGGCCAGGAAGCGCGCATCATGGCATGGATCAGGCAGCGCGCCGCCGCCGTAACGAGTGCCCGCGCGAGGGCCAATCTCGCCTGGGCCGCCGGCGACACCCACGGCGCCATCCGCGCTCTGGCGGCTATGGCGAAGGATACGAAATCCAAGGGTCGCGACGATTTTGACCCATGGAAAGAACGGTTCCGCCGGGCGGACAAGGCGGCCTTCGTGGCGCTGCTCAGCGCACTGGTCGAGGCCAATCCCGCGGATGCGGTGACGCGCCTCGAACTGCTCGACGCAACGGGAAAGAGCGACGGTGACACGGTCATCCGTTTCCTCGAGATGCTTCTCGAATCGGACGCCCTGCCCGCATTTCGCAGGGGAAAAGGCGTATGGAACCGCACGCAATTCCGGAACTACTACGACCTCGCGTACCGCCTCATGCGGTTGTACGAGCAGGCGCCCGACCGGGAAGCCCGGTTGCTTGCGCTCGGTTTCCGCATCCTGGACGGCGAGAAGCCGTTCGAACGCAAAAAGGACATTCTGGCGGATTACCGGGCGGACTGGAACGACGGCTTGAGCGACAACGGTTCTCCGGCGTCGGACATCTTGAACGGCCTGTACGTTTTTCTGGCGCATCTCAAAAAGCCGGAAGATGTCGAACGCGCCGCCGGAATGATCGAGAAGACCCGCAGCATTCCGCTGCTCAACCAGGTGAACCGCCTGCGAAAGAACCGCGCGCGTCCGCGCGTCGAACCCGTGACGGGGCATGAGGCCGAATACGCGTCGGTCGAAGTCCTTACGCCGGGTCTGCCGGATGGCGTTCGTATTCTGGCCAACCGCGACGACGTGCGCGCGATCGCACCGGGAGCCCGATGGGGCGATGGCGAGGACAAACCGGGGCGCGTCTGGATCGGCACGTCATGGGGCCTCGTGCGCTACCGTGAAACGCCGGGTGCGAAGCGAAGCCTCCAAATCCTGCAAATTCCGACGGGAGCGGGTGTCTTGACGTTTGCCGGCACTCCCGCCGCGCTCTTCGTCGGCACGCGCGACGGTCTGTATCGTCTGGACGATCCCGATGGCGACGTCCCGCGGCTGGTGCGTGTGAGCGTCGAAGCCGTCGACGGGAAGAAACGTGATCGCGTCGAGCGCACCTACATGCAGGACGGAACGATCCACGAGGACCGGATCCACGACGTGTTCCCGGTCGATCAATTGCTGTGGTGGGAGCAGGCGCTGTGGGTGTCCTCGCGTGGAGAGACATACCGATACGATCCGGCGACGCACGAGGCGCATCATTTTGGCAATCAAGGCGGCGCCCTCTTCGAGGGGTGCGGCCGTCTCTGGGCTCTGCAGTCGGTTTACGATCCGGAGGCCGAAGAATTCCGTCGCATCGACACCGACGTTCGGCAGTGGCAGATCATCGGCGCCACGGACCGCGAAATCTGGGCCGACGCATGGGTTAACGACCGGCTCCGGCATCGCCCCGCGGCGCTGGATCCGCGCACGTTGAAGCTTAAAGTGCTGCCCATCATCGACCCGGCGCGCAGCCGCGAGCTGCAGAACGGCGAGTTCAGCCTGCTCGGTGAGCATGAGGGGCGCGTGTGGCTTGCGGGACGCAACCCGGATATCGTCGTGGTCTACGATCGCGACACGGGCGAGCTTAAGGTGCACCACGGACCGCTGCCCGAGACGGCCGGCTGGATCGCGCCTGACCTGGCCCAACAGGCGCTCGCCGTTGTGAAGCTGGATCTGCGGGGCGACCGCGGCCCGCGCTTGTGCGCGGTACCGCTCCCGGGCAAACGCCTCCTCATCGGCAACGCCATCGTCCGCGAATGGGCCGAGGACAACCTGGGGTACGACGACAACACCGGCATGAGCCATCACGTGCAGGACCTCGAGGGCGGGCTCTTCGAGGTCGACCCCGCGGCCGGCACGTGGCGCAAGATCGGGGTCCCGGAGGAATCGCTGAGCGATTTCTACGTCAAGAAGCTCGTGCGGGATGGTGCCCGTTTGTACGTGTGCACGAGCGGCGGGTTGACCATTATGTCTCTGCCCGAAGGGAAGGTCATCGGGTGCATGACGGTCTCCGACGGCCTGCCCTCCAACAAAGTCGAGGACACTGTTCGGATCGGGGATCGGCTCTACATCGCCTGTGAACTGGGTGACGAGAACGGCGGCTTGGCCGTGCAGGATCTCCAAACCGGCCTCATTCAGGTGCTCACGATCGCGGACGGACTGAAGAGCAACAAGATCAAGGCGCTTCGCGCGGAGGGCGCCCGACTGCATATCCTCTACGGGACCCTCTACGGCACGCGGGCGTACGGCACGCCGAAGGAAGATGCCATCGTTGCGCCCGTGGCCGACGAGGTGAAGCGGCGCTGGCCGCATACCTCGACGGACGATCGCGTGCTGACCTTCCGCAGCTCCATCCTGGACACCAAAACCGGCCGTATCACGGATGGCGACGCAGTGTTAGCGGCCGCATTCCCGCCGGAGACCCTGGATTTGCCTTTGCCCATTCTCGGCGGCTACGCACTGTATCGAGACCGGGAAGCGATCGTGGCCGATCCCGAGCACCCGAAATTCATCGCCGGCACGCACGGACTGGTGATGATCACAAAATCCATCGACGAAGCGTCCCTGGCCCTGGCAAGACCCCGTGAGGCGGTGACCCTCATCCAATCGCGTCGGCAAAAGCAATACGAAGAAGGCGTACGACGCCCGATGGACGTGACGACGCTCCCCGACCTGCAGCAGGCGCTTGCCGATCCGAATCCCTTCTACCAGGCGCGGGCGGCGGCATCGCTGCTGGGCCGCGAGGCCATCGCGGCGCGGTGCGTGCCGTCGCTGGCGCGCCTGCTGGACAGCCCGGAACCGCGGGTGCAAAGCACGACCCTCTACATCCTCTCGCGTCTGCCGCCCGATGCGGATATTCTCGCGGCGCTGCACAAGGCGCTCGACGGCGATGACGCGCACCTGCGGGCGCTGGCCGCGGTTACGCTGTGCCGGCACGGACAGCTTCCGGCGCTCGGGCGCCTGCGGGAGATCCTGGAGACCGGCGACTACGGCAACATCCCGTTCGGCCCATCCTCGACGGTGGGCGTCGTGGCGGGGCGGGAGGCGCTGTACGAAGCGGTCGCGCCCATCGCGACCCCGGAAGTCTTTGCCCTGCTCCTGGAGTTCCCCCCGAATGTCCGCAACGACGACAACGAGACAAAGGTGTTTCCGCAACTGGGCGAATCGTTGCGGCGCCATCCCGAATCCGCCGCCCTGCTCCTGGCGGCTTACGATCCGGGCGCGGGCAACACCGCCGGCCGCGACTTCGCGCAGGACGTATTCCGCTTCGCCGGCAAGGACCTGCTGCCCATCCTGCACCGGGCGCTGGCCGACAAGGACCGGGTTATCCGCTCCAATGCCGCCCGCGCCTGCGGGGCCATTGGCGATCCCGCCTCAATTAAGCCGCTGATCGCCGCGCTCGATCTGGAGAGCGGGCTGGCGCGCGCATCCATCGTCTGGGCGCTGGGCCAGCTCAAGGCGCAGGGAGCGCTGCCGCTCCTCGCGACACTCTATGCGGACGCGCGGAACGACGAAAAGCGGCGGCGCGGCACTGGATTCCTCGCGGCACAGAGCCAGGCAGAGGTGCGCGCGCAGTACGACGCGATCAGTAACCTCGATGCGCTGGGCGGCGATTGGGACGAGTTGACGGAGTCGGCGTTGACGCCGCCCGTGGATCCGCGGCGCACCGAGGAACTTCTTTCGCCACATGCCATCCTCGACGCCGTGGCGAAGATCGGCCCCGCCGCCGCGCAGGCGTTCTACCGTGCCCTCGCGGGAGAGCAGGACATCGAGGCCCGTGTCGAAGCCGCCGCGCGGTTGGCTCAGTGCCGCCCGGAGGACGTCGAAGAGAACGCAACCATTCTGAAGAACCTTCTGGCCGACACGGAAGTTGCGGTGCGGATCCCCGCTGCCGTCAGCCTGCTGATCCTGGCGCCAGACAGTGCCCGGTCCCCCATTCTGGCCTGGCTTGAAAAGGGCGAACGGTGGGAAAAGCGCGGCATCCTGATGGAACTGCGCCGGATCAATGACCGCGCGCTCCTGGCGTTTGCGCGACCGGCGATTGTCGCAGCGGTCGACGCCCCCGACAATGATGGCGAAACGAGGAAACTGGCGAAGGTGCTGTTGAAGTAGGCGACCCCGGCAAAGAAAGCCGGAACAATATCGCGGTGAACGGCGTCTATATGTAAAAGCAAAGGGAGGCGGACTCATGAAACAGATTGCGATCGGCCTGGTAGGTATTCTCACCTTCAACGCGCTGCACGCACTCGGCGCCGGTATGCTGATTCCCAGGGACGAATCCATCCCGCCGTTGGCCATTGAGAGCCAGCGGGTGGATATCAGGATCAAGGACGGGGTCGCTACGGCCAAGATCGAGCAGGTCTTCCGGAACAGCGTCAACCAGAACCTTGAGGCGGTCTTCATCTTCCCGCTGCCCGAGAATGCCGCCATCGCCGACTTTGCCATGATGATCAACGGCAAGCGCATGAGTGGCGAGCTTGTGGAAAAAGGCAAGGCACGGGGCATCTACGAGGACATCGTGCGCCGCATGAAGGACCCCGGGCTGCTGGAGCACATGGGCGGCAACCTGTTTCGCATCAGCGTCTTCCCGGTCCCGGCCAACGGCCTGCAGAAGATCGAACTGGAGTATTCCCAGACCCTGGCGTTCGACAGCGGCATCTATACGTATGTCTACCCGCTGAAGACCGGCGCGCGGGCCTCCCGCACCCTGGCGGACTTCACCGTGGGTGTACGGCTGAACTCCAAGCTCCCGCTCAAGAGCATCTATTCGCCGTCGCACCAGGTTGGCATTTCGCGCAAGGGCGATCAGGAAGCGGTCGTCGGCTTCGAGGAAGACAAGGCCCTGCTGGACCGCGATTTCGTGCTCTACTACAGCGTTTCACAGAAGGACTTCGGCTTGAACTTCCTCACCCATGCGGCCAAGGGCGAGAAGGGGTTCTTCATGATGATGCTCGCCCCGTCGGTGGCCACGCCGGACGCGGTGATGCAGAAGGACGTAACCTTTGTCATCGACGCTTCCGGCAGTATGGCCGGCAAGAAAATCGAGCAGACCCGCAAGGCGCTGGAATACGGCGTGAACGCGCTTCATGAAGGCGACCGCTTCAACATCGTCCGCTTCAGCACCGACGTCGAGTCCTTCCGGCCGGTGCCGGTGGAAGTCAATGCCACGAACCGGGCCGCGGCGCTGACCTACATCCGCACGATCGAAGCCCGCGGCGGCACGGCCATCAACGACGCGCTTGCTGCCGCTCTGTCAATGAATAGCGAAAACGCGCGTCCGGCGATCCTCCTCTTTCTCACCGACGGCCGGCCAACCATCGGCGAAACCGAACCCGAAAACATCCTGAAGAACATCCGTGAAGCCAACAAGGTTCATGCCCGCGTCTTCGTATTCGGCGCCGGAGAAGACGTCAACGCCCACCTGCTGGATCAGATTGCCGGCCAGAATGGCGGCCTCCCCCAGTATGTGCTGCCCGAAGAGGATATCGAGGTCAAGGTCGCCAGCCTCGTTGACAAGATGAGCAGTCCGGTGCTGGCCAATGTGCGCGTTGAGGTGGACAAGCTCAAGACCTCGATGGTTCATCCCAGCGCCCTGCCCGACCTGTTCAGCGGCGACCAGATCATTGTCTTCGGCCGGTACGAGGGCAGCGGGGACTCGGCCATCCGCCTGCTCGGCGAGGCGAACGGAGAGAAGCGTGAGTTTGTTTACGAAGGTACCTTCCCCGCGGAACAGCCCGACAACACGTTCATCCCCCGGTTGTGGGCCACCCGTCGCGTCGGCTTCCTGCTCGACGAGATCCGCCTGCGCGGGGAAAGCGCCGAGCTCAAGGACGAGGTCATTCGCCTCAGCCACGAGTTCGGCATCATGACCCCCTACACCTCGTACCTCGTGCTCGAAGACGACAAGGCCTACGCGGATCGCGGCATCGATCGCATCGCGGGCGGGGCTGCGAGGCGGGTCACGAAGGAGGACGGCTTCCTGTATGCCGCCGGGGAAGATCGCAAGTCCGAAGCCGCGCACGAGCCGACGATCAAGCGCGGCGGCGACATAGGCGTGGACATAAACGTGCCTGCGGACGAGCCCGCGGAGGAAGTGCAGTCCGTCGCGCGGACGGTGGTGCCCGTGTTTGACGACTTGTCTCTGACCTCGGATGCCAAGCCGACGCCGTCAGGCCGAATGGTCGCGGGCGCGCCGCCGTCCAGCTACAGCTATCGTACCGTCTCGAAAGAGGCAGAGAGAGGGCAATCCGCCATGCGCCAGGAATCCGGTGCGCGGGCCATCGCCATGAGCAAGGCGATCAGGGGCTACAAGGAGCAGGACAATGCCGCGAATGAGCTGGCTACCGTCAAATACGTCGGCAAGAAAGTGTTCACGCTGCTCGACGGCCGCTGGATCGACACGGCCTTCAAGCAGGACATGAAGACCACCACCGTCACGTTCGGCAGCGAGGAGTATTTCAAACTGCTCAAGGACAAGCCTGAACTGAAGGATTTCCTGGCCCTGGGCACAAAGGTCACGGTTGTACTCGACGACGGCACGGCCCTGGTGGTGGAATAGGCCTTCTGGAGGCACAACACGGAACCGACGCGGCCGGTCGGCGGTGCGGCGCGCAAAGACTCCGAGGGCGGGCACCCGCGGCGTTTCACAGGAAAGGGAACCGAAAATGAGAGGGTGTATGCGGGCCGCGCACGTGACGATCGCCGCGCTGCTGGCCGGCGTGATGCCGGCGTTTGGGAATGATGTAGGCACGGACCCGGCGCATAACTACGCGTGGGGCGAGAACGTCGGCTGGGGAAATGCCGGGCCGACGAACCACGACTACGCATAACGCATGGTACGTAATGCCCAACGACGGCATGGCGTGGCCCCACCTGAAGGACTACAACCCCAGGCAGGTGTGGCCCGTGCGCGGGGGGCAGTAGAGGAACTACATATGGAATCCGTTGGACCAAGTGCAATCCTGAAGCTGTTGCTTGTGCTGTTTCTCAGCGTTCAGGATCCGACACGGGATGCGGGGCAACGACGTGACTTCGAGGCCCTGGCACCGGTTGGGGCCGTCGGGTACGGCACGCTCGACGTCGCGCAACTGCGCGCGCTGATACGGGAGGACCCCGAATTGGCCGGGGCGCTGTTCGCCGGCCAAACGGCGGAAGCTGCTTACGGTAAGACCATCGAGGACTTGAGCCAGCTCATAAGCGGCGATCCCGCGGCGATCCGCGAGAGCATTGCCCGCGTGCGCGCGGTGGGGCTCTGGAGCATGGGCATGGGGCGACGCGGGAAGCCGCGGTTCCTCGCGGTGTTCGATCGTGGAGACGCTCCGGACATTTTGCCCAGGCTGTTCGGCGCCCTGATCGCGGACGGCGCCAGCGCGTCGCGCACTGTGAGTTACGCGGGACGCACACTTTATGCGGTCGGCCGGGATCCGAGGGAAGCGCTCTGGTTCGCCGAGGCCAACGGGTTGCTGGCGGTGGCCTCGGACAGCCTGTTGGCCGAGACATTCATTCTCAAGGCGGTCTCAGAAGCCGGTGCGTCCGTCAACCCCGTCAGTGTGATCCCGCCGCTCCTGGAGGTACACGCCAATGTCGGCGCCGTTGTGAACGGGTTCCTGCCGGCCATGGGGCGGGGCGACATGGCCGAGTTCCTGGCGGCGGGCGCGTTCGTCGATCTGCCGGCCTGGCGGGACGTATCGCTGCGCGTGCACGACGCCGGCCTTGTGCTGCGGGCGGAGTTCGATCCTGGCAGCCCGATGGCGGCCGCGCTGCAGCCTCCCCAAAGGCTGGAACTTATCGATGCGATCCCGGCGGACTCGGGGCTGGCGGCTGTTGTCAGCTTCCGGGATGCGTCGAAGGTATGGGATCTCTTCGAAGCGGGATTCAGTCACATGGCCATCCTCGAGCGGGGCGACGGCCCGCGCGAGGAGTTCCTGCGCGAGTTTCACCGGGGCACCGGGCTGGACGTCCAGACGGACTTGGTCTCCAACCTTGTCGCCGTCGCCGTGGTGGTGATTGATCCGGCCGATGGGCTGAAGCTTGAACGCCGCGCGGCCCTGCTCCTCGAGGGCAAAGATCCCGAGTGCGCGCTGGCTGTGGTCCGAGCGCTGGTGGCGCAGGCGGAGAAAGAGGGTGGGGTGGCAGCGGATGACCGGCCTGGCGCGAAGGTATGGCGCACGGACGATGCGGTGATTGCGCTGAAAGGGAACGTTCTGCTGGTGGCGCCATCCCGCGGCGATGGGAAGGCTGCGGCGGAACGAATGCTCAAGCACTTTACCGAAGGAGGAGAGGGGCTCCGCAAGACGCTGGCGGCACGACAGGCGGGGGCGACTACTTTCGCAACGATGGACGCATCACGCTTGTTCCCGCGGACGGGCCTGGAGCGGCTCACGGCCGGGTTCACCGCCGATGCCAAGAGCGAGACCGTGCGCATCAAAGGCGATGGCCGGAATCTCGCGGCCGGTTTGCTTCGACTCATGTTCGACGTCGGCACCGGCGCCGCCAAGCGGGGCGACCAGGCCCGGGCGATGAACAGCCTTCGGCAAGTTGCCATGGCTTGCCAGATGTATGCGATGGACCACGCCAAGCTGCCGGCGGAGATCGAAGATCTCAAACCATATCTCAGCAACCTGGACGCCGTTCGACGCGACCTCCCGACCGGGCAGACCGTCCGGCTCAATCCTGCCGTGGCGGGCCGCTCGCTGGATTCCGTGAAGCAGACGGCAGAGACGGTGCTGGTCTACGCACCGCCTGGCCGGGGTGAGCAGACCGTTTGCGCCGCATTCTGCGACGGCAGCGTCCGTGTCCTGACCCCCGCGCAGTTCGAAACCGCACTCAAGCCAGCAGCACGCGCGGAGTGAATGTGCAAGACGCGGGACTATCGCAATCGCCAAACTAAAGGAAAACCAATGATACTCACACGACTCATCCTCGCCGCATCGGTCTTTATGACCATCACTCATCGGGCTTGGGGATCCGATCCCCAGTCCAATGCAACGCTGACCGTGATTCTGGAGCTATCGGACGGCTCTCGCGTCATTGGCACGCCTGGCATCGAGGCGGTGGCCGTTCAAACGTCGTACGCCAAAATGAACGTCCCGTTGAAGCAGATCCTGACCCTCAAGATGGGCGACGATCACGAGACAGCGGCGCTCGAGATGCAGAACGGCGACACGCTGAAGGGCGTAATCACGCTCGCCCCGATCACGCTTGAGACCGTATTCGGAAAGGCGGCCATCGGCACCGAGCATATCCGGGTGCTATCCGTCAGAGCCACCGGAGGCGCGTTGCCGGAATCCCTCCGGAAAGGCCTGGTCCTTTACTATTCATTCGACCGGGACGATGGCGAAAAGGTGATGGATTTGAGCGGCAGCGGGAACCACGGCGCGGTCGCGGGTGCCAAATTCTCGTCCGCAGGAAAGATCGGTGGGGCCTACCAGTTCAACGGCAAGGACAGTTACATCGACACCCAGCGCAACCTCACCGGCATGAATGAGATCACCGCATGCGGGTGGGTATTCTTTTCCGAACCCCCGGGGGACAGCCATCTGGTTGGTCAGTTCGGCGGCGGGGTATCCGAAGACGTCTGGGGCCTTGCCGGGGGTGGTCACGCCGGAGGCAATTCGCGAAGATCCTGGGCTGGCGTCAACGCAGGCGGAAATCTTTTCACGGTGCAGGGATCCGAGGTGGAACGGAACCGATGGCGGCATGTCTGCCTCACGTTCGCGCGGGGTAAGGCCCTGTCTCTCTACGAGAATGGAGTGCTGATTCAGAGTGTTCCGGTACCGGATCAACCGTTGAGAACAAATCCAAGATACACAACCAAGGTGGGTGCCAGCCAGAACGCAGATGCATACTGGGCAAACGGCTTGATCGATGAGGTCATGATCTATAACCGCGCCTTGTCCGCTGACGAAGTAAAAAACCTGTACGAGGCGCAGAACTGATGGATCCCTTGAGGCTCGACTCCGGTCGGGCCCTGCATAAACAGAACGGATAAAGAACCACGTGAAATCGTACACACTATATGTGATCACACTCGCGATGCTTTCCCTCTCCGCCGTGGCCGATCCCGTGCGCACGTTGCCGGCGCCGCCGGGACAGATTCTGGACTTGCGGGCCAATGCGGACGGAGACCTGTATGTCCGCACGGCCACGAAAGTCCTGTGGATGGACCTTCAAAGTCCGGAGGAAGGCTGGAACGCGCTGGCGCTCGACGGGGTTGTGGATCTGTCCGAGAACGCGGGGCGTGAAGTCTTTGCGCGGCAGGATCTGAAGACCCGCTTTGCCATCCATCGTCTCGCCGGCGCCAAGGCCACCCTTGTTACCACGACGCCCAACGCGCCGTGCGAGCAGTGGTATGTGGATGCGCTGGGGCGCGCGTGGCTCCAGAACAGAGAGCGGCTCCTCGTGGTGGGGAAGAACGAGACGCTGCTGGAACGGCCGATGGGGCAGCCGGGCTACGGAATAAGGTTCCGCCATCCCTGCGAATGGAAGTCCGGACACGTCGTGCTGTTCTTCGCTTCCATAGCCGTGTGGGCCACGCCGGAGAAGGTCACGGCCGAGGCGGCGCCTGCATTCGCCGACGACGGCACGGGCAACGGCCCGTTCCTGATGGGAACAGACCGGCTGGTCGCGGGCGGGTGCAACAACAAAGGCGCGGGATCATTCCTGCTCGATCCGCGCGAACCTGGCAAAGCGCCCGAGCGCCTGAGCCTGGAAGGGAAAGATTGCTTCTATGGCGTGGCCACGGCCCCGGACGGTCGACTGCTGGTTTCATCCCATGCCGTCGGCGGTCTGCGCGGCGGCTTTGTCTGGTACGCGGCCGACGGCCGCAGTGTGGTGGAACTAAAGAGCGTCGGACCTGGCTTTGGGGCGGCTCCTGTACTTCGTGAGCCCGGCAAATCACGAGTTGTATTCGCAGCAACGGGCGTGGGGTTCGCGTCGCTACCCGGCGGCATGCTGGCTATCTTCCGCTCGGACGAGGCCGTCATGCTGACACCCGCCACCGGTCTGCCACTGCCCAGAGTCGAATACGTGGCGGCAATCGGCGATGACCTCATCATGGCCGGAGGCGGAAAGATCGTGGCGTGGCGGACCACGGAGCCGTTGCCGCAGCCTGCCGCCGTCGACCTGCGGGAGTGGCCGCTGGCCGGACCCTGTGTCCGCGATGTCAACGGGACCATGTGGGCCTTCCTGCTCGACTTCCCGGGCAAGCTCAGCCGCCATGACGGCAAGCGCTGGAGTGATGTCCCAATCGAGTTGCACAACCTTATACCCCATGAACTGACCGGCGACGACAAGGGGATGCTGCAGATTGCCGCCGCATTTGCTCCGAGCGGGTCGGCGCTCTTCCGTGGTGGTGCCGTCACCAACTGGCCCAATGAGCCGCTCCGTGCCTGGGTTGAAAGCATGAGGCAGGGCGCAACCTGGTTCGGCGACGGCAGCCCGTTCCGATTGCGTCTCATGGCGGCCGGCAAGGCGAACTGGCTCTGGAGGTACGACGGCCGCTCGCTTTGGGACGGCAAATCGGAGTACGATTACTACGAAACGCCTCCCTACCGCTATGTCTGGCTCGGGCCGGACGGCGTATGCTATCGCGGTGGCTCAGGCCGTGTGTGGGTCTTCGCGGACGGGCGTTGGACCGAGACGGAAGCGACGCCGCTGTCCATCGGCCCAGACGGCATTCGTGCTGACAGCACGGGTAAAGACCGTCTGCCGGTGATCTACGACGGGCAGATGAAGTTGCCGTTGCCGGCCGCACCGTCAGGAGGCAAGTCTCGTTTCCTCGCGCTGCAGGGCAACGAAGCGTTCATCCCGGCTGCCGACGGGGGGGGCTGGGTGGGCCAGTACCGCGTCTTCCGCAATGCGACCTATCCGCTGGCCGGCCGGGTCTACCCCGGGACCAACGGCCATTATCTGGTCGCGGACAACACGCTGCGCTACCAACCGCGGCAGACACTGAAGATCGAGGGGGACGTTCTCACCGACGGCAACCTGCGGCGGCTGGTTTGCAGGATCACCGGCGTTGAACCTCTTTACAAACTGCGGCTTCTGGCCTTCCTCGACGGGGAGTTCCTCGATGCGATCGCCTCCCCGGACGGCGTGGATCTGCCGCCTGTGCAGCCGGGCGCGCACGAACTTGAAGTCTACGCGGCGGATGGTTTCGGCGTGGTCTCGGACGAACCGCTGCGGCTGTCGGTCGACGGCGGCCCCGAATTTGAAGTCGTCAACTTTGAGATGGACGAGAATTGGATGCTGTATCCGCGGCGCTTGCAGGCACTGCCCACGATGGTGGGAGACCGCAGCGTGCTGGGGCGGGCGCTTGAGATCGATTCCGATGGCGTGGTCTGGATTCTGGTCGAAGGTGGTGTCATCGCCATCGATCCCGCGAAGCGGCAGGCGGCGTTCTCCCGTTTTCCTGCGCAGGAACTTGTGGCGGCGCGTGGGCGGGTCTGGGCTCCAGGAAATTACGACAACGCCCGGCTGCAGATGCCGGTCTACGAATTGCGCTTCGAAGGACCTCGGCACGCGGTTGATCTCTATGATGATCTGCCCCGCTGCATGTCCGGACCACAGTTGAGCGCGGATTCCGCCGGCGGAATCTGGGCGCTCGGACACAAAACCGCCGTGCGGTGGGACGGAAAGCGCACGCAGAACTGGGAGCGGAATGTCGGGTTCACCGCGAGGGTATTGCCGCTTCCCGATGGCGCCGTCATCCAATCTTTCGAGGACTGCTTTGTCTACCGCGACGGGAAACTTGGTCCCCCCATTCGCTGGAGCACGGGAGATGCGTACGCCGATAATCCGCTCTTCACGCTGGGCCAGAACTACCTGGTCATGCCGCGACGCGGCGCGATTGTCGCGCTGGACAACGGCCGGACCCTCGACCAGAAATCTCCGCCAGGCGAATCCTTCAGGATGGATGCGGGCGGGAACCTGTACGTATGGAACAAGGGACAGTTTTCCCGCTTCTCCGGAGAATTTCTCACCGAAACTATGCTCGCGGCATGCGCGTCGCCCAGAATGCCCCCAAACCACGATCCGGGCGGTTATGAGTTCCTCGCCACCGCCAGCGGGACTGTGGTCTATACGGTGCAAGATACTCGGGTGATCGTCGTACGGGCCAACGAGGGCGCAGCAGAATACGGCTGGCAGCACGGCATACGGCCTGGTCTCACGCATGCCATTCGCGAAGCGCCGGACGGCCGCATCTGGATCATGCGTCGGGCGCAGTTGCTTGTCTATGACCCCACCCAACCCGCCGACGCGATTCCCTCGGCATGGTCGGGCTGGCGCGCGGTGCCGGTGCAGGAGCGATTCGCGGTGGGCGCCTTCGGGCGCGTCTGGTATCGCGATCCGGAGCGGCGAGTTATGGTCTGTACCGACGGCACGAACGAAACGTCGTGGGCGA
>Ga0268277_1001224_pt1 | contig 18137 bp, 16 predicted proteins | sample saktaG_5_FD_190132 | JGI IMG/M metagenome (GOLD analysis project Ga0268277, IMG submission 190132) | Saline water microbial communities from Sakinaw Lake, British Columbia, Canada - sak_2010_1_5_50m | ecosystem: Environmental > Aquatic > Non-marine Saline and Alkaline > Saline ...
GGCGTAAGTTCTCATTTGACACCTCCTAGATCCTTATAGTTTGTTTCAAACTGGACCATAGCATCTCCTGCTATGGTTGGGGAGGTGTCTCTTTAGATAAAACGCATCACATTGATATGGTTATCAAACCTACACTCTTGAGAAAAGGTTTTTCTGTCTGTAAAACAAAGGGATGGAAAATTACCATATAAAACAGAAAGCCCTTACAAGAAACACATCCCCTGAAATTCCTTGATTTTTCCTTTATTACAGTTTACATATGACGCGTTTTAGCAGGGATCAGGTAAAACTATTCAATTTCCCCGATGGTATTTATTACAGCATTAAAGGCGCAGCCATATATGGCGTTTTATAAAGTCAGCAACTGCCGTTTTAGAAAAAAACAGAATGCGGTGCGGTACGGATCAAGATTTGGGATCCTCTTTCTTGCCGGCGTTTTCTTTTCCATCATTACGATGAATCCCGTCACAGGATTCGGAGCGAATACGACTGATGAAGCGATGTCCTTCATTCCTGATTCTCTGATTTCTCTGCCGGTTGGACATGCCATCGTCATAGATAAGACGATGCAGCGACTCTTTGTATATCATTTTGACGGGGTTTCTTTTCAGCGTATGTACGAAACGGGTTGTTCCACCGGCAAAAACAAGGGAGTTAAAATAAGATCGGGAGACGCCAGAACACCTGAGGGTATTTACTTTCCAATCAAGTTTTTTCCCGATGAGGACCTTTCCGCCATCTATGGCTCCATGGCTTTTGATCTCAGCTATCCCAATATCCTCGACAAGAAAGAAGGGAAGAACGGCAACAACATATGGATGCACGGCACCGACAAGCCTCTGAGTCCTTATCAGTCAAACGGCTGCATTGCCCTTGAAAACGGGGACATTAAAGATGTTTCACAATTTATTACACTGAATGAGACGCCCATCATCATTCAAGACTACATTAAATGGGCGCCTGCCTCGGTACGCATCTCCCTTGAAGAAGACCTGACATCTTTTGTCGATAGATGGGCGGATATTGTGTCCGATGGCGGTGTTCAGACGCTTGACAAGCTCTATGGAAAAGATTCCCTTTATGACAAAAAAGGGAGGGATCAGCTCGCCATACAGATAAGAACATTAAAAAAATACGGAGGGGTTATTAACTTTGCGCCAAAGAATCTTTCACTGTTAAAACATGACAGATACACAGTGGCTGCGTTTCAGCAGGAGTTCACTGTAAACGGACGTCCTTATGAGGCGGGTACGCGAAGGCTGTTTCTCAAGAAATGGCACAACAACTGGTACATTGAAGGAGATATAATATTAACCCCCGAAAAGGAACATCAGCTCATCGCGGTGCTTGATAAAACTAATAACGGTTACGCCAGCCATAATGACGTAATAGAGCTTGTTGATAAATGGGTTGCCAGTTGGGAATCGGGAGATATGAAAGGTTACGCGTCTTTTTATGCCGCTGATTTCAAGTTCAAAGGGATGGACCTTGATGACTGGCTTGCGTATAAATCAAACATTCACCGGTTAAATAAAAACATTCGTGTCGGTATAAGAAACCTCAAGATATCACATCGTTCAGCCGGTAAATTGATTGCGACATTTGAACAGCGCTATAACTCGTCGCGTACAAGCGATGTGGGAACCAAAACTTTATATTTCAAAAATATTGATAATTCCTGGAAAATATGGAAAGAGGATTGGAGATTAAAGACCGCAAAATAGATTTTGAATGATGGAAGATGATAAAAAAAAGTAAAAGTTGGCGTGTCATCATAATCGGAGACAGAAAACGTCACGGACCTTTTAAGGTTACTAAGAGGGTCCTGATCCTGTTGTCCGTATGTCTTATAGCTCTTCCCGCAATAACCTGCGGTTTCTGGCTATACAGCAGATCTTGCGCTATCAGCAACGATAAACTGGCTGCGGAGCTTGCGACTGTCAGGCAGTCCGTAGCCCTCATCAGTCAGGAGAAAGATGAGCTTTCAGAAGAGGCTAAAACTCTTATGACTGAGATTGAGGCACTTCATCAGAAACAGGGGGCACTTGAGACCGTTGGAAAAAAGAAGGAATTAAAGCCGGTCATCGCGAAAAGTGAACCATTTGTTTCCATCGAAAAAATACAGATAAAATATGATGAGAGCAACAAGACGCTCAAAGTCAGGTTTATGATAAAGAGTCAGGATGCTGAAGGGAATTACGTTTCGGGTTATGCGTTTGCCATCCTCAATCCCGCACCCGGTTCTTCCAGTCTATGCAGAATCTATCCGAATGCGCCGCTTGCCAACGGACTTCCTGAAACGCATAAGCAGGGAGAATACTTTTATATTGCCCGTTTCAAGCATATGGAAGGCGTCTTTGCTCCAATACCCGACAAAAGCATGTACGGTTCGGTTTCCATTCTGGTCTATGCAAAGGATGGGGCACTCAGATTAAAAAAAGAGTTGTCGTTATAAATCTACCCGGCAACCTGACAAAAGCATTGGGATATATTATTAATGATACCAGTACGTTTTTTTTCAGAATTTAAATCAGCATTTATAATTTTCTTTATTCTTCCCCTCACGGCCCTGGCATGTTTGCCGGCAATCTGCCACGGGAGGAATACAGTAGAGACCTTTTTCCATAATACAGACTACGAATTGAACGTTTACAGAATAAACGGCAAGATTCCGGGTAAAACAATACTTATAATAGGTGGCATACAGGGAGACGAGCCCGGCGGGTTTTTGTCGGCTGACCTTTACGCGGATATGAAGCTTATGCGGGGAAATCTCATTGTTGTTCCGCGCGCGAATTACTACTCCATAATCCTCAACCGGCGACAGGTCAATGAGGACATGAACCGCAAGTTTTCCGGGTCTTCACGGGAAAATTACGAGGCACAGGTCGTTTCCATATTGAAGCAATTGATATCGGAAAGTGATTGCCTCTTGAACCTTCATGACGGATCAGGATTCTACAGTGACACCTGGCAGAACGAGATGAAAAACCCCAAGAGGTACGGCCAGTCGATAATAATGGACTGCGAAAGCTACAACGATCCAGACAAGGGAAATGTAATCGCTCTCGGCAAGCTTGCCGAGAATGCCATTTCAAAAATCAACGAGCACATCGACAATCCCGACCATCTTTTTCACATCAACAATCATCGCACCAAAGCCAGCGATTCTTTGCACCCGGAACAGAGAAAGTCGGCAACATATTATGCCCTGTATGAGTGTGGCATACCGGCATTTGGCATTGAATCGAGCAAATCTCTCCCATTGGAAACGAGGATATACCATCACAATCTCGCGATCAACGCCTTCATGGAGATTTTCAACATTATACCGGAGATACCTGGCATCGGTCTGAGTACGCCGCAGATGAAATATGCCGTGGTGAAGATTAATGACAGTTCGCCCGTTGTTGTGGCCAACGGTGAGACACTGCGTGTCTATCCGAATGATACTATAAAAATCACCCATATAGAGGGGAATTATGCGCGCGGATTCAGCGCCGACATAGAGGGGTATGGATCGGTGAATGACGTGAGCAAACCATTTTCCCTGACCGGACCCACGCGCGTTTTGATCAGGAAAGACCACCTTCTCTGCGGCGCATTCAATGTTGTATTCAGCGAGAAGCCTCCTTCCGGTCGTTCCGTAACTGCCAATCCCGGCGTTGTTTTTTTCAAGATCAAAATCAACGGGAAAGAAGGATATTATCCCAATGGTTCCCACGTGGATATAGTAAAAGGCGATCTTCTTGAACTGGTGGACGCGGAGACCAGCCCCGGTTCCCTTTCGGGAGTGACATGCAACTTCAAAGGTTTTGTGGGGAACAGTAGCGGCAATACCGGAGAAGACAGGGGATATATAATCAACACCGCAACAGACCTGTGGGGAAGATATTCTCTTTATAGAAAGGGGAGGGTCTACCAGGTAATCGCCTCCAGAAACGATAAAGACATAATCGGACGTCTATTCTTCGATATAAAGCCCCCTCTGTTTGAGTATATGCTGTTGTCCTTCAATGGAATCGATAAGAAATGGGTTTCTGACAGTGAATCAATAAAGCTGAAGCTGAGTGACTCGATGAATATTATAGATATAAAGAGCAATGTGGCTCCCGTCGGATTGACGATGGTTATCGAGGGAAAGAATGTGTCCATTCCGATAAGAGTGGGTGAGCATATTGCCGGCACAAAGATCGCGACTCTTCTCAGGGGAAACCCTGCCGGATGCGGCATCCGCGTCAGCCGTGGTAAAATCCCCCTTGCTTTGATGCCCGTTAACATTGTAGATTACAAACCTGCAGACCTGTTGATTGATGATAGGCAAAACGCAGTCGATTGAGGAGATCAGAAGTGAAGGAAAAAGACAGGGATATCTCTATTATTAACAGGGGTTGCCGTCTCAATGGAATCATGGATTTCAAGGGATATCTCATTGTGGCAGGCACTGTAGAGGGTGTCCTGAATGTCGAATCAGTTATCACGGAAGAGGGAAGCTTTATCAAGGCCGACGTCACATCAGAGAAGCTTACCATTGCCGGCAGATTTGAAGGAAACATTGTTGTTACCGGGACGTTGACTCTTCTTGGTACCGCGAACGTCCAGGGAACTATCCAGTGCGGTAATCTGATTGTAGAGGAAGGGGGCATTTTGAACGGAAAAATCACTCCCCCTTGACAAAACTTATCATGGATGTTCCCCTATTATATCTCAAATTAATCCAGTTGTTTTATACCAGTTGTTTTTTGTAAATTATTTTATCATCCCCGATATCGTAAAAATCCTTTATCCGGGCTGTTTCAGTAAAGACATTTTTTCTATAAAACGTGTGGGTGGAAATGTATTTTTCGCGAGAGGATGTTTCCGCATAGAGGGCTGTCCCTCCCATCTCTTTTACCTTTTTTTCAGTTTCTTGCAGGAGGCTTCTCCCGATTCCATAACCGCGATAATCATTATGGGTAACAATCCAGTATAAATCAAAAGCGCTTTTAGTTCCGGGGATTGGACCATAGCAGGTATAGGCCAGGGTCCTTTCTTCATAATCGGCAAATACAAAATAGTAGCCGCTGAGATATCCCTTTTCCAGACATTCCCGGATTAATTCCACTGCAATGCTTACCTCGGCATCGTAAAAAAACCCGGTGGATTCAACGATCTCTGCAATAGAGTGAATATCATCTTCACGTTCCTGATCACGAAAAGCCATATTGCTTATATCAAAATTCATAATCTTTCCTTCAGACTGTCCTTGAGAATATTATCAATAACCACAGGAAATGAGATCTCTGCCTCGCGAGCAGCAGCTACGAATCCGCTGTCAGGTGAGATGCAGGGATTGGCGTTTATTTCCAGTATATATGGTCTGTTTTGCCGATCTGTCCTGAAATCCACCCGTGCCCATCCACGAAGAAGGAAGATCTTCCAGCATTTTCTTGCAATTTCACTCAAAGTCCGGCACAGAGGTTGACTTTGTGAATCCGCAGGAAAAATCCTTTGAGTGTGCCGGTATTCAAAAGAATCTTCCTGCCACTTCGCAGTATATCCGACTACTTTAGGTTTTCCCTCCGGGTAATCAACAAACAGGATTTCCGCAGGCGGAAGGACCATCGGACCATCCGGTGTGGCAAGAAGGGAGACATTGAACTCTCTTCCCTCAATATATTCCTCGATAAAATAGTCTTCCGAAGGCAGCGTCTTCATCTTTTCCAATATTGCGCGATTGGAACGGGTAAATACCGAATCTTCATCCAGCCCCAGGGAACCATCTTCCCAGATGGGTTTCAGGATATATCTACGACCAGACTGCAACAGGTGTGTTTCTTCCAGCGTAAAAAATGGAGATGTAGGTAATCCATGGTACTGCATCATTTTTTTAGCCAGGAGTTTATTGGTGGTAAGAAACATGGAATCTGTCCCGGATCCGGTAAAAGGTACGCCCGAAAACTTTAAGACAGCCGGAGCGAAGTATATTAATTCCCCGTGATTCTGAACGGATTCTACAAGGTTGAACACTAGTACAGGTTTGATTCTGCGAATCTCCTCCACCACCTTATCCATCTTCAATGAGAACTGGACAGGGAAGGTCTCATATCCCAGCTCTTTCAGCGCTGCGTCTACAAACTGAACCTGATCCAGAACGTCTGTTTCATCTTTCCGTGCATTAACGGAGACTTCATTAAATAAAATCACAATCAGTTTTTTCATAAGGAAACACAACCAGGTCTCACTTTTGAACCCGCCTTAAAGCGGATTCCATTATCATTCGAATCAAATCTGCAAAGGAATAGCCATTTTTATAGGCAATAATAGGGAGGTCTGAATCAAGGTAATTCAATCCCGCCAGAGGATTGATTTCCATGAATTGGGGATTACTGTTTTTATCGCAACGGAGATCGACCCTTCCCCCGTCACGGCATTCGAGGGCCTGCCACGCCTTCAGGGCAATTTCACTGCAGATTCTCTCCATCTCCTCTTCCACCTGGACATATTCAACCCGATCCTGGTAGTGAGCCTTGTTAAGGTAGGAGTAACCACCCATTTCCGCTTTTTGGTTTAAAATGATTTCGATAACTCCGACTACACGTGCTTCCTCGCCTGTTCCAACTATACCAACGGTAAATTCTCTTCCCGGAAGATACTCTTCCACCAGTACAGACTGATTAAATCTTTTCAGCAATTGTTTACATACTGCACGTAATTCGTCGGAAGTTTCCGCGAGGGAGTTTTTAGTGATACCTTTTCCCGTTCCTTCCGCAACCGGTTTCGCGAAAAGAGGATAGTCAAGATGGACGTTCTCAACATCTCTGATATGACTTACGATGACAAAATCGGCGGTAGGAATATGGTTATCCCTGATAATCCTTTTCGTCATGCCCTTATGCAGGGCCAGAGACAGCACGAGAGGACCTGAAAAGACATACGGTATCCGGTAAGCGTCCAGCAGCGCAGGAACCTGTGCTTCACGGCCGAAACCATACATACCTTCCGCAATATTGAAAACCAGATCCCACCGGTCGCCGTGGTTGATCCGCTGGACAAGCTGCTTAAAATTACCGATACGATCGGTCTTGTATCCTGATTGTTCCAAGGCTTTTTCAATGCCTTCGACAGTTTCTTCGCTATCAAATTCAGCAGCTTCTTCCGGAGAGAAGCCCTGCTTTATATATTCGCTTTTTAAATCAAACGTCAAACCTATCTTCATAATATTCCTGTTTCATTTCCAAAGACATGCTCTGCGGCCCATCAATTTCCGCAGGTTCATATAAACGCGAGGCGATCTACCGGGTTTCCGATAGATCGCCTTCTAGAGCATTGAGTAACGATACTTTAACTCACTCTTTTACAAAAATCGGGATACTTAAATATCTTTCCCTCAAAATTTTTCAGGATTACATAATTCCCGTCACGCCCCATAAAATATTCAGGCAATAGAGGGATCTTCCCGCCGCCGCCAGGGGAGTCGATTACGTAATGCGGGACAGCATAACCGGAGGTAAACCCCTGCAATCCATGAATAATTTTCAATCCCTCCTCCACAGGGACACGAAAATGCCCGGATCCGAGAATGGGATCACACTGATAAAGGTAATAGGGACGCACGCGAATCTTAAGAAGGCCATGAACAAGACGTTTCATGGTCTCTACGTTATCGTTAATGCCTTTTAATAGTACCGTCTGACTTCCCAGTGGTATCCCCGCATCAGCCAGCCTGGAACAGGCCTCTGCCACTTCAGGAGTGATTTCATCCGGATGGGTAAAGTGTATGCTCAGAAAGAGGGGATGATACTTCTTGAGCATTTTAACAAGAGGTTTGGTGATGCGTTGAGGCAAAACCACCGGCACTTTTGTTCCGATCCTGATAATCTCCACATGCGGGATCTTTCGTAACTCGGATAGCAGAAAGTCTAATTGAGAATCTGAACAGGTCAGGGGATCGCCCCCGGAAATAAGCACATCACGGATATTGGAATTCTGGCGGATATACTCAATCGCTCGTAATAGAACTGCATTGCTGAAGCGTTTTTTATTTTTTGCCACCATATGTGAACGCGTGCAATACCTGCAATAGGTGGAACATAAATCTGTTGAAAGCAAGAGAGCACGATCCGGATAACGGTGGACAATGTTAGGCACAGGACTCGCGTGCTCTTCCGCAAGGGGGTCTCCCTCCTCTCCCTCTGAGATTAACAGCTCATCTTCTCTCGGCACCACAGTCTTGCGAATTGCCTGTTCTGAGTTATCCGGGTCAAGCAGACTTGCATAATAAGGAGTAATACGTAAGGGAAGGGAGTTTCCAATATTGGTAATTGGATTTCTTTCTTTCGGGGTAAGTGAAATAATTTTTTCTAATTCCTTTAAATTCGTTATACTGTTTTTGATCTGCCATCGCCAATCATTCCAGCTGGTTTCCGTAACTCCCGGAAAAAACTTACGGCAGAATGTCCAGGCTTGTTTGCTAATGACAAATGGTTTTTCTTTGATTCGGTGAATTTGGGTGGGTACATGAGAAAAAACCGGCAGCGCGGGGTTGCCGGTTATACTACCTGGAGGCTGATCGTCCTCCGCGATATTTAACTCCTCTTTCTTGAAAGCGAGCGAATCCATTTTTTTACCTTTCCTCCTATTGTTTGTTTTTCTTTGGAAACAGCCTTTTTGTTTTTTAAATACGATATGTCCTTACTGTTTGATCACAGCAGCAGGGGCAACACCATCCCCTTGCAGTTACTTTTATTTCTCACTACTCTTGCTAAATTTAAGAACCCAATAATGCTAATGAGTTGCATAAGTATAAAAGAATCCTGTCCACTTTTCAGAAACATCTAACTTCTCGGTGTATGTAAACCAAAAAAATAAAAATGCAAGTTATTTTTTCAAAATTTTTATTGAAATCATGTGCAGAATATCCTGTACTGTACGCAGGATGAATGGCATGTAATTTTAGGGAGGTAACTCACTTTTAAGCCTGTAATCTAAAATTCAAATCATTTTTGCAGTGAGGTCAGATAAAGGGAAATATGAGGGGGGGTACCACACCAATTTCTCGGCTTTCCTGGTTCGGAAACAGGTATGGATGTTCCCCTATTTCCTGTATATCACGGAGTTGTTTCCGTTTGAGGTGGTTTTGTCACCGATGGATGTTCCGCAGTAAACACACGTGTAATCATATTTGTCTCTATTGGTCAGGACAAACTTTATTCAGCCTATGGATTAGTAGAGAGGGCGGCACGATTTCTGTTCATAAGATTGGTGATGAAGACGGCGGAGAGTACCAGGGTCCCGCCCACCAACTGGAGCGGGGTCAGGCGTTCACCCAGAATAACCCAGGCACCCAGAGCTGTTACCACGGGGATACCGTTGATGAAGATAGATGCCCGCGAGGCCGGTATCTTGGTGAGGGCGTAGTTGTAAAAGAAGAAAGCGGCCACCGTGGCAAAAACCACCAGGTATAACAGTGCTACAAGAGAGCGCGGGCTGATCGCCGCCCAGGCGAGCGTTGGAATATCCAGAAATAGGGCGGGCGCGAAAAAAAGAGCCCCGTAGAAACACTGCATACTGGTAATTGCCCGTGAGGAATACCGCCTGCCGAGGTTCCGGGCGCTCACAATATAGAAAGCCGCCGAGAGCACGGCCCCAAAGACAAGGAGATCTCCCTTGAGTGACCCGCCCAGACCTCGTTTAAAATCGGGAGCGCCGATAATCAAGATGGCGATTCCCACGAGAGAGAGTAAGATACCGATGATGCCTAGGCGGTTTGTTCTCTCCTTCAGTATGATTGCCGAAAGGATCATGACAGTTATGGGGACGGTAGCAATAATAAGAGATACCTTGGCTGCTGAGGTGTACAGGAGCCCCTGGGTCTCGCAGAGAAAGTAGAGGCCCGGCTCGAAAATAGCCATAAGAAAGAGCTTCAAGTGGTCTTTTGGCGTGAAGGATGGTACGCCGTGACGGATCATTATGGCGGCAAAAAAAAGGAATGCCAGCATAAACCGGGCAAAGATGAGTGTAAAGGTGGGAATGGTTTCAAGGGCTACCTTGGTGGCCACAAAGGAAAGCCCCCAGAAGACAGTTGTCGCCACCAGCGCGCCGTATGTTTTCAACTGTTCCCGTTCCGACATAGGCCCCTCCCATCCGCGCAAAAACGAAAAGAACCCGTACCACATCGGCTTCCATTTGTATATGAGATGTTTGGCAGAACCCGCTGAGGTTGACTTATCGGTTGCACCTACAAACAAACGATTTTTATTTTGAATTGCGGCGATAATTACTGTTGAAATCATGTCTCTTGAAGCTGAAAACCTTTTTCCCGGAATAATTTCACGCAGGCATCCACAACAGATTCGTCGTAAAAGACCCCTCGATTCTTCTCGATTTCTTCCAGAGCCGCACCAATACCCAAGCCGGCACGATAGGGCCGATGGGACGCCATAGCCTCCACTACATCCGCCACAGCCATAATACGGGCCTCCATAAGAATTTCATCTCCCTTCAGATTTCTTGGATAGCCTGAACCATCCATCCGTTCATGATGCTGGTAGACAATCTCCGCCAGGGGCCAGGGGGATTCCACATCCTTCAGCATCTCATATCCCTTTCGGGCATGCTCCTTTATCAGGGAAAACTCAATGTCTGACAGCTTGGTGGGTTTGGACAATATCTCCGCGGGGATGGATAGTTTCCCGATGTCATGGATGGAACCCGCCATACGAATACCCTCGATTTTCTCCTGGGGTAATCCCATCTCCGTGGCGATGGCACGGGCAAGGTCCGCGACCCGGATTTGATGCCCGGCCGTATAGGGATCTCTAACCTCTATGGCAGACACCATGACCTGAATGGTAACGCCAAGCGATTTTCTGAGATTTTGGAAGGTTTCCTGTAGGTGTTCCTCGGCCCGCTTTCGATCGGTGATGTCGCGGACGACACAAATCAACCCACCATGAGCCATAGCCGTTAAGGATACCGACTGAGGAAACTTGGTCCCATCTTTTTTCATACCTACAACGTCGCCAGACCAATATCCTTTTCGACTAAACTCAGGCATGATTTCCTGGTCAAAGTGTTGAAGGCTATCAGAATCATAGAGAACCCTCCATGATTTTCCAATCAATTCCTCGGCACGCTCATAACCATAAACCATGATATGAGCTTTGTTTAAATAGACGTATTCCCCTTCTTCATTCAGTATGGCCATCCCATCGATCGCTGCATTCATGGCATCGGATTGTTGCCTGAGTTCTGCATCCGCTCGCTTGCGGTCGGTGATGTCGCGGGTAATGTTGAGAATATGGGGTACGCCTTCGAGATTGATTACAGAGGCTGACATCAAACCATATCGGATATCACCGCCCTTCGCTCGAAAGACGGCTTCAAGGTTACTGACAGTCCCGTCTTTCTTCAATCCGGCTACCAGTCGTTGCCTGTCCTCGATATTGTCCCAGATATTGTATTCTATGGAGGTTTTCCCGATGATTTCCTCTTCGGTATATCCCAAAATCCTGGTAAATCCCGGATTAATCGAGATATACATTCCGTCTTCCAGGCGATTGATATTTACGGAATCCGGACTGGTATAAAAAGCCTTGCGGAATTTTTCTTCACTCCTGGTTAACTCTTTCTGCACTCGCTTGCGCTCTGATTCAGATTGTTCCAGTTCCTGTATTTCCTGCTTTAGGGCTGATATTTCTTTGAGGAGTTCTTGATTTGTCCTGAATTGATCTTTCATCCGATGCCTCCCAGTAATGACAAACGATGTTATCTGGAAACAAAAAATGGGCGAGTCAAATTAATCTTCGCGAAATCTACTGGATAATCAATGAGATGTCAAATGAAATATAGTCAATCAGATGCTGCTTACCGTTTGAAAGTATGTATTTTCATCAAGGACAATGTTTTACTGATAACAGGAAGAAATATGTTTTTCCTATTGGCGTATGGTGTTCTAAATCCAGTATAAAAGGCAGGCATAAAACTGCTTTGCTAAAAAATTGATATTATTGCCTCTATGCTTAGTTTTGATTGAAAGTGACTACATTTGGCTACGTAGTCACTTTTTGACTACAAAAAATGGGTTGCAGACAATTGCAACCAACTTATTTTATTGGTATTTTTTTGGGGCCACGCTAGAACAGATGTCCCCACTATTTTTGTTCTAAAAAAGGGGTTACGACTTTCTCGTAACCCCTTGATTTTTTTGGCTCCCCAGCGCGGACTCGAACCACGGACAAGATGGTTAACAGCCATCTGCTCTACCAACTGAGCTACTGGGGAATATCTATATTTTAAAAACCGAAGCGAGCTTTTATCAGAGTTTAAGGGCTTTTACAACACTGAATTGTGAAAAACCCTATCTGCAGTCAACACAGGTGGCCAGTTCGCTGAAGGGCACACCGGTGGTCTTGCTGATGTATTTGAGCTGATCTTCCGGCGCGAAGAACCGTCCACACACCGGGCAGGGGACCATCTTGAAGACCTTGTCCCAGATGATCCTCCGGTCGCCGTCTGTCTCCATCTGCACATAACCGGTGGGACATACATAGGCACACGATCCGCATCCTATGCATACATTCGGGTCGAAGATGATCTTCGGTTCGTCGTTATCCCGGCCGCGGCCTCTGTCCTGAAAGGTCAGCGCGCCTACGCCCACAATCTCCTGGCATGTCCTGACGCACAGTCCGCAGAGTATGCAGTCGTGACCTTCAGCCACTTCGGGAGAGACATCCACCCCCAGCTTCTGCGCGATCTCTTTGACCGCCTGGGTCTCGGGGTATTTATAATAGAGAAGCTGCGCGGCTGCTTTTCTGCTCTCTTTTGCCTTGTCCGAGCTAGTCGCGATCTCCATGCCGCTTTCAACGGGGGTATTACACGATGTCGCAAGCTGCCACTTTCCGTTAGTCTTGACTTCCACACTGCACAGGCGGCAGGCCCCGAAGGGGGTGAGCTCCTTGTGATGGCACAGTGTGGGGATATCTATCTTCAATGCCTGGACGTTTTCCAGTATGGTTGAACCTTCTTCCGCCTTGACCTTGTTCCCGTCTATTACGATATTAAGCATTCTTATCACCTTACTAGCTCTATTTTATACAGCCTTATTCCCAGACCACAACCCGGTAACACCGAAGGCAGCGCCGCGCCTCTTGCGTGGCTTGGGCGGCGATGAATCCGCCTTCTACCTCTTCAAATCCGCCTGATCTCTTCTTCGGATCGAGGAAGTCAACATCGGCCGCGGGGCACTTAACCACAAGACCCTGTCCTCTCTGTTTCGCAAGATCGACACCCGCAAACGATACCTGCTCCGCCGGAGCATTCCCATTAAGGTAGGCCTCTATCCCCTCCGCGGCACGGTTCCCCATGTTGAGGGCCTCGATCAGCGTCGCCGGTCCTGAGACACAATCGCCACCGGCAAAGACTCCTTCCATCTCCGTTGCCATGGTTGCCGGATCCGCCTGTATGGTACCCCAGGCGGTCGTTTCGACCATTGCATCCATTGTTGGAAGCTCTGGACGCTGGCCGATAGCGGCTATGATCATGTCCGTCTTGACGGTGAACTCGGAGCCCTTCACCGGGACGGGCCGTCTCCGGCCGCTTTCGTCGGGTTTGCCCAGTTTCATCTTTATACACTCCGCGCCGGTGACCTTTCCGTTCTTCGCGATAATCTTTACGGGAACAGACAGGAACCGGATGGAAATGCCCTCTTCCTTGGCGCCCTCAATCTCCTCGTCGCTTGCCGGCATCTCAGCCAGAGAACGCCGGTAGATGATCTCAACATTCTTAAAGCCGAGCCTTACGCAACTGCGGGCGCAATCCAGGGCGACATTTCCACCACCGACGATCATGACCTTGCCGACGGGCTCTATCTTTATGCCGAGGTTCATATCCCTGAGGAATTTGACCCCGTCAACGAAGCCTTCGTATCCTTCATCTTCACCCTCAACGCCGATCCGATTTCCCTGGTGGGCACCGACGGCGACGAACAGCGCGCTGTATCCCTGTTTTTTGAGGTCTTTTATGCTGAGCTTTTCTATCTTCGTGTTCAGTTTGATCTCAACGCCCATCCTTTTGATCAGGTCGATCTCGTGGGTGAGGATATCAGCGGGGAGCCGATAGTCGGGGATTCCGACGGCGGCCATCCCTCCGGCGTGCGGGAGGGATTCAAAGATGGTGACGCCATATCCCTTCAGACGGAGCTGGCACGCGGCGGCAAGTCCTGCCGGGCCCGCGCCTATGATCGCGACCTTCTCTTCCTTCTCCTTCGCGGGGGCGCCGAACGGTTTTGCGCCGTTCGCCAGGTCGAAGTCCGCGGCCGCTCTCTTGAGCAGGCGGATCGAGAGAGATTCATCTATGTCCTTGCGCACACAGGCGTCCTCACAGGGATGCGTACAGGTACGTCCGATAACGCCGGGGAGAACACAGTCCTGCCGGATCAGGCTGAGCGATTCCTCAAAGCGATTGTTTTTGATCAGTTCGATGTAGCCGGGGATATCGAGTCCCGCGGGGCAGGCATCCATGCACGGGGCCGTTACCGTGGACTGGTACTCCTTGCCGTTCAGCTTCTTCTCACCCGTGATCAGGGCGACAAAGTCGGCCTTGTAGTATTTGACCGCGTCAAGCACGGGGTAGAGGGCCGACTGGCCGAAACTGCACTTACTGTTCGCCGATACCTGTTTGACGATGACCTGCATCTCGGAAAGGTCCGCCTTGCTTCCCTGCCCGTCGGCCATCCGTCCCATGATATCCAGGAGCCTGTCGATTCCGATCATGCAGACGGAACATTCGCCGCATGAAATCTTGCGTGCCTCTTTCAGATATCCCACGGTAAGGGACGGTATGTCGGCCTTGGAATCCGTAGCCACGAGGCCACCCCATCCCATCATGAGCGCTACCTTGCCGCCGGGGGCGGGGAAATTGACGGCAACGTCCTTTGCCGCCTTTCCGTTCCGGTTATCAACGACCTTGCCGTTCCAACTGCTAAATGCAACTTTATTCATTCTCAAGCACCTTATCCTGTTTAGTGTAACACTCAAGAACACCGGGCGCTTCGCCCGGCGTCTTTACCCTGCTCTCTTTATCCTTCCAGTTCGGACCAGGAATGCAGATTCTCAGCCTTGTCGAGCAGTTTATTATTTTCCAGAATTATCCTGTCCTGTATCTTCTGTATAGAATCGGTTGTCAGATGGCGAAATCGGCCCTGTATCTTCAGGTAGTCTTCAACAGGTCTCAGCTCCTCCGGGTTGAGGGATGACATCGTGTACTTGCCTTCCTCTATCTCGTACAGCGGGAAGACACCCGTTTCGACGGCCAGCCGTCCTGCCTTGATGCATTCCTCAGTCTGAACCCGCCACCCCGTCGGGCAGACCGACAGACAGTGGATGTAACTCGGTCCTTCAACTTCCCGTGCCTTCTTAACCTTGTTCATAAAGTCAAGGGGATAGCTGTGACAGGCCGTGGCGACGTAAGGCACATTGTGGGACGCGATGATCTCGGCAATATTCTTCTTCCACTCGTTCTTTCCCTGGCTGGCGGCGCCGGCAGGGTTCGTGGTGGTTGAAGCGCCAAAGGGCGTGGCGCCGGATCGCTGTATACCGGTATTCATGTATGCCTCGTTGTCTAAGCAGACGTAGAGAATATCGTGACCCCGCTCCATGGTACCGGAGAGGGCCTGGAAACCGATATCAAATGTTCCGCCGTCGCCGCCGATGCAGACCGTCTTTATCCTTCGATCCGCTACCTTTCCCTTCCGCCGCAGGACCTTGAGCGCGGCTTCGACTCCCGCGCCCACCGAGGCGGCATTTGGAAATGCAACGTGGATCCACGGAAGGTTCCATGCCGTCGTGGGATACATAACCGATATAACTTCCATGCATCCCGTAGCGTTTACAATCACGGTATCTTCACCAAGGGCCTTGCACATCAGACGGATGGCGAGGGCTTCCCCGCATCCCGAACAGGCACGGTGCCCGGCATTGAAGTATTCTTCCTTGTCCACCAGTCGTGGAGCATATAAATCAAAGTTCTCTACAGTATTCATGATCCCCTCACTCCGTATATTTCGTACGCTTTTGCGGGTTTCTTCTTCTGAGCGCCAATCGCCTTTTCCACTATCTTGACAAAATCGGCAACGAGGACATCGCGACCGCCAAGCCCGATAATATAATTCGTTATCAGGGGGCGCTCCTTCTTATCGTACAGGGCCGATTTGACCTCCGAGCAGACGGGGCCACTGGGACCACCAAACGATACCGCCCGGTCAATAACCGCCAGCGACTTAAGGCCACTAACCGCCTTGAGCAACTCTTCAGTGGGGAAGGGTCGCCAGAGCTTCATCTTCAGCAGACCAGCCTTCACCCCCTTCTCGCGCAACTCATCGATGGCAACCTCGGCTGTGTCTCCCATGGACCCCATGGTCAGCAGGGCAACCTCGGCGCCTTCCATCCGGTACGCGCCTATCGGCTCATATTTCCGGCCAAACTGATCTTCCCACTCCTTCCACACTTCCAGGATTATCTTCTTAGAGTTGATCAGGGCGTCGTCCTTGGCCATCATGGCTTCGTTGAATATCTCCGGCATCCCCAGGGCTCCCATGGAGACGATATTGTCCGGGTGGACCGCGGCGTATGGCTTGTACGCGGGGAGAAACCGGTCCACTTCCTTCTGGCTCGGCATCATCATGGGCTCCACCACATGCGTCAGCTGAAAACCGTCCAGGTTGACATTGACCGGCAGCATGACGTCACGGTGCTCGGCAATCTTGAAAGCCTGGATCATCATATCTATCGTTTCCTGTCCGTCCGCCGCAAACATGGAAATCCAGCCGGAATCCCTCTGAGACATGATGTCACTATGGTCATTCCATATATTGATGGGACCGGACACTGCCCGGTTACCGATTGCCATCACGATGGGAAGACGCATGGACGGTACGATCGGAACAATTTCCGCCATATACAAAAGCCCCTGTGAACTCGTTGCCGTAAAGGCGCGCGCGCCGGCACCTGATGCCCCGCAACAGGCGCTCAGGGCGGAATGCTCGGATTCCACACAGATAAAGTCGGCATCGAGTCTTCCTTCCGCTACGATATCCGACAAATGTTCCGGTATATGGGTATTCGGTGTGATAGGATAGGCGGCGATGACATCGGGTTTGCACAGGGCAACCGCTTCAGCCGCAGCAAGCGCTATCTCCATACCAATTCTTTCAGACATAACCTATCCCTCCTCCACCATCTTTATGGCTCCAGGCCAGCATTCATGGGCGCAGATTCCGCACCCTTTGCAGTAATCAAGATCCGCCATGAAGTATCCATCGGCATCCTGGGAGATACACCCTTCCGGACAGAAGATATAGCAGACGCCGCACTTGATACATCTGCTGGTGTCGCATATGGGTCTCGACGCCCGCCAGGTTCCCGTGTGGTAATCCCGCGTGCTCCCCGGTTTGAATACCATGCATCCAGGGTTAAGTTCCTGCCACGTTTCCGGCCATTTTTTTTCTTTTTCCATAAGACTATCAACCTCAAGGTGTTTTTGAACTAGTTGGCTATTTTGAGCTCCTTATAAGCCCGTTCCATCGCATTTATGTTTTTCTGAGCTATCCTTCCAAACCGCTTCTTCAACGGCTCTCTCACCGATTCAATCTTTACCAATCCGGTCGCCTTGACGGCCGCCCCGATCATGGTGGTATTGGTTATCGGGACACCCATCTCTTCCCGCGCTATCTTCGACGCGTCAACCGTGGCGACGGTCCCCTTGAACCCCGTTTCCTTTTTCACCTCTTCCGGTGATTTAGCGGTATTGACAATCAGGGTGCCTTCGGGCTTCAACCCCTCGGCGACGTTCACCAAGGCCATCAGGCTCGAATCAAGGACGATGACGACATCGGGGTTATAGATGCCCGATCTGACCCGTATCTTCTTGTCATCAATACGGTTAAACGCGGCCACCGGCGCCCCTCTTCTCTCGGGACCAAAGCTGGGAAACCCCTGGGCGTATTGCCCCTCTCCAATAGCGGCAAGCGCGAGGGTCTCTACCGATGTCACCGCTCCCTGACCGCCTCTTCCATGCCATCGTATCTCTATCATAAGGAAAATCTCCCTTGCGTGAATTCAGAAAAAAAGCACTCTAATTAATAAAGCCTTTCCTGTCAA
>Ga0268277_1001225_pt1 | contig 18122 bp, 13 predicted proteins | sample saktaG_5_FD_190132 | JGI IMG/M metagenome (GOLD analysis project Ga0268277, IMG submission 190132) | Saline water microbial communities from Sakinaw Lake, British Columbia, Canada - sak_2010_1_5_50m | ecosystem: Environmental > Aquatic > Non-marine Saline and Alkaline > Saline ...
TCTCATACATTCGAGTACGGTTGACGATTATGCGCGAAGCAATCGGGCGACGGCGTCCCGCCGCGCCGAAGCGCCATTCAGGCCCGTCTCTAATCTCCTGCAAGAGCCTCACTTTATCTGGTTCGACAAACCGCGACAACGATCCCTTTCGGCTTTCCCTTTTCAGTTATTCTCCGTGCGTTGCATTTCGCGCTTTACATCTCCGGAAAATGAAGTACTGTAATGGGCATTACAGTAATGGAGGGCGAGCATGAAATTCTATGACCGGCAGCGGGAACTGACCGAACTGGACAATCTGGAGAAGCAGACCGTATCGTCGGCGCGAATGGTCGTCCTCACCGGAAGACGGCGAATCGGGAAAACAGCCCTGGCCCTGGAATTCGCCCGTTCCCGGCGGCACCTGTACCTGTTTGTCTCCAAGAAGTCCGAACCCCTCCTTTGCGCGGAGTTTCTGGAAGACATCCGGCGTCAGTTCGACGTGCCGGTCGTCGGCGAGATCCGGACGTTTCAGGACATCTTTCGCCTTCTGCTGGAACTCTCGCGGAAGGAACCGTTCACGCTGATCGTGGACGAGTTCCAGGAGTTTCTCCAGGTCAACCCCGCCGTCTATTCCGAAATTCAGCACCTCTGGGACGTCAACAAGGGCACGTGTCGTCTGAACCTGATCTGCATCGGGTCGGTCTATTCGCTCATGCGGCGGATCTTCGAGGAAAAGAAAGAACCCTTGTTCGGCAGGGCGGATCGCATTTTCAACCTCAAGCCTTTCCCCATCCGGACCCTTCGCGAGATTCTGGACGATGCTGGCGTAAAGAGAGGGAGATCCCTCTTCGACTGCTGGGTTCTGACCGGGGGAATGCCGAAATACATGGACCTGCTCGCCGCCAATTCCGCCCTGACCTTCGAACGGATGATGGACTTCGTCTTGCAGACCGACTCCCCCTTCCTCGACGAGGGACGAAACCTGCTGATCGAGGAACTCGGCCGGGACTACGGAACCTACTTCTCCATTTTGGAACTCATCTCGCTCGGCAAGACCGCCCGCATGGAGATTCAGTCCATCCTGGCGGCGGACATCGGCGGCTACCTGGAGCGGCTGGAGAATACGTTCGGCATCATCTCCAGACACAAACCGATCGACGCCAAGCCCAACTCCCGGCTCCAAAAATACCGGATCACCGACAACTTCCTAAACTTCTGGTTTCGCTTCATCTACCGCAACCGTTCCGCTATCGAGACCGGCAATTTCGCTTATGTCAGGGAAATCATCGACCGGGACTATCCGGTGCACTGCGGCCTGCTGCTGGAGAAATGTTTTCACGAACTCCTGGCCGAATCGGGGAACTACAATCGCATCGGTTCCTACTGGGAGCGGGGCAATCAGAACGAGATCGATCTGGTCGCTGTCAACGACCTGAAGCAAACGATCACCATCGCCGACATCAAGATGAACAAAACCAGACTGGGGATCGAGGGATTGAAGCATCGGGCACGGGAACTGCTTGCCTCGTATCCTCGTCATCGCCCCGAATGGCTTGGACTGAGCCTGGAGAACATCGCCGACTACCTTCCAAAATGAGAGAAAAACCCCGCAAGGGACGGGCCTGAATGGCGCTAAGTTAATGGGCTATGGCCATCTTAATCTTAATCCTAATCTCCTGGTGGAGAACGGATTACGATTACGATTAAGATTATGATCGGAAGCATCGCTTAACTTAGCGCCATTCGGGACGGGCCTTCCCGCAGCCTCCCTGAGCGAGCCTCTCGTCCTCGTCCTCGATCAACTGATCCTGCGGCTTGCTTTGCCAGGCCGTTTGGCCGCTCTCTCTCCTCGACCGTACTCGTCGTCCGTACTCGTCGACCGGGCTCGTCGACCGGGCTCGTCGGCCGGACTTGCGCTTTCGGTCTACGAGTACGGGCGACGAGTACGGTTGACGATTATGCGCGAAGCAATCGGTAGGGCAGCGGCGTCCCGCCGCACCGAAGGTGAATGGGTGAGAAACACCCAACGTCCAACACCCAACACCCAACGCCCATCCCGAATCCGCCTCATCTGCATCTCCTTTTGCTCCATTCCGATTGACGATTACGGTCTACGATTGTATTCATTCTCCCTCGTCGCCCGTTATCGTCCACCGGTCTTTCATCGTTGTCATAATCGTTGTCGCTCACCCACCCACGCACCCACGCACCAGGGCAAACGCATCTGCGTTCGCCCTGACCCACGCACCCAGGTTATTGTAATCCTGTTTGCGCCGTGCTATCATCCGCGCCATGAAAGCTCATTTACGGGCCGGACCCCAAGAGGGAGCGGCCACGCCGGCCGGGACGCCGCTCCCGGTCAACGGAAAATCCCGGGCAACGCCACGCGCGAAAGGGTGGCGCGTGGTTCTGATGCTGCTGCCGGGATTGCTTGTTCTGGGATTGGCCGAGGGAGGGCTGCGGCTGGCGGGCGTGGGTTATCCGACCGCGTTCTTCATTGCCCGGAATGGCGACACGCTGGAAACCAACGAGCGTTTTGCGTGGCGGTTCATGCCGCGGGAACTGGCCCGCGATCCGCTGGCGTTTCGAATGGCCAGGCGGAAACCCGCGAACACGGTCCGGATCTTCATCCTGGGCGAGTCGGCCGCGCAAGGATTTCCGGATGCGGCGTTCGGGTTTGGGCGAATCCTCGAGCTCATGCTGCGGGCGCGGCACCCGGAACGGCGCTTTGAAGTGGTCAACACGGCGATGACGGCGGTGAATTCGCACGCGGTGCGGGAGATCGCCCTCGAGTGCCTGCGCTACGAGCCGGACCTGTTCCTGGTCTATTGCGGCAATAACGAAGTGGTCGGCCCGTTCGGTCCGGGCACCGTGTTCCAGTCCTGGATGCCCCCGATGGGGTTCATCCGGCTGCAGCTCGGGTTGTCACGGCTGCGTATCTGCCAGGAGCTGAAGCGGGTCGCGGCGCGGCTGTCGCCGGGACGGGACGCGACGAAGCAATGGCAGGGCATGGAGACGTTTCTGCAGCAGCGGGTGGCCGGGGACGATCCGCAGCTGGAAAAGGTCTATGCAAATTTCCGGGAGAACCTGCAGGACATCGCGCAGGCCGCCGGGCGACGCGCTGTGCCCATGGTCATCTGCACGGTGCCGGTGAACCTGGAGGCCTGCGCGCCGTTCGCGTCCGAGCACCGCAGTGGATTGACGGGGCTGGACGAGCGGCGCTGGATCGAAGCCTATGCGCGCGGGACTAACGCGGAAGCGCGCGCCGAGTGGGCGGAAGCGGAGAAGCAGTATGCGGCGGCGGCGGCGCTGGATCCGGGGTTTGCGGAGGTGGATTTCCGCCGCGCGCGCTGCCTGGCCGCCCTGGACCGGGGAATCGAGAGCCGGCAGGCCTATTCCGACGCGCGCGATCATGACACGCTGCGATTCCGCGCCGACGCGCGGATCAATGCCCTGCTGCGAGATCTGGCGCAGGACCGCGGACCGCGGGTGCGCCTGTATGACGCCGCGGAGGATTTCGCGGGCCATGGCGACGCGTTCTTCCATGAACACGTGCATCCGACTTTCTCCGGAAATTACCGGCTGGCCCGCGGTTTCCTGCCGCAGGTGGAATCGGCCTTGTCGCTTGGGGACGAGACCGCCGTCCAGCGGAAACCGGCGCTTACGGAAGAGGAGTGCGCCGCCCGCATGGCCTACACACCCTGGAGCCGCTGGAAGAGCGAGAAAGGCATCCTGACGATCATGCAGCGGCCGCCTTTCACGCTGCAATTCGATTGGCAGACGACATTCCCGCAACGAAAGGCCCGGTTCCGGGAGCGGGAAGTCGTCGACATCTCACCCGAGATGATGAAGCGGAGCATCACGGCCTACTGGCAGGCGCTGACGGAACAGCCCGACGGCATCGGGTTGCGTGAGAATCTGGTTGACCTGCTGAGCCAGAGCGGAATCTACGGGCCGGCGTTGCAGGAAGCGCAGAACCTGCTGTCGCAACGGCCCGGGAATTCCAGGGCCCGGCTGCGGGTGGGCGACGTCCTGCTTTGCGCGGGCAGATTCGGCGAGGCCATACCGGTATTCCAGGAAGTGCTTCGAACGCGCCCGGAAATGCCGGAGGCGTACACCTCCCTGGTTGGCGCGCTCATCGGGCAGGGGCGGGAGGATGAAGCCCTGGCGACGTATCGTGCGGCGATGGCCAGGGGGTGCGACACGGCCGCGTTGCACAGCAACGTGGCGGCGGTTCTTATGAAAAGAGGGGATCTGGCGGAAGCGGAAGAACTCCTGCGCCGCGCCCTGCAATGGGCGGATGAACCCGTCTGGCATACGAACCTGGGGGCGGTGCTCTATCGGCGGCGGAAGTATGCGGAGGCGTTGGCCGAGTTTCAAGGCGCGGTTGCGTGCATGCCGAATGAAGCCTCGCTGCGCTACAATCTCGGGTGCGCATGGCTGGCAGTGGGCGGCACCAACGAGGCGATCGCGGCGTTTCAGCAGGCCCTGCGAATCGAGCCGGGGTATGAGAAAGCGCGCCAGAACATGGCACGGGCGCAAGGACGGCCATGAGCGGGTCATGCCGGTGGGTGCGTGCCAGGGCGCATGGCAGTTCTGATGAGGGTTACTCCTTAATCTTAATCGTAATCTTAATCTTAATCTTAATCCCCCACCCCTCGCCGATCCGACTCGTAGACGGCTCCCTGCTCATGCACACGATCAGGGGATGTGCTGCGGATCAATCCGACCAGCATGGAGACAATTCGAACGAGGATTTCTTTTCCCGGTTCAGCCTGCGCAAGTCGCTTCTTGGCCACAAGCAAGTCCAAGCATGCCGCACACTCTAAAGCCGAACCACGGGCAATGTCAAAAAAACGGCAACGGTCCGGGACGGTGTACTTGCCGTTTCCCTCAGCAATATTCAAAGGAATGGACGTCGAAGCCCTGTCCAACTGGCCATGGACTGTCAATCCCTTGGGCAGGGTCTCCAAGATCTCGTCGGCCCAAGCGACAAATCTGACCGCCTCCTGATAAACAGTCAACTTCTCATGATCAAAACCTGTATTCATTGGTGACAGTGTACAATCACATGCATGGCCAAAGCAAGATTACGATTATGATTACGATTATGAATCAACGACCCTCATCAGAACTGCCATGTGCCCGCGTGCCAGAGCTATGTCTGTTGACTTGCGTTCAAGGCCGGAGTCACATATAGTGTACCTGAATGGCGCTTACTTAAGCGATGCTTCCGATCCTAATCCTAATCTTTATCTTAATCGTAATCCATTCTCCGCCAGGAGATTAAGATCAAGATTAGGATTAGGATTACGATGGCAATAGCCCCTTAAGTTAGTGCCATTCGAGTATACCATCATGCCTCAGAATCCAGATCTTGGCGGGGGCGGGTTGGTCAGGCGCGTGTTGCTGCCGGTGCTGATCCCGTGTGCCGTGGGCGCCTTGCTGATGCGAAGAGGGCATGTGGCAGCCGGGGGCGTGGCGCTGGGGCTTGGGCTGGCGCTGGGGCTCTGCGCCCGGCTTGCCCCGGCGTTGTTTCGGAGACTGGAAAAAGGGGGGCGCTGGATGGGGATGACGGCAGGGGTCGTCCTGACCTGGCTGTTATTGGTCCCGCTGTTCTACGGGGTGTTCAGCGCCGGGCGCCTGATACTGCTGGCGCTCGGGCGCGATCCCATGTCGCGTCAATTTCCCACGGGACTGCCGAGCTATTGGATCACCCGGAAACCGGCCGACCGCCCCGACACCTACAAGCGGCAATACTGATGAATATCCTCGGCATAAGCGCATTTTATCATGATTCCGCCGCCGCGCTGGTCCACGACGGCAAGGTGCTGGCCGCGGCGCAGGAGGAGCGATTCTCCCGGAAGAAGCATGACGCCGCGTTCCCTGTCAACGCGGTGACTTTCTGCCTGCACGAGTTGGAGCGGCAGGGCGGCGGGACGCTGGATGCGGTGGCCTTTTACGACAAGCCCATCCGCACGTTCGAGCGCATTCTCAAGACGTATTTCAGCGTGGCGCCGTCCGGGCTGCGTTCGTTCATGAAGGCGATCCCGCTGTGGATCAAGGAGAAGTTGTGGATACCGATGGAGATCGAGGTGGCGCTGGAGCGGTGCGGGATCACGTCCATGCCGCCGCTGTACTTCACCGAGCACCACGCGTCGCACGCGGCCAGCGCGTTCTTCCCGTCGCCGTTCCAGAAGGCCGCAATCCTGACCCTCGACGGGGTGGGAGAATGGGCCACGAGCACAATCGGACACGGCGACGGCAACCGCCTCGAAATCCTGAAGTCCATGCATTTTCCGCACTCGCTGGGGCTGCTGTATTCCGCGTTCACCGGGTTCGCGGGGTTCCGCGTTAATTCGGGCGAATACAAGCTGATGGGACTGGCGCCGTACGGCGAACCGACCTATGTAGACACGATCCGCGAGCATCTGCTTGACCTGCGGGACGACGGATCCTTCCGGCTGAACCTGAAATACTTCGGGTACCTGGACGGGCTGACGATGACCAACGACGCCTTTGCGGAGCTGTTTGGCGGGGCCGGGCGGAAAGCGGAGGGAGCGATCACGCAGCGCGACATGGATATTGCCCGATCCATTCAAGTGGTCACCGAAGAGATTGTGGCGCGCATGGCCCGGCACGCGCGGGACGTCACCGGCGAGCCGTACCTGTGCATGGCCGGCGGCGTGGCGCTGAATGCCGTGTCCAACGGACGACTTTTGCGCGAGGGCCTTTTCAAGGACATCTGGATCCAGCCGGCGGCCGGGGATGCCGGCGGGGCGCTGGGAACGGCGCTGATGGTCTGGCACCAGGTTCTCAACCAGCCGCGCACGGCCGATCCCGCGCACGACGCCATGCGCGGGGCCTTGCTGGGGCCGGACATCGAGGACGCCGCAGTGGCCGCGTTTCTGAAGGCCAACGGCTATCCCGCCCGGCGGCTGGAAGGCGACGCGTGGGCTGCGGAGATCGCGAGGCTGATCGCTTCGGAGCAGGTAATCGGGCTGGTGCAGGGGCGCATGGAGTTCGGTCCCCGGGCCTTGGGCGCCCGGTCGATCATCGGCGACGCGCGGTCACCGGGGATGCAGAGCCTGATGAATCTCAAGATCAAGCACCGGGAGTCGTTCCGCCCCTTTGCGCCGTCCTGCCTGGCGGAGCGCGCCGGCGACTATTTTGAACTCGACCGGCCGTCGCCGTACATGGTACTGGTGGCACCGGTGCACCCAAACCACTGCCGCGGCCGGGAGCACGCGGGGGATACGGCGGGGGTGCCTTTTCAGGAGCGCATCGCCCAAGTGCGATCCGACATCCCCGCCGTCACGCATGTCGACTATTCGGCGCGCGTGCAGACGGTGTCGCCGGAGGACAATCCCGGCTACTATGCCATTATCAAGGCTTTTGAGAAGGCGACCGGATGCGGGGTGATCATCAACACCTCCTTCAACGTGCGGGGCGAGCCGATTGTCTGCACGCCGGAGGATGCCTATCGGTGTTTCATGCGAACAGAGATGGACGGCCTGGTGCTGGGGTCATACGTGCTGTCCAAGAAGGATCAACCGCCGTGGCAGGAGAAGGCCGACGGGCGGCCGTTGCAGGAGAAGGATTGAGAAGGGGGCGGCGATGCGTTTTTTAAGGCATTTGGGGCGGCTTCTGCTGGAATTCGGGGCGTTTGCGTGGCACAACCAGGCGTGGTGGATCGTGCCGCTGGTGCTGCTGTTTCTGCTGTTCGGGCTCCTTATTGTGGTCGGCCAGAGCGCGGCCCCATATCTCTATTCCCTGTTCTGAGAGGCATTCATGCGTCTTCTGTGCCCAGAAGCGAAGCGACCACCCCGTTTTGCCGCCGGACCAGCGCGGCGAAGAGGCCCTGCTTGGCCGTCAGGACGGCTGGCGTACCGCGTTCGACGATTGAGCCGTTGTCGAGCACCACCACCTGGTCGGCGTTCTGGATTGTTGAGAGGCGGTGCGCAATGACAAGCGTGGTGCGCCCTTTCATCAGTCGCTCAAGGGCCTGCTGGATCTGATACTCCGATTCCGAGTCGAGATGACTCGTCGCCTCGTCAAGAATGAGGATGCGCGGATCCTTAAGGATCGCCCTCGCAATAGCGATCCGCTGCCGCTGTCCGCCTGACAACTTCACTCCGCGTTCGCCTATCGGTGTAGCGTATCCTTCCGGAAACTGCATGATGAAGTCGTGCGCATTGGCGTTGCGCGCGGCCTCTTCAATCAGGTCGTCCGAGGCATGAGGACTGGCGTAGGCAATATTCTCCCTCACCGTGCCGTTGAGAAGGATCGCTTCCTGCGAGACAACGCCGAAGAGGCGGCGCAGGGGCCGTATCTTCAGGTCGCGGACGTCCACCCCATCGATAGAGACGCGTCCCTGCTGCGGATCATAGAACCGCATAATCAGGTTGACGACTGTCGATTTGCCGGCGCCGGACGGCCCGACAAGAGCGATGGTCCGTCCTGGCTCGGCTTCGAGCGAGAAGTCTGATAGTGCGGTCCTCTTTCCGTCATAGGAGAACCGGACATCCTCGAACCGAATTGCACCCAGCCCGGCCTTCGGCTGCTGCGCGTCCGGCTTCTCCTGCACTTCCGGCTCGGTGTCGAGTATCTCGAAGATGCGTTCCGCCGAGGCTGAGGCCTGCTGAATGACGTTAAGAATCCTGGAAAAGCGGTTGATCGGTCGGTTCAGCATGTTCAGGTAAGCGAGAAATGCGACGAGGGTGCCGAGGGTGATCCGACCCTTCATCACCTCGTAGGCACCGTAGGCGAGAACCACGATACCTCCCACATTGTTGACCACGTCGATGATCGGATGGAAGAGCGACCAGATCCGCACAGCGTGGAGGTTAGAGCGCATCGAAGCGCGGTTATGCTCGGTGAATCGTCCGATCTCGTGCTCCTCAGTCGCGAAGGTCTTCACGACCTGGATGTTGGCAATCGTTTCCTGAAGATGGCCGTTGACATTGGCGATGCTCTCCTGGACGTCGCGATACGCAATGCGGATCCTTCGACCAAAACGGCGGGTAATGATGATCATAAGCGGCCAGGTGGGCACAAGGAGCAGCGTGAGGCGCCAGTCGATCCAGGCGAGAAGAACGAGAACGAAGAAGAAGGTTATGACGTCGGTCAGGACTTCCGCCACACCGGATGTAATGAGTTGCTGGAGAGAGTTGACATCATTGGTTACGCGGGACATCAAATCGCCGGTGCGGCGATTGTGGAAGAAGCCGAGGCTCTGCCCCTGCATGTGTTCATACAATCGGCTTCGCAGCTCGAAGATCACGCTCTGCCCGGCATGTGACATGAAATACGTCTGCACGAAGCCGAAACACCCCTTGAGGATATTTACCGCGAAGATGCAGCCGGCGACGACGAACAGAAGAGAAAAGAGCTTCCCTGGAATGATGGTATCGATCGTCCATCGAGTCAGTTGCGGCATGACGAGATTCAGGCCCGAAAGACAGAGAATCGCCACAATCCCACCCGCGATCCAACGGCGCTGGGACCAGGTGTAGGGCCAGAGGCGGCCCAAGGTCTGCCGTATGGGCGCCATCGGTCTGTTCTCTTCATCAGGAATCCGCGCCATTCGGAATCCGCGCATCGTCATCCTTCTTTTGCAATGGACTCAAGGTGCTTCCGCATCATTTCCATACGGTCCCCGACCTACATAAGCAGCCTCATGCCAGACTCTGTCTGCCACAGCGATTTCTTCTCGGGAAGCATGGCAGAAACCGTGTGAAACGTCAAGATCACCCAATCCGCTCGTTTGCGTTCCGGAGGCCACAGGAAGACGCTGTGCATGGCGGCGGAGCTGCTGGACCGGGATGTTGATGCTCCACTACTCACTGCGGCGTTTCCGGGATGGCCGATCGCGAATAGGTGCCCGGAACCGGGCACCGGGGAACAGGGTTCAGGGTTCAGGACGGGGGTGAACACGGACCGGCACGGACTGACACGGACTGGCACGGACTAACACAGACGGAAAAAGAACGCGCAAAGCCCAAGGGATGGAGCACCGGGGCGGGGTGAAGCGGTACCGGTGGACGCTGGGGCCAGAGGTGGAGGGAGGGCGCTGGCGTGAGGGGCGCGACTGAGAATCGGTGGAGCGATACGGCACGCGCGGCGTCGCTGGCGGTGAGAAGGGCGAAGGCGGCGGCGCGAGCCGGGAAGGATGATGAGGATGCCGGAGGTGGCGAGGGGGTGGGCGAGAGGCGAGAGCGGGGCGCGTGGTGAACGGAGGATGCTGGCGGGGATGTGAGGGCGAAGTAACAGGGAAAACAGGAAACCGGGCCGGATCAACAAAAAAAGCCCGTTCTTATTGGGTTTTTCCAATAAAAACGGGCTTTAAAATGGTCGGGGCGTCGGGAGTTGAACCCGAGACCTTTTGCACCCCAAGCAAACGCGCTACCAGGCTGCGCTACGCCCCGATGGGTATCTGAGAAATGGGTGTCAGGATAGCAGTGATCGCGCGCGGGGTCAAATGAAATGATCTTTTAGGATCATTGCGATCCGTCGCGGGCGGGCCGGATCAGACCGGCGCGGATCTCCAGACCGGCCAACCACCGCTGCTCGCGACGACGCATCCGCACACGCCCGGCGGGTGTGGCGTCGTCGGCGCCGGTCAGATGATCGCACCCGTGGGCCAGATAGAGAGCCAGCTCCCGTGCAGGCGACCAGGCAGGCCGTGTGCGGGCCAGACGTGAACCGACCCGCCAGGCCTCTTCGACATTGATCACCACCTCGCCGATCAGGCCGGGCGGCTCGCCGGGAATCGCCTCGTAGCGCTGGGTGATGACGTCGGTGACGCCGACGTGGCCCAGCACGGCCCGATTCACCGACTCGATCGCGACATCATCGACCACCATCACCGTCAGCTCGCGCCACGGCAATTGCAGCGCAACCCGCTGCGCGGCTCCGGTCAGCGCCGTCGCGAGGACTCGCAACGCTCGTTGATCGATCCGGAAGACGCGCTGCAGATTGCGTATTTCAAGTTTCACGCAGACCCGTCCGCTCAGCTTATTTCTGAGGTACTGCGGCCGGATTCTTCTGCTTTCCTTTTTTGCCTTCATGCTGCGAACGGGGACCTCTGGGACCCCGGCCCGCGGCCAGTTCTTCCTTGCTCAGCGTGCCGTTTTCGTCGGTGTCGAGCTTCTTGAAAGCCTCTTCGGCGGAGGGTCTCTTGGCGGCTTTCTCGGCGTCGTACTTGTCGCCCATCCGCTGCTTCATGGTCTCTTCACGCTTCTCCTGCATCGCCTTGAATTCCTCCAGGGAGACGACGCCGTTCGCGTCGGTGTCAACGGCCGAAAACCGCTTGGCCTCCATGTCGACAGCGTCGGGTTTGACATCGGCAGCAACCGCTTCTTCCGCCCGCACCGCGCCAATTCCCATCGCGCCGGCACACAACACTCCCATCAGAACAAACTTGCCTCTCATCTTGTGACTCCTTAGTTTGGCCGCACCGATGCGGTGTCGGCTCTGTTGATCCGTGTAGTGAGCTTCAACGGGTCGCTCGGTCGATTATTGTATCACATCCGCTCCCACGGTGTGCGCGGTGCGATTGAAAAATGTTTTCTTTTGTCTCTTTCGCCCTTCACAGGTAAGATACCCCTTACTGCCTTTCAGCCTATAAGCCTTTTTTAGGTTCATCCATGCCGCTCCAGCAACATCCGACGCCCGGTGCACGCCTGCTCCAGTTCGCAGGCGACACCCTCTCCGTTTCCCTCACGCTGCCTCGCGCCCGACACGGCCGCGCCGTATTCCGCACCAACCTCGGCAACGCCTCCCTCCGCCGCCGTGAGATCGTCGCCGCCACCGAGGCCGACCAGGCCCCGCTGGCGCGTGACTGGCACGACATCCCCATGCGCGACCTCGGCTCGGGTCGCCACACCCTCACCCTCAGCCTCACCGAGGTCGGCTGGTTCGCCGGAAAAGCGTGCTTCATTCCCGAAGGCTCTGACGTCCCGGAATGGCCCGACGGCGACAACCTCGTCATCAAAGTCGCCCCGGCCCACACCGCCTGTGCCAACACCGTCTACACGGCCTTTGTCCGGCAATTCGGCGCCGCCTGTCATGACGGGCCCCACACGCCCCGCAACGCGGAACTCGCCGGCCCCCTGCTCGCCCAAGGCTACACCGTCATCCCCCCATCCGGCACCTTCCGCGATCTGATCCGCAAACTCGACACCATCCTCGGCACGATGCGCTTCCGAATCGTCCAGCTCCTCCCCGTCCACCCCGTCCCGACCACCTTCGCCCGCATGGGCCTCTACGGCTCGCCCTTCGCCGCGCGCGATCTCTTCGACGTCGACCCGGCGCTGGCCGAATTCGACCCCCGCGCCACACCGATCGATCAATTCCGCGAGTTGGCGGATGCCGTCCACGCCCGCCGCGCCCGTCTTTTTCTCGACATCCCGGCCAACCACACCGGCTGGGCATCGGCGCTCCTCGCCAACCACCCCGAATGGTTCCGACGCGCCCCCGACGGCGCCTTCAAGTCGCCTGGCGCGTGGGGCGTCATCTGGGCCGATCTCGTCGAACTCGACTTCGCCCATCGCGGGCTTCGCGCGTTCATGGCCGATGTCTTCCTGTTCTGGTGCCGCCAGGGCGTCGACGGCTTCCGCTGCGACGCCGGCTATATGATTCCCCCCGAGATTTGGAGCTATATCACCGCTCGCGTCCGCGAAGCCTTCCCGGAAACGGTCTTTCTCCTCGAGGGCCTCGGCGGAAAAATCGAAATCACCGACCTGCTCCTCGCCGATGCCAACCTCGACTGGGCCTACTCGGAAACGTTCCAGATGGAAGATCGCGCCACGTTCGAACGTCAACTTCCTCCCGAACTCGCCCGTTCCGAAACCACCGGACCGCTGATCCATTTTGCCGAAACGCACGACAACCACCGCCTCGCGGCCCGCGGTGAAACCTGGTCCCGCATGCGCACCACGCTCGCCGCGCTCGTCTCCCAGCAGGGGGCATTCGGCATCACCGCCGGTGTCGAATGGTTTGCCACATCCAGACTCGACGTGCATGGCGCGCCCCCCTTGGGATGGGACGCGCCCGTCAACCAGATCTCCGCCATCACCCGCCTCAACACCCTCCTCGCCATCCATCCCGCCTTTGGCCCGCGTACCGCCGTGACGCTCATCCAAACCGGCCCCGGTAACAGCCTCGCCATTCTCCGCACCCCGCACGCCGACGGCGGCACCCCGCTGCTCGCACTCGTCAACCTCGATCCGGATCGCCCGCAGCCGGCCGTCTGGCCCGCCGCCCGCTTCCCCGCCGCCGCCACGTCCCCGGCCACGTCCCCAGCCACGTCCCCAGTCTGGGACTTGCTCACCGGCGAGGCGTTCACCTTCGACCCCGCCGATCTGGATCATCGCCACCTCGACCTCGCCCCCGGCCAGACCCGCTGCCTCACCGCCGATCCCGCCGATCTTGCCGCGCTCGACGCGGCCCTGCGCGCACCCGCCGCCGAACCCCCGGCAATCACCCTGCGCCGCCGCAATCTGCTCGCCCTCCGCGTGCGCGGCTGGCTGACGCAGGAGATGACGCCCGAAACCGATCCGCCCCCCGACCTCCACGCGCTCGGCGCGGCTCTCGCCGCCGACCCCCGCGCCTTTTGCACCCCCGTCGGCCGGAACCCGATGCCCTCCCGCTGCACCCTCTGGTCCTTTCCCGCCGACACCCGGCGTGTCGTCCCGGTCCCGCCCGGCCATCTCCTCCTGATCCGCGCGCCAGCCCCCTTCCGGATACGCCTCTCCGAGGCCGACACCATACTCGCCTCGGAGGATTCCGTGCCGTTCGACGACGGCTCACACGGCACCTTTCTCCCGCCGCCCGATACCCGAAACACCTCCGCCCATCGCGACTGCACCCTCGACATCTCGGTCTTTGACCCCGCCGGGGTCCGCCACGCCTCGGCGCGCTTCCTCGCCCTCGCTCCCGGCGGCACCTCCCCGATCGAGACCTGTTTCCGCGGCGCCGCCCTCCGTGACCCCGGCCTCTGTGCCCTTCTCACCAACGGCCGCGGCGCCCTGTCTCAAGTCCGCGCCGCGTGGGGCGAGATCCGCAGCCAGTACGACGCCCTGCTGGCCGTCAACACCGACCCGCGCGTCCCGTCCGACCGTCATATCTTCTTCACCCGGTGCCGTCTCTGGCTGCGCCATTGCGGCTATTCCCACGCGGTTGACGCCTCGTGCCTCCAGACGTTCGAGGCCGGCCCTGCGCGCGACACCGCCACCTGGCATTTCCATGTCCCCTGCGGCATGGGACGCTGGACGCCGCTCACGCTCTCCCTCTCCCTCGAACGCGGCCGCAACCGCGCCCGTCTCGACATCGTCCGCGACCGGGCCAAAACCGCCGAGGTTGACCGCCGGACCGACATTCTGCCCGACGACGACCCCGTCACGCTTGTCCTCCGGCCCGACATCGAGTGGCGTTCGTTTCATGAAACCACGCGCGCCTTCGCCGGCCCCGAACACGACTGGCCACGGGCTGCGCGATCGGACGCCCACGGCTTCGTTTTCACCCCAACCCCCGCCGAGACCTGTTCCATCCGCCTCCCCGGAGCCGCCTGGAACCATGCGCCCGACTGGAGCTATTGTGTCGCCCATCCCGAAGACGCCGACCGCGGTCTCGCCCCCCAGGGCGACCTCTTCTCGCCCGGCTGGTTCGGAGTCACCCTCCGCGGCGGCGGCGCCGCCACCCTCGTCGCCGACCGGGCGGACGCGCCCCAGGCGCTCCCCGCCCCGAAGCAGGCGAAGCCGAAGCGAATGCGCGCGTCCGCCCCGACGCTGCGCGACGCGCTGGCATGCGCGCTCGATGCCTATATCGTCACGCGCGACGACCTGCTCACGGTGATCGCCGGTTATCCGTGGTTTCTCGACTGGGGGCGCGACACCCTCATCGTCCTGCGCGGCCTCATCGCGGCAGGCCGCACCGCAGATGCCCGCGCCATCCTGCGCGGATTCGGCCGCTTCGAGCGCGCCGGGACCTTGCCCAACATGATCCGCGGCAACGACGATGCCAACCGCGACACCTCCGACGCGCCGCTCTGGTTCTGCATCGTCTGCGCCGACCTCGTCCGCGTCCGCGGTCCGAAAGCCGTCCTGACGCTCGATTGCGGGGGCCGACCCCTTGCAGACGTCGTCGCCTCGATCCTGACGCACACCCGCGACGGCACCCCCAACGGCATCCGTACCGATCCCGACAGCGGCCTGGTCTTCAGCCCGGCGCACTTCACCTGGATGGACACCAACCACCCCGCCGCCACGCCGCGGCAGGGATACCCCGTCGAAATCCAGGCGCTCTGGATCGCCGCCCTTCGTTTTGCAGCCGGTCACCTGGCGCGGCGTGTGCCGTGGGCCGCCGCCCTCGCCGACCGCGCGCACGCGTCACTCAACGCGCTCTTCTGGCTCCCCGGTCGCGGGCTCCCCGGCGCCGGGACGACACACTGGCTCGCCGACTGCCTCTGCGCCGAACCGGGCACACCGGCGGCGCAGGCGATCCCCGAAGACGCCCTCCGGCCCAACCAGCTCCTCGCCGTGACCCTTGGCGCCCTCACCGATCCCCGACGCGCCGAAGCGGTGATCCGGGCCTGCGAGCGCCTCCTCGTCCCCGGCGCCATCCGTTCGCTCGCCGACCGCCCCGTCGCCACGCCGCTCCCGGTCTGGCGTGACGGCGCGCGCCTCAACGACCCCGCCAATCCCTACTGGGGCGCCTATCGCGGCGACGAAGACACCCGCCGCAAACCGGCCTATCACAACGGCACCGCCTGGACGTGGCAGTTTCCGCTCTACGCCGAAGCCCTGCTCGCGGTCTACGGCCCCGCCGCCCGCGATACGGCCCGCGCCCTCCTCGGCTCGGCGACCGTGCCGCTCCACGCCGGCTGCGCCGGCCAGCTCCCCGAAATCCTCGATGGCGATGCCCCCCACGCCCAGCGCGGCTGTCCCGCCCAGGCCTGGGGCGTCTCGGAGTTGTTGCGGGTGTGGGAACTGACAGCAAGCTGAGCCGCTTGCAAAACCTCCTTCGTCGGTTCTGCAAGCGCAGTATTCAGAAGCCAGTATTCAGTATTCAGAATTGTAACCATCTCACGGGCAACGTGTTCTATCATTCTGACTCCTGTCTTCTGTATTCTGACTTCTCCCTTGCAAACACCCCAGAGGGGTTTTGCAAGAGCCTCATGGGGAAAGCGGGATTTCATGAACCGACCCATTCGCCTGCGGCGTGGCGGGGACGCCGCTGCCCTACCCGCAAGCTTTTTTTGGGGATCGGTGAACGAGAACGGCGACGAGAACGGATTACGAGTAGAGATTGTCCCAATCGTCCACCGTTCGCGTCGCCGTTCGAGTCAACCGACGAGTGTGTGTGAGTGTGGGAGTGCGTGGGTTTGTGGGTGTGTTGTCGGGGTCGGGGTCGGTATCGGGGTCGGGGTCGATAAAACAAACGGAAAATCGACCCCGATACCGATACCGACCCCGACCCCGAGGGAGAGGAAATTGGGGACAAGGAAAGATAAGGTTCGAAACGAGTGGGTAACTTTTTTGGGGGATCGGTGAACGAGAACAATAATTGTTGACGCCAGTTGGCGCTCGGGTGTAGCATACGCGCTGTAAACGTGGTTTCAGACGGGCACTCAAGTGAATATCTATCTCCAACTTACCGATGAATTCAACCGCGGCCGTCTCCGCGCGATCTTGAGCGGCGGGCAAGCTGTCGTCATGCATCGGGTTGCCTTGATGAGCAAGGATGGCGACTGGATTCTGCGGGAGGACAACGAGGCGTTGGCCCATATCCTGACGGTACTGGAAGGATACGGCGCGACCTGCCGCTTCGGCGCCCCTCTGGATGTGCGCTGGATGTCCGGTGGTTGGAGCGCGCATTTCGAATTCATGTATCACGATCTTCGCATCCGGACCGACTTCGTGACCCGTCCTCCGCGTATTCCGGCCGACCGGCTCGCCCTCCTCTGGCGCGAACAGAAAGATCGCAAGCCGCCTTTCCTTGATGCCGCCGACCTGATTGAATCCAAGAAAACCAATCGGGAAAAGGATTATGCGGCAATCGGGGAGCTTGCCAGGATGCTGGAGTCTGTCGAAGACCGCCTGAAATATTCCAGGAGCGCCCGGGAACTCATCGATCTGGCGGGCCAATATCCCGATAAGATTGCCGAGATGGAAGAACGGCGTCCTGTACTGGCGGCCATCTCCGACGGGTTGGAGCCTGTTGAAGCCGCGCTCGATGCGGAACGCCGGCAACTGATGCGCGCCAACGAGCGGCGACTCGCCGCCTATATGACCGCCGCCGCAAGATGGCAGGCGATTTGGCCGGAAATCTCACGCTCTTTGGACGGCAAGCCGCTGCACGCGGCGCATCGGGAAATGATCCGCCGGGCCGCTGATCTTCTGCCCGTCACCGTTCCGGGAGGGCTGTCATGATGGAATTACGTGACGAGTTTTTAAGCGAGGAAGATCTCGACCTCGGAAATCTTTCGGACGAAGAGTTGGATCGCCAATGGACTCAATGGCTGATCCATGCCCAGGCGAGTAACGATCTGGACAAGCACGAATACTCTCACGGAGTATTCACCCGCGAGCCGACAGTCGAGAAGGAAGCCGTGATGGACTAAATGTATGTTGCGGCGCTTGCAAAACCCTGTTTTGCAAGCGGAGTGTTCAGTGTTCAGGTTTCAGGTTTCGGGTAGGGACGGGCCTTCCCTCGATTTTCTTCGAGAAAAAGGAAGATTTCTCGCCAAGACGCAAAGCGCGCAAAGAAATGGTTGCTGATTGCCTTGGCGACCTTGGCGGCTTTGCGAGAAAAAGTTCGATCCGAGCCCGGCAGCGATTTCGACGGGTCAGCCCGGCGCGCGCGAGACCCAAAGCGCACTCAAAGCCTTTTACGGGGTCATCAAGAGCACGGAAGCCTCCCACCGCTTTGTGCTCATTACCGGCTGGAGCGAACGGCTTCGCACCCGCTCATCCGGGGTGTTAAAAAACTAATTAAAAATATTTGACGCCGGTTGGTAATCGGTTAGCGACAGGGGTGGCGGCAGGTTAAGAGCGAGGGGGAGAGGAAGAATTTTGCGAAAGGCATGATTTTTTATTTTTTTTGTGCTTGCATGTGCGTTTGTAATATGATAAACATTCATC
>Ga0268277_1001228_pt1 | contig 18068 bp, 15 predicted proteins | sample saktaG_5_FD_190132 | JGI IMG/M metagenome (GOLD analysis project Ga0268277, IMG submission 190132) | Saline water microbial communities from Sakinaw Lake, British Columbia, Canada - sak_2010_1_5_50m | ecosystem: Environmental > Aquatic > Non-marine Saline and Alkaline > Saline ...
ACGATCAGCACACGCGGCCTGAGCGCGGCATTGACGCGCAATAAAAACGGTTGTACGGTAACCTTTCCCGAACCGCAGGTGAGGATAAGGTTATGAGAAGATTGCGTTAGCAATCTTCGAGGGAGATTTAAAAAAAGACAAAGGGTGCCGCAACCGCAAAAAAAAAATTAAAATGTATCCTTTATTCCTTCTCCGGTGAACCGGTAATTTTCTTCCGCATCTTTTGCACCGCCTCATGCCATTTCGGTAGTTGATGGGGGAGGTCCACGAGCCCTTTTGGCAGGAAGATGATCGTAAGGATCAGGATGACGCCCACGATGATGTACCGCGAGAAGGTGAGCCCTGCCATCTTCAGGCCTTCCCAGATGACGGTGAGGACGACGGTCCCGATCACCGGGCCGGCGAGGGTGCCAAGACCCCCAAGGATCACGTAGGTGATCGGCCAGAACGAGAGGTCGACGCCGAAGATCTCCGGCGTGATGTACCCGATGTGGTGGATCTGGAGCGCCCCGGCGATGCCGGCAATGTACGCGCTCAGGCCGAATGCGAGGAGCCGGTACCGCACGGGATCCACTCCTGACGCACGGGCCTCGAGTTCGTTCTCGCGAATCGCGGAGAATGCAAGGCCGATCCGGGACTTCATGATATACCAAATGAAGACGATCGACGCGACCGTGATGACGAGGATGGAATAGTACTCGATCAGCTGGTACCCGGGAATTGACGGGGAGAGGAGCCGGGGGGACGCGATCCCGTCCCAGCCACCGGTGACCGGCGTGAGGATACTGACGGTGATGGTCTGCACGATGATCGCAAACCCGAACGTGACCATGGCAAGGAACCATTCCTTGAGCCGGACACAGGTGAGCCCGATCAGGATCCCGATAAAAGCCGCAACCGCAGCACCAAGAAAGATCGTGACATAGGGTGAAATGCCGCTCCGCACCGCGATCAGCGTCGAGGCATAGGCGCCGATACCGAAGAACGCGGCGTGCCCGAGCGATCCCTGCCCGGAACAGGCGAGCAGGTTCCATGCCGAGGAGAAGATGATGAAGATCAGCATCAGGGAGAGGAGGTTAAGGAGGAACATGCTGTCAGATACGAACGGCATGATGAGGGCAAGGGCGATCACGGCTGCTGTCCCGTACCGGGCCAGCCTGCTTTTAAAAAACGTCATGTCCGCCTCACTCCCCCGATTCCCCGAACAGTCCCGTCGGCCGGATCACGAGCACGACGATCAGGATGACAAACGAGATCGCGTCCTTCCAGACCCCGCCGAGGAAATACGCAGCCCCGTTCTCCGCAATGCCATAGAGCAGGCCACCGACAATTGCACCGGGGATGCTTCCCAGCCCGCCGAGGATGATGATGGCAAATGCCTTGATCGCAGGAATGGAGCCCATGTACGGGTTGAACACCTGCCCGCTTACTACCCAGAGCGTGCCCGCAGCTGCCGCAAGAGCACACCCGATACCAAAACTTAAGATATCCATCCGCTCGACGTTAATGCCCACGAGCATCGCCCCTTTCCGGTTTTGGCTGGTTGCCCGCATCTCCCGTCCTGTCTTTGTCTTTCTCAAAAAAATATACAGCCCGCAGAGGATTGCGGCGGTCACGACCATGATGATGATGTAATCCAGCGGTATGGTGAGCGGGCCGAGCGGGACGGTGATGCTTTCGTACGGGCTTTTAACGCTCTGCCACTCGTCCCCCCAGATCACAGCCGCGCCGTTCTGGATGATGTAGATGAGCCCGATGGAAAGGAAGATCTCGTTGAGTTTGCTGGTGCCGAGGATAGGGCGGAAACAGAGCCGTTCAACAACGGCACCGATCGCGATCAGGGCGAGCATGGAGAACAGGATGATCACGTAAGGATTGATGCCCGTCAGGAGAAAGACCGTCGCCGTGATATAGGCGCCGATCATGAGGAACTCACCATGGGCGAAGTTCACGATCTTCATGACCCCGAAGATCAGGTTCAGGCCGGTGGCGAGCAGGATATAGATGCACCCTGCATAGATCCCCCAGAAGAGTATTTGCAGAAGGATCCCGACGTCCACCGTATCTTCCTCTACTACCTAATCTGTCGCCAGAAAATAAAAAGGACTTGGATGGATTTTTATGCGCTGCCGGACTTGTACCATGACGGGAGGACAAACTCGGTCACTTTAAGGTTATCCGGCCAGACGATCTCCGGCCTGCATTCACCGACGCTCTGGTCAAATGCCAGCTGCTCCATCCAAAGGTCGAACTGCGATTCCCGGAAGTCTTTTGTGAACGAAACCGTGCCGCCTTTCATCGCCTCGATCACCTGAGGCATGTTCAGGTCAATTAACGCCTGCTTCACCGTTGCCTTGTCGGTTGTCCCGGCATTGCCGGTCGCCTGCGCTGCAATGTAGACACCCTCGTAGGTGGATGCACCCATCATGTCCGGGGCCGTGCCCCACTTTGCAGTGTAGCTGGTCTTGAATTTGGTCTGGGCATCGGCCAATGGTCCAACCGGTGCTGTGTAGGGTGAGAACCGGCTCTCGATGACGGCACCTTCCCCGTACTGCCCGAGGTCCTTGTAGAACTGGGCGTTGTCATTGTTCTCGACATTCAAAAAGATCGTGTCCAGCCCGATATCCCTGCGTGCCTGCGTGATGAGCGGAGCCCCCTCGTTCGGGAATGCCGCGATATAAACGGCATCCGGGTTAGAGGCCTTGATTGCTGTCAGGGGCGTCCTGAAGTCACTCTCCCCCATCTTGAAGCTCTGCTGGGAGACGAGCTCGATGTTGAGCTTGTTCTTCGTTATCGTGTCGTTGACCGCAGCCTGCACCCCCTTGCCAAAGGCGGTGTCCTGGTAGATGAGGGCGAGCCGGAACGGGCGGTCAGCAGAAGCGCCGATTTTTTTGTTGACCGCAGGACGGACCACCTGGTCGATGAACGTCGTGGTATACTGCCCATAGCTGTCGGTTGTCGGGCAGTGGTGGAAGACCGTGCTGGTGTCGATGTCCGTGCGGTGGGTGATGATCGGGCTCGATGCGCCGGTCACGATGAACGGGATCTTGTATTCCGCAATGGTCTGCTCGTACGCGGACGTGACTGCGCTCGAGTAGCCGCCGACAAGGATATCCACCTTATCACCGGTTATCAGCTGGGTGGCTGCCTTCTGCCCGCCCTGCTGGGTGGACTCATCGTCACCGACAATCAGCTTGAGTGGAACCTTAGTTCCATCCTTGAGCAATACACCGCCGTTCGCATTGATCTCGTCGCCTGCAACCTGCGCAGACTGCCATATGTTCTTTCCGACATTGCTTGCCGGGCCGGTCAGCGATGCGATCACGCCGACCTTGATCTCCGTGGGCTGGGCAGATGCCGGCGCCTGCTGGGCGCAGCCGGCGCACAATGCCGCAAGGAGAACGACAATTACGAGTAAAACTGACAGTTTTATTGAACCTTTCATGGAGATACCCCTGTGCTATGCAATAGCATGGCATAGTATAGTGTGGGGAATAACTTTATAAAAAATTCGATATCGGTTTTCAGGTACAAAGTCACTTATTGCGCAAGATCTCTGACAACATCCTGCGTAATTCCCACCTCAAGGGGCACGAAGAACCATTGTTCATCATCGGAAAAGAGAAGTGCGACAGGGCATCTCGTTGCAATGGCACCGGTCGCACAGCAGACAATCTCCTCGCGGATGAGCGGGAAAAATACCCGCTGGCCGACTGTAACCGGTACAGCAACCGTGAATCCGGGCGTCATATCACGAGGGCTCCCGAACCCGCACTGCCCGCAAGGGCCATAATACCCGCCCGTACCTTCGGCCGGAAAAGTTCACGGGCTGCCGGGAAAAGAATTCGCAAGGGTTGGCCAATCCGGTACCTGACCGAGATGTCAATTGCGAGCACTTCGCGGTCAAAGACAGGTTCCATGTCGATGTAGATGCGGGAAGCGGTGAATGCAAACCGCGTAGCCCAGTAGCTCCCGTAGAGCATGCCGGTCGCTGCCGGGTCGCCAAGCCCGATGCGGATCCTTCCCTCACACCGCTCAAACCTGCCCATGCGGTAGAGAATGCTGCCGATCCTGATGGCGGGTCGTGCAATGTTGCGGATAACCGGGATAAGGTCCGTTGCAGCCCGGATGTCCGCAGGCTTGCGAGCAGGGGGTGGCGCGGTCTCCCTTTTTTCCGGTCTGCCGTCAAATGAAAAAAAGACATGGTTGAAGACGAGTAGTACTGTCTGTGACCGCCCCTCGCGGCTCGTCGAACGGATGCCGATGATCCCCCACGCAGCCGTTGTCTCAAGATCCTGCCGATCGGCATCGTACCGGTACCGGATGAAAAAGCGGACCGGGATCAGGTACAATAGAACGATGGCAAAAAGGATGAGCGTTGATACAAGCGCCGCCAGGAACAGCACAAGGATGAGGGGGTCCATTCGGTTTACGGATATCCGTTCAGAGTTCCTCTTTCTTTGACGGTGATGATTGAGCCTGCCCGGTGCTTACGGTTTTCAATGCCTCGATAACCTGCGGTGCGAGCGATTCGCCCAGAGCCGAGATTACCTGTGCGATGGCGCTGTCTTTTTTTAATGACATGATCTGCACCCCTTCGGGCCCTTTGACATCCTTATGCAGGACAATCAGCGCAACCGGCTCGATACCGCCGCCTGCACCGGCACCCTCGCCACCGCCATCCTTCCCCTGCCCGCTGCCGGCGCCAAAGCCAAAGCCGAACCGTGCCACCGGGATTACCGCTTTTTCACCAAGGTCGATCGGGCTTCCCATTACGTTCTGTGCAGAGAGGAATTCCTTTAGCTCGGTTGTGAGCTCTTTGATGAGTGTTTCACCTGACATTTGGTTTCACCGGTTATTGCATTGTGACTGGACGTTCATAACAGTATTGAAGGAACGCGAGAGAAAAGAAACGGATCAACAGGGTACGTGCCCGAAAGGGGGATTGATCAGCAGGATCCTGTTTTTGGATCAGGATTCAAAGGATAATAAATGAGCCGGGGTGTGACACACAGAACCATAGAATGAAAAATGATGCCCCAGCCCGGATTTGAACCGGGGACAACTAGATCTTCAGTCTAGCGCTCTCCCAGTCTGAGCTACTAGGGCAGGAGTAAAATGTTATCTCTCGTGATTAATAAATGATCTGTTCGCGTGCTTTTTTGATAGTGTCGGCGACCGTTCTTTTTTATGTGCCGCGATGTCAGTATTAACCAATGCCGCTCCTGAAGAGTCCTCATAATGATGAGTCAGCTCTCGCAAGTGCGGTCTCATCCCGCACCGCACACGTCATCCACCTGACCCATAATGACCTTGATGCTGTCGGAGCAGACGCGATCCACCGTATGAATTACGGGATCGACGGGGTTTTTACCATCTGGAGCTCGGTTGGCAGGTTTCCTGCGATCTTCTCCTTAGTCGCGTCCTGCGAAGGGAAGGACGACCTTTTGTCTGTCTCGGATCTCGGGTATCACCGGGAGATCGAGCACATCGCGGGCCGGGCCCGGTTAAACGGCTGGCGGGTGGAATGGCGGGACCACCACCGCTGGCGGGACGATGAAGTTGCCCTGGTGAAAAAAGAAGTCGCACTGCTCCATATCGACACAACCACCTGCGCCACAGGTATTGTGGCATCCGATCTCCTGCCGGATAATACGGTTGCGGCTGAGGTTGCACACGTTGTCTGCGACTATGATCTGTGGAAACACCAGGATCCCCGCTCCGCGGTGCTCGGGCAGGTGCTCCAGCGCAAAAAGAACCGTGACCATGTCCGCGACTGCCTTCTTACCGGTGTTTTCTCCGACGAATTGATTGTGCAGGAGTATACTGAGATCAAAGCCGAGATGGATGAGATGATGAGACGGAGCCTTCAGCACACAACCATTCTTGGAAAAAAATACCGGATCGCATTTGCACCGCTCTACGGGTACCCAAGCGAGACGGCTCACTTTATCCGTGATGAAAAAAAGACTGACATCGAGGTTATCATAAGCAGAGACGGGAGGTTTTCCCTGCGCTCCGTCCCTCCTGTCAGTCACCTGATCGCACGGGAGTTTTCCGGCGGGGGGCATCCTAATGCGGCCGGCGGTTCGTTCAATTTCTCTGTTCTCGACCGGTTTGTTTTCTGGCTGATAAAAAAGAGCAGGCACTTCGATACGTTTGTGAATGTTGCCGAAGCGCATTAGCCGTGCACTATGGTTTGGGGAACAAATTTATTCCGATCCCAAACCTCACACTACGTAACGGACCGTGATATTGTGAGGCACATTTCCCTGATTATGATTTTCCTGACCGCTGTTCTCCTGTGTTTATGCGCAGCACCTGTCGCAGCCATCATCCCTCCCGGCGGTACCGGGTGGATCGCGTTCAGGACCAACGTGAACGGCGCTTCCGTGTACATCAACAGCGACCTGAAAGGCGCAACCGATTCCACGGGCGAGTTCGATATCCTGTACGAACCAGTTTTTACCAGTTATACAATCACAAAGGCAGACTATAACGATGCCAGCGGGGCTATCGACTTCCCCCCGGGTGCACAGAATATCGAGATCCCGGTCACTCTCTCGCCAAAGCCACCGGGCGGCGGCAAGGGCTGGTTCACCGTCCACTGCAATGTTGACGGCGCCTCGGTTGCTTTCAACGGGGTGACAAAAGGGACGATAGCCGGCGGCATCTTTACCCTTGAAGTGTCAACAACCGGCACCCCGTACACAACCTATTCGGTGAGCAAAAGCGGGTATTATACATACGACAGGACGATTCCGGCAATGCCCGGCGACGGCCAGACTATCGCCCTGTACGCGACGCTGAACCCGGTGCCGACCCCCACACCTACGCCAACAACAACTGCCCCCACCCCGGTACCGACAATAATAGGCGGAGACCAGGGATGGTATGCGGTGTACTGCAATGTTGACGGGGCATCGGTCTATTTCGACAGTTCGTACAAGGGGATGGTCGCAAACGGGGTGCTCACCGTCCCGGTGTACACCACCGGCACTCCCTACACGTCATATTCGGTGAGCAGGACCGGGTATGTCACCCAGTACGGTTCGCTGCCATCTGCCCCGGCGCAGGGACAGACTAAAAATGTGTACGTGACCCTCAACCTGATACCGACCCCGACGCCCACCCTCATAGGTTCAGGGAAGGGCTGGTACGCAGTTCACTGCAACGTCGACGGGGCACAGGTCTTCTTTGACGGCACCTATGAAGGGGTCACCAGTAACGGGGTCCTCAATGTAGAGGTTGCAACGACCGGCACGTCGTTTCACTCCTATGAAATGACAAAGAACCTCTACGTCCCTTTCATCGGCAGCATCACGCAGTACCCGGCAAATGGTGAGACTGTCAACCTCTACGCAACCCTGCAGCCGGCAGAACAACCCACGGTGCCGCCGACAGGGGTCGCCCCGACGGCGACTCCCACCACGTATGCCCCGCTCCCAATGCCGGTCATCATCTGTGCGATTATCGCTGGTATCGCAATCCTTGTCGTGCAACGGCAGCGCGGTTCGTAGAGACCAAATCTGTCACCACCTCATTCCCCGTCCTCTTTTTAAAAAAAAATACCGGCAGATATAAAATAAAAAATCGGGATAAAAACGACGCCCCTGTAACCGGGAGAATATCAGATCGTATATCCTGCAGATGCAACGAGATTTTTCCAGTATCCCTCACTGTTTCCGGTACTATATCCTCCGGCCATGAGCTGATCCGGATCGAACTCTGACAGGGCAAGCGCGATCGATTCCGTGTCCGGATCGAGGATAATGAGCGTATTGATCTCGTATTCGCCTGTGAGATCAAAGACTGTGGCGAGATGGTGTCGGTCCACCACAACCTGCCGCTGGTATTCCATAAGGGCAGCAAGCCCCTCCCGGTCCGGATTTTGGGCAAAGAACATTACATTCTGCCGCGAAAGGGCCGAAAGTTCTACCTCGTCAATCGCATCGCAGATCAGCACATGCCCGCCAATCCCCCCGTCCCGCATCGATCGCATCAGCGTACGGTATGCACCGGCAATCGCATCGTGCCATTCGTCCTCATCATGATAATACGAATCGGTGATGCCGAGCATGTGAGGGGCGGGGAGGGCACACCAGATGTTCTTCTTCCCCTGTACGATGCCCTGCGCATCGTTTCTCACCGTGCCTGTCTGTACAGCGATCTCTCCAGTTACCGTTGTCGTCTCAATACCGGTCAGGCAGCCCATTACCCTGTCCTTGTAAAATTTTCCCCCGATGCAGGGAATTGTTATTTCGCAGGAGCGTTGCAGGGTAAGCGCCCGGTCCAGCTGGAACGAGACGAGGTCGCCGGCCTTCCCGCGGTTCTGTGCAACCCATTCTGCAAGCACCGGAATATCCGGCACATCCGGCTCCCCACCAAAAGCCCGCGTCGGAAGAATTCGCCGTTTGACCATGGTCATATCTTATTACGCATCAGAATCAAAAAACCTAGTCATGAACACGCCACCGCTGCTCGTCACCTGCGGGCTCCCGTACACCAACGGGCCCTGCCACCTCGGACACCTGCGCACCTATGTCCCTGCCGACTGTTACGTCCGGTACATGCGCAGGGCCGGGGAGCAGGTCGTCTTTGTGTGCGGGTCGGACAACCACGGGACGCCCATCGTTGTCTCCGCGGAGCAGGCTGGCGTGTCACCGCGTGAACTTTCAGAGAAGTATCACCGGCATTTTGATGAGACATTCAAGAGGATGGAAATCGCATTCGATCACTTCGGCATGACCGACGACCCGGCCAACCACCGGCGGACGACTGCAATTGTCAAGTCGCTCATCGAAAAGGGGTATGTATACAAACAGGTAGTGCACCAGGCGTACTGCACGAAATGCAGGCGGTTCCTGCCTGACCGGTATGTCGAAGGGGTCTGCCCGCACTGTGGCGCTGTTGCCCGGGGGGACGAGTGCGACCAGGGATGCGGCAAGCACCTTGAGCCCGGCGAGATAAAAGAGCCGGTCTGCAAAGTCTGCGGTACAAAAGCGGAGTTCCGGGACCAGGAACACTACTTTTTCAGGCTTTCCGGGTTTAAGGATTTCCTGCTCCCCTACCTCGACACGGTGAAGGGCACTACCAATGCAAGGAACTACGCCATAGGGTGGATAAAGGAGGAGCTCCATGACTGGTGCATCACCCGGACTTTGAACTGGGGCGTAAAATTCCCCGGCCGTGACGATCTCGTTGTGTATGTCTGGGTGGATGCCCCGATCGGGTACATCGCGTTCACCGAGGAATGGGCAAAGAAGACCGGCAATGACTGGAAGCAGTACTGGTGCGGCATCAACCGGGTCACGCACTTCATCGGCGGGGACATCATCTACCACCACTGCATCTTCTGGCCGGCACTCTTGCAGGCGGCAGGCTATGGTGTGCCGCATGCGATTGTCGCTTCCGGGATGGTGAAGGTGGACGACCACAAGTTCTCGAAGTCACGGGGTTACGTGGTCTGGACAAATGACGATTACCTTGACAAAGGCCTCCCCGCCGATTACCTGCGTTATTACCTGCTCTCATACACCAACCATACCAAGGAACTGAACTTCTCGTGGAAGGTCTTTGGCGAACGGATCAACAACGAAGTGGTCAATATCTTTGGCAACTTCGTGTACCGCACCCTCTTCTTTGCTCACAAGGAATTTGGCGGGGTGCCGGAAGGAACAGCTGATCCTGCAATCATCGCTGAAATTGAAAAATGCATGAAAACGGTCCATGGTTTCATGCAGGAATATGAATTTAAAGGTGCGGTGGACGCCATGATGGGCCTTGCGGCGTTTGGCAATACGCACATGCAGGGGAACGCTCCATGGAAACTTATAAAAACCGACCGTGCTGCCGCCGCACAGGTGATCAAAAACAGCGTCCAGCTCATCAAAGCCATCACCCTCCTCATCGAACCGGTGATGCCTTCAAAGGCGCAGGAATGCTGGGCGATGCTGGGATATTCAGATGAACTCTCAGGGCACCCGATCTCTGAAGCAACACAGGAAGTCAGAACAACAGGTATCCCGGCACCAAAACCGCTCTTTACCAAATTGGAGGATACGCAGATTGCAGAGCTTGACGCCCTGCTCCAGAAACGCGTGAAAGAAGCAGACAGGAAATCGGAGAAGATCCCCGTGGTTACATTCGAGGAATTCCAGAAACTGGACATCCGAACAGGAAAAGTGCTGTCCTGCGAACCGGTACCAAAATCAAACAAACTGTTAAAACTGGTTGTCGACATCGGTTCGGAAAAACGCCAGATCGTTGCCGGCATGCAGCAGTTCTACAAACCTGATGAGATAGTCGGAAAAGATGTTGTCGTGGTCACCAACCTTGCCCCTGTAAAGATCTTCGGTGTGGAGAGCAACGGGATGATCCTCGCGGCAGGGGATGCGGCTTCGTTGCTCGTGCCGCTCCGGCCGGTAGAGCCGGGGAATAAGGTACGGTAAAAAAAGGTATAGGGGGTCGTTCCTGATCCTCTTTCCTATTTTAGTGCCTCGGCGATTGTCTCCCTCACTTGCTCATTTTTCTCAGTTTCAAGCGCTTTTGCAAGAGCTGCAGTTGCCTTTTTGCCGCCAATCCCCCCAAGTGCCCGCACAGCCATCATCCGGACGTACTTGTTCTCGTCTTTGAGCAGGATGATCATGGGTTCGAGCGCATCAGAATCCCCAAGTTCACGCAGCGCTTTTGCTGCCATGTACCGTACATGGTCCCGGTTGTCCTTGAGCGCTGCAATCAGCGGCTTGACAGCCTTCTCATCCGCAATCTTTCCCAGTGCTTCCGCCGCCCGGTACCGGGTCTCCCATTTTGGTTCCTTCATCGCAGCAGCAAGCGGTTCGACTGCTGCTTTACCAATGGACGAAAGGGCAAGCGTAGCCTGCTCCCGCACAGACTTGTCAAAGTCTGCAAGTGCTTCAATGAGTGGCTGGATGGCGCGGGGGTTCTTCGCCTCCCCAAGAAGGTATGCCGCATACTGACGGACCTGGGGGTCAGTACTGTTCCGCAGTGCTTTGACCATGCTCTCAAGTCCCCCTTTCTCAATCTCTTCTGCCCCATCCGGTTTTTGAGGTACGGTAGTTTCTGTCATCACCTGTCTCCACAGCTATATTTCCCGTGCATTATTTAAGCCCGATCACCCGGGTGCCGGGTTGTCCACGGGCAGCAGGCTTTAAAAAACATCCATCTGAAATTTCCCGCCAACCGGTAAGCAGACCGACCCATAACTGCAAATTCCTTCGAAGTTTACCATGAAAGTATATATTCCCGCAGTTGATGGATTGGTATGAACTACAAACTTGTCGCACTCATCCTGGTGTGCTGTGCAGTTGCAGCCACCGGCTGCATGGGGGTTGCTGACAACGTGATACCAAACCAGAGGACATCATCAGCGGGGAGCGTGGTGGACTCAAACTGGCAGGGGCTATCCGAGGAGAAAGCACCTGCCGCGTACCAGATCGCAGCCCCGGCCGCTGCTCCAATAGCATCCGGTGACAGCGGCACTGTCCCGGGCACCGGTATCGACACCAGGATCATCAAAACGGGAACAGCGACCATTGAGGTCAAGGACGTTACTGCATCAGCCGATTCGTTAAAAGCGCTCGCGGTGCAGAAAGGCGGGTACCTCTCCTCCTCAAACATCCAGAAAAACACCAATAACCGGTTTTATGCAACTGTCGTGCTCCGGGTCCCGCAGGCACAGTTTGATTCCACCATGGAGGGTGTCAAGGCAGTCGGCACGGTAAAATCGATCTCGACGTCCGGTCAGGACGTGACCGAGGAGTATGTTGACCTGCAGGCCCAGAAGACCTCGTACCAGAACCAGCTCGCGCAATACAATGAGATCATGAAGAAGGCTGACAAGGTCGAGGACGTCATCAAGATCCGGGCACAGATCAACATAGTGCAGACCGCGCTGGACCGTATCGAGGGCAGGATGCGGTACCTCAACAGCAGGATCGACATCTCCACGATAAATGTGAACCTGCAGGAGCCCGAGCCGGTCGGTGGCGAGACCGGGCATTCCTTCATCACCGTGATCAACGAAGGAATCGGCGGGTTCCTTGGGATGATCGATGCGCTGATCATCCTCTTCTTCACGTTCCTCCCCCTCATCATCATCGGAGGAGGTGCCTATGGTATCTACCGCTGGAGAAAGAATAAAAATGTGATAGTATCTCCTGCGCCCCAGCAGCAGGAGAAAAAACCCTGATCTTTTTTTAGCTCTTGTGGACCCTCATACATACGTCTTTTATTTTGGCATGGTTCATGACGGACCAACGGGAATGTCTATGCCATCTTTTACCGGGACACGGTAACGGGGACGTGGCAGAAAAGAAAAAAAGGATACCGGGATGCCGGCTACGGCAAAGTATTCAGTATATCCGATGTAAAAAAAAGGGACTGTTTTTAAGAATGTGTCGTGGTGGTTGTAACCGGCGTTGTGGTCTGCACCGTCGTCACATTCCCGGTTGGGGTGGTTGTGGGTTCTATTGTCGGAGTTGCCGTTGCATTGACCGCTCCCTGAGTGGGGGCCAATGTCGGAGCAGCCGGGGTTTTCAATTCGGCGAGCAGATCGATGCTGCCTTTGGGAACGGAAGTCTTAGCGCTTTTTATGAGGACGCCGTTTTTGTAGATCTCCACTTCAAGCGTATCTCCTGAGCCGTCACTCTTCTGGAACGTAACCTGTACAGTCCCGTCCGCGATGGGGATCTGGTAGAACTGGTCACCGGTACCCGCCACCTGTGCCTGGTTCCCTGGGGTACCATATGATCCCGTCCATGCCCCGGGATAACTCACCTTCACCCATACCCCCGTCTGGGGAATGAGCGGTTGTGGCGGTGTCGTCGGGACCGGGATTGTTGTTACAGCCGTTGTGGGGACTGCCGTTGTAGGTCGTGGAGTAAGAGTGAAGGTAGCCGAGGGGGTAGTCGTGGTGGTGTCAGAAGTTATGTCCCCGCCGGATTTTCCCTGCTGGGCTTTCAATACAACAAATGCTCCGCCGATGATCGCGATGATCACGATGATAATTGCGATTGCGGCAAACAGTTTGCGGCGTGGGCCCGGTGCAGGGCTCCCTTTTGGGGGAGGTGAGATTGGGGGGATGGTTGCGGGAGCAGGCTGCTGGGGCAGGTCTTTTCGCAAAAACAACTGCGGAAAAATTGACCGGGTCTTCTGTGCCGGCTCTGCCGCCGTTGCCGCTGGTTGCGGGACCACTTCACCCGGCACTTCCGGTGGTGCTGCGGCTTCTGGTCCGGAAGGTGTATGGGATGGCACGAGAGGTGACGGTTCAGTCCTTGGCACGGAGTCCTCGATCAAGGGTTCGATTGACCGGATCACTTCTTCGATAGGGCGCTCCCTGCGTTCGAGCTGCGCCGCTGAGACCATCGGTATATGGGGGAGCACATTTTGGTCAGGTAGGGGGATTTCAACCTGTGACGGGGCAGGGACAGAGATTTGGGGAACCGGTTCCGGTGCAGGCTGGGAAGCGGGGGGTTCGACCGTGTCCAGTGCCCCGGGTGCCAGAACCTTGGAACCGCACCGGTTGCAGAACACGGATTCCGGTGGCACGCGGTTGCCGCACCGGGAACAAAATGAGCCTGTGGGAAGGGATGACGTCTCTACCGGGATTGGGGGCAACGGGGTCGTCTCCACGATCTTTTTGATAGGCAGGACTCCATCAATATCCTTTTTCGCTGCAGGCCTGCTCGTGATCTCAATTTTCTGGGCAGGGGTCTCCTGCAGTTTTTTCTTCTGCTCCATACCCAGTGACGGGATCACATTCCGGATTGCCTGCTGGAACGTAGACGTCGTGTGCTGTTTTAACGCCTTAGTCCATTCGTCGCGCTCCCTTTTCCGGTTTCCGCCCGCCTCCCGGGAGAAGGTGAGGACCACCTGCCGGGTCTCACCGGAATTCATGATTATTGAAAGGGTGAGTATCTGGTCCCGGATTGCATTCTCGCTTGCCTCCACGTCCCGCACGGTTGCCAGAAGGATGTCCTTTGGTGGCAGGAGTCCTTTTTTCCGGTCAACAAGGATGATGCGTTTGTTGGTGAGGATTGCCTCGAATGGGAGGGATTTGACAAAAACATTCGGTGTTTTTAAAATTACGGATTCGTCTCCATGAATCTCAGGGTCGTCCATACTACCACATTCTTCCTTTATACTGGTCTGTTTGTAGGCAAAAAAGTATTTGTGTGATAATTGGAGGATTCTTCCGGATGGTTACCGCATTCATTTAACCGCTGGTACCGTACTGGCTCATTTTGATGTGTTCGGATCGACCGAGATATCAACACTTCCCCGCGGGACTGTGGTATTGCCGCGTTTGATCAGCGCCCCGTTCTTGTATATCTCGACCACAAGTTCATGAGGGCGGGTGGAGGTATCAGCCCTTTTGAATGTTGCCTGGATGGTGCTGTTGGGATTTGTCACTTCATACAGGTATTCGCCGGAGTTTGATACGGTCTGCAGCTCGCCTGCTGTCCCGTACGACCCGCTCCACATCCCGAGGTAACTGACCCTGACCCATACCCCTTTTGCAGGAATCGGTACAGGAGTCGTTTCAATAAAAACAAATGTCGGAGTGGGGGTGGCTGATTTCTGGCCGCTTTCGGGTACTTCCCCGGATGTTTCAGGGATGCTTTTCAGGAAGTTCATAACGACAAAAATCCCGCCGCCAACCGCAATGATGAGGACTGCGATGACTGCGATGACAGTCGCCCATTTCCCAAAGCCCCAGGACCGGCCACCCCGTGAAGGCGGGACGCGGGGACCGGGTTGTGGCTTCTGATCCTTTCGCTTGAAAAGTTGTGGCCACTTCGCCGGGCTCTTCTTTTTGGCCTGCACAGCCCGGGCCGACTGTGGCGTGGGCCGGGTTACCGGTGGAATGCCGGCATGCGCCCCGGGTGGACGCGGCTCCTGTTCCGGCATGACAACCTTTGCGCCACACCGGCTACAGAATAAAGAACCTGCAGGGACACGGCTGCCGCACCGGGTGCAGAACGAACCTTCGGGAAGGGCTGCTGTGCTTACAGGTTCATGGACCGCGGGAATTGTTATATCAACCTTCTTTTGGGGCTGGACTGCATCGACGGACTTTTTATCCGGGGGAGGGGTCGGGCCAATGTCCCGGGATTTTGCCGTTTTCGTTTTATCGAGACCGGGGATCACGGAACGGATCGCTTTCTGGAACGATGAACGGGTGCGCTTCTGCAGTGCTGTTACCCATTCATCCCGTTCCCGCTTTCTTTTGCCACCGGCTTTTGAGGAGAATGTGAGGACAATCTGCCGGGTGTCACCGGTAGTCGTGATGACCGAGAGGCTGATCGTCTGGTCGTGGATTGCGTTCTCGCCGGGCTGCACGTCACGGATGGTTGCAAGCACAATATCTTTGGGCGGGACAAGGTCATTATCCCGGTCAACGAGGATGATGCGCTTGTTGGTGAGGACCGCCTCAAACGGGGTGGATTTGATAAAAACATCCGGTGTTTTAAGGAGAACAGATTCATCGCCGTGCAGGTCGGGACCGCTCATACCGCATCATTCTTCCTTTACTTTTGTGTTGTCCGGCCTTAAAAAAAGGATTTGTGGTCAGGCACCGGAAGTTGTAACGGATATTCTTAAGAATTTTGTAAACGTTCCCTGTTGTACCAGGGACGTTTCCTAGTAAAACAATTTTATCTTGCATATCCCAGATTAGTCCGGGAATATGAAATATGCAATCATCGTGGGAATCCTCATCTGCACACTGTGTACGGCAGGGTGTTTCCTTCTCGATCCGGCTCCGCAGGTTGTGCCCCCGCCGACACAGGTGACCCTGCCCCCCACCCCGGAAAGCAGGATTGCAACGGTCGAGCCGTCCGGCATGGCACTCCAGCTCGCTGATCTGCCAGATGGGTATGTTATACGGGAGCGCTCGGAAGTTGCATATGCAGATATCAATCCGCTGGCGCGGGACGAAGGGTGGAAGAAAGGATATTACGTCTCGTTTTACAGGATGAACACCCAGAACTACGATATCACGGGTATCACCCAGCAGATCAGCGTCTACCCATCAGACCGCATCCGGATCATCTTCGAAGAGGTAAAATCCGGCGTAGAGTCGCGTGCGAATGCTTCCATATCGGTTACTGAACTGCCGTTCCCGAAAACTGGTGACCGGGCTATCGCACTCCGGCTCACCGACGCCAATGACCAGTACGGGATCATGACCTACACCGTGATCTTTTATAAAAAGGATGTCCTTGAGCAGATCGAGATGAAAGGGACGACCACGGATTACGAAGTCTTAAAAAATATTGCAGGAACAGCAGCAGGCAGGATCAGGTAAAATTCCGATAAATAATCCAGAAAAATAATGAACGCCCAGGTCGGAATTCGAATCCGAGTCGATTGCGTGACAGGCAATCATGATAGGCCACTACACTACCTGGGCCCTAATTTAACAGTAATCCCGCCTCCCAGATTCGAACCGGGGACATCGCGGTAGCCGCGCAGTTACCTACATCGGTAAACCATACTACAGCCGCGCACTCTACCAAGCTGAGTTAAGGCGGGGCACTGCGCTCGTACTATAGGGATGATCGGGTATTAAACATATCGTTATTCCGCCTGATTGCGCTTATTTGCCCAAAATCACGGTATTATTTAAATAATCTGCATACCAATGATTTAGTATGGCTCGCAAGACAGTTGCGGGGGATTGCCTTCTTCACCGATAGCCATGCCCATGGAGAAGTCACTGTTTTTGATACCACGCTCCGGGACGGAGAACAGACCCCGGGGATAGCATTCACCTTTGAACAGAAACTCGAGATCGCACGCCAGCTCTCCGATATCGGCGTCCATGCCATCGAAGCGGGATTCCCCGCGTCGAGCAATGGCGAGAAGGAGACGGTTACTGCCATCAAAAAGCTCGGTCTTGAGGCGAAAATCTGCGGGCTCTCCCGCATGACAAAAGCAGACGTTGATGCATGCCTTGACTCTGATGTCGATATGGTGCATGTCTTCATCCCGACGTCCGACATCCAGCGGATAAACACCATCAACAAGAGCCGGGAGGAGGTGCTTGCGATCTCGGATGAGGTCATCCACTATGTCCGCGACCATATCGGGCTCTGCATGTTCTCGGCAATGGACGCAACCCGCACGGACTGGGACTACCTGATGCAGGTGTTTTCTACCGCGGCTGCCGCCGGGGCGACGATCATCAACGTGCCGGATACGGTGGGAGTCATCTCCCCGTCCGGCATGAAGACGCTCATCTCACGGATCGCGCGGGAGGTTGACTGCCCGATCGACGTCCACTGCCACAACGACTTCGGCTTAGCTGTTGCTAACACGATTGCCGCAGTTGAAGCAGGCGCTTCACAGGTACAGGTAACCGTAAACGGGCTCGGGGAGAGGGCGGGGAACGCAGATCTTGGGCAGACCGTGATGATCATGGAGTCGATCTACCGGATTAAAACCGGCATCAAAAAGGAACGGCTCGTCGAGACCTCGCGTCTTGTCTCACGGTTTTCGGGGATCACTATCCCGCCCACCCAGCCGGTGGTCGGGGAGAATGTATTCTCGCACGAGAGTGGCATCCATTCCCATGGGGTCATCAAGAATTCAGCGACTTTTGAGCCCGGTATCATGACACCGGAGATGGTCGGGCACCGCCGGAGGCTCACGCTCGGCAAGCATGTCGGCCGGCACGCGGTGCGCCAGATGCTCACCGATGCCCATATCAACCCAACCGATGCCCAGATCGACACAATTGTCGAGAAGGTCAAGGCAATCGCAAACCGGGGCAAACGGGTAACCGATGCCGACCTCTACGAGATCGCCGAGAGTACGATGGGCATCGAGCTCAACCACAAGATGCTCTCGTTACAGGACATCGCAATCATGACCGGCAACCACATGATCCCGACGGCAAGCGTGAAGGCGACCGTAAACGGGAAGGAGCACGTGTTCTCCAGCGTGGGAAACGGCCCGGTCGATGCTGCGCTCAACGCGATCTTCGGTATCGTGCCCGCCCGGGTCCAGCTCAAGGAGTTCAATATCGAGGCGATCTCCGGTGG
>Ga0268277_1001232_pt1 | contig 18032 bp, 13 predicted proteins | sample saktaG_5_FD_190132 | JGI IMG/M metagenome (GOLD analysis project Ga0268277, IMG submission 190132) | Saline water microbial communities from Sakinaw Lake, British Columbia, Canada - sak_2010_1_5_50m | ecosystem: Environmental > Aquatic > Non-marine Saline and Alkaline > Saline ...
TGCGCGAGTTGTCGGGACGCCTGGAAGAGATCCCGGGTGAAGAGGCCTTCCCGGCCTACCTGGAATCCCGTATCGCCCAGTTTTACGAGCGCGCCGGACTGGTGGAGTTGAACAACGGCAAAACCGGCAGCCTGACCATCGGCGGCACGGTGAGCCCCGCCGGCGGCAACTTCGAAGAACCCGTGACGCAGTCCACCCTGAAAGTCGTCGGCGCTTTTCACGGACTTTCCCGCGATCGTTCCAACGCCCGGCGCTACCCGGCCATCGATCCGCTGGACAGCTGGTCCAAATACAGCAGCTTCATCGATGACGAACTGATTCGCGACTCCCGCAAGATACTCTTCAAGGGTAATGAAGTTCACCAGATGATGCTGGTCGTCGGCGAAGAGGGCACCTCGCTGGATGATTTCGTGATTTACCTGAAGTCCGAATTTCTGGACAGCGTCTACCTCCAGCAAAACTCGTTTGATGCCGTGGACGGCGCCAGTTCGCCGCAGCGGCAGGACTACATTTTCAGGAAAGTGCATCAGGTGCTGTCAGCGCATTTCGATCTGAAAGAAAAGCAGGCGGCGCGCGATTTCTTCAACAAGCTGCGCCAGCATTTCATCGATTGGAACTATATCGATATGACGCTGGACGATTTCGCGAAACAGGAAAAGTTAATTGATAAACTCATAGAGGAACACTCGGGCAATGAGAAGAGTCTATAATAAGATTTTAAGCGTATCGGGAAACGTCATCACGGTTAAGGCCGAAGATATAGCCAATGAGGAACTGGCCGAGATCACGACGCGCCGCGGCAAATCGCTGGCGCAGGTGATCAAACTGGACGATGACATCGTCTCGCTGCAGGTCTTCGCCGGCAGCCAGGGCATCTGTACCAGTGACGAGGTGCGCTTCCTGGGACACCCGATGCGTGTGACCTTTACCGATAATATGCTGGGCCGCATCTTTAACGGCAGCGGCGAACCGCGCGACCGCGGGCCGCACCTGACCGAAAACCTGATCGAGGTCGCCGGCCCGTCGGTGAATCCGGCCAAGCGCATCATTCCGCGCAACATGATCCGCACCAACATTCCCATGATCGATGTCTTCAACTCGCTGGTCGTCTCCCAGAAACTGCCGATTTTCTCGGTCTCGGGCGAACCGTACAATCCGCTGCTGGCGCGCATCGCCCTGCAGGCCGAGGTGGACATGATCGTCCTGGGCGGCATCGGACTCAAATACGACGAATATATGTATTTCCGCAATACACTCGAAGAGGGCGGAGCCATGAGCCGCTCGATCTTCTTCGTGCATACGGCCTCGGATCCGATCGTGGAAGGCCTGATGGTTCCCGATCTCTGCCTGGCAGTCGCCGAGCGTTTCGCCCTCAAAGGTAAAAATGTACTCGTGCTGCTGACCGACATGACCAACTTTGCGGACGCTTTGAAAGAGATCGCCATCACCATGGAACAGGTACCCTCCAACCGAGGTTACCCGGGTGACCTGTACAGCCAGCTGGCCGCACGTTATGAGAAAGCCGTCGATTTTGAAGGTGCCGGTTCCGTAACGATTCTGGCCGTGACGACCATGCCCGGTGACGATGTGACCCATCCCGTGCCGGACAACACCGGCTACATCACCGAAGGCCAGTTCTACCTGCGCAACGGGCGCATCGAGCCGTTCGGTTCCCTGAGCCGCCTGAAACAGCAGGTCAATGACAAAACGCGCGAAGACCACCGCGCCATCATGGACGGCATGATCCAGCTTTACGCCCAGTACATGGAAACCGAAGAGAAACGCGCCATGGGCTTCCGCATGAATGAGTGGGACAACAAACTGCTTAAATACGGCAAGTTGTTCGAAGCCGGCATGATGGACCTCTCGGTCAAAATCAGCCTGGAAGATACTCTCGATCGCGGCTGGGAAATTCTGGCCGAATGTTTCAATCCCGAGGAAACCCGCCTGAAAACTGACCTTATTAAAAAATTCTGGCCGAAGGAGAAGGGCGCGAACTGATGGCCAAAATCAGACTGACCAAGAACGAACTGAAAATCCAGAAAGAGGCGCTCAAGCGTTATACCCGCTATCTGCCGACTCTCGAACTCAAGAAGCAGCAGCTGGTGAACGAGATTCGCAGCGTTTCGACGGCCATCGAAGGCGTCGAAAAGGAGATCGAACGGGCCGAACAGGAGATCATGCAGTGGGTGGCCGTTTTCGGCGAAGATGTCGACGTCAGCGCCTTTTTTAAGGTAGAGGAAATCCGCACCAATCCCGGCAATATCGCCGGTATCGATATCGAAATTTTCGACCAGGCTGTTTTTGGCGAAACGGAATACGATCTGTTCACCACCCCGTTGTGGGTGGATCAGGCGATCGTGGCAGCCGAGGAACGGATCAGCCGGCTGGCCGAGATCACCGCTCTTCAGAAACAGATGGAAATTTTAAAAGAGGAGATGCGCATCACCATTCAGCGCATTAATCTCTTCGAAAAAGTCAAAATCCCGGAAGCCAGGGAAAATATCCGCAAGATTCGCATCTATCTCGGAGACATCCAGACGACGGAAGTGGTGCGCGGCAAGATTGCCAAGGCCAAGATTCAGAAGAAAAAGGAGCTCGCCCGCGCATGATTGCCAGGATGCAAAAAGTGACCCTCTTTATCAGCGCACCTTACCGGGATGAGGCGCTCCGCAAACTGCGGCGCCTGGGCGTCGTCCATATTCAGCATCTGCAGAGTCCGGTCTCGGAGGACATCTCCCGGCTGGAATCCGAATTGAATGTAACTGCCAGATGCCTGGCCCTCATCGAAAGCAATGCGCCGGCCGTAACGGAAAAGAAATCCGGTATCGCCCAAAGCGCGAAAATCGTCGACGAGATACTGGCCTTGTCATCGGAAAAACAGCAAATCAGCGCGGTCATTGAAGAGAAGAAATCCCTGCTGAACTGGTTTGAGAGGTGGGGTAAAGTCTCCACCGCCGATCTCGAAATTTTGAAGGCAAAGGGGATTTTCATCCGGCTTTACAACGCCGAAAGAAGTATGCTCAAAGGCCTGCCGGAAGAGGCCGTCATCCAGGTGCTGAGTGAAAATAAAAATGATCTGCAGCTGGCGCTCGTATCCGAATCGGAGGACGAACGACTGGACCTGAAAGAGGAATTTGTTCCGCAGCAGGATTACCCTGCTGTCGTGAAAGATATAGAGAAGATGACCGGCCGGGTAGCGGAAATCGATACACGTATCGCAACCTTGAGCCAATCCGTCGGTGAGATCGTGGCCTATCAGGCGGACCTTAAAAAACGCCTCGAATTTGCAGCGGTCAAATCCGGCATGCAGGAGTCCGGCGAAATTATCTACCTGCAAGGCTATTGCCCCGACGAACAGGCAGCGCGATTAATTAAGACTTCCGAGAAAGAGGGCTGGGGCATTCTGAGCGAAGAACCGGAGGAAACCGATAATCCGCCGACCCTGTTGTATATGAGCCGCTGGACCCGCATCATCAAGCCGGTCTTTGAATTTCTGGGCACCGTGCCGGGCTACCGGGAGTACGACATCAGCAAATACTTTCTGGCGTTCTTTTCCATCTTCGTGGCGATGATCATCGGCGACGCCGGGTACGGCATGATATTCCTGCTGGTCAGTATTCTCGTGAACCTTAAAACAGCCAAAAACGGCCAGCCGCTGCCGCTGGCGGTCAAACTATTTTATGTGCTGAGCATCTGCACGATTGCCTGGGGTACGATTACGGGCAACTGGTTCGGCGCGTATCAGATTGGCGCCCTGCCGTTCTTTAAAGCCCTGACGATTCCGCAGCTGGCGACTTTCCCGAAGGAAGTCTTCCCGGGACTGGAAGTCGATCCCCAGCAGAAGGTCATGTTCATCTGTTTCGTCATCGCGATCACGCAGCTCGGGTTGGCCAACATCATGAATTTTCTGAAAAATTTTCCGCAGCTGAAGAGCATTGCCAACCTGGGCTGGTTTACCCTGATGGTCGGCCTGTTCCTGGTGGTGTTGCAGCTGGTGCTTGGAATGACGATGCCGGCCTTTACCGTCCCGCTGATCGGCGCCGGATTATTGGCCATTATCCTGTTTATGAGCCAGGAAAAGGGAGTCAGCTTTTTCAAAGGAGCTGCCCGTGGGCTGGGCGGCGCCTTCACAACTTTTCTGAACGCCATTAGTTCCTTTTCAAATATCATTTCTTATATCCGTCTCTTCGCGGTCGGGATGGCTTCGGTGGCCATAGCCTCGAGTTTCAATCAGATCGCCGCGCCGATGCTGAAGGGCTTCGCCTTGCCGGCCGGGATTATCGTGCTGCTGATCGGGCACGGGCTTAATATTGTGATGGGGATGCTGTCGGTGATCGTGCACGGCATCCGTTTAAATGTTCTCGAATTTTCCGGCCAGCTGGGTATGGAGTGGACCGGATACGAATACAAACCTTTCCAGGAAAAAATGCAAGATATAACAGAAGGGGAAATACAATGAATATTGGAATGATAGGACCCGCCGCTGCGCTGGGATTGGCCGCTGTCGGCTCTGCCGTGGGAGCCGGTGTCGCCTCTCAGGCTGCCATTGGCGGATGGAAAAAATGTTTCGCCAACAACAAACCGGCGCCCTTCATGCTGGTGGCTTTCTCCGGAGCACCGTTGACCCAGACGATTTACGGCTTCCTGCTGATGCTCTTCATCAGCGGCAGCGACAAGGATCCGCTGGCTCTGCTGGCTGCGGGCGTCTTCGGCGGCCTGGCCATGGGCATGTCGGCCTTCTACCAGGGCAAGGTCGCGGCGCGGGCGGCCGACTCGCTGGCGGAAACCGGCAAAGGAACAGCGAACTACTTCATGGTCATCGGAATCGTCGAGACCGTCGCCCTGTTTGTGATGGTCTTCCTGCTCCTGATGCTCTAGAAAATATGCGTCAAAGGACCTGACAGCCGTCCGTAGTGGCGGCTGTTTGTGTTTTGGAAATTCGACAAACGATGGCGGTGTGAGATTTCGCCGGGGAACTTTTCAAACGGCACGCCGTTTTTTACTATTAAAAGCCTATTTTTTATTTGTTGGTTGTGGTGAGACGGGATAAATTCATTAAAATGAAATTGGACCATTCATGTACCGGTATTGCTACGGCAACCATCACAGCGGTTATTCTTACACTATTTGTCCATCATTGTTCCGATATCGATCAGACAGCTGCAGCCGGCGTTTATCGCCCGGTCCGGGATAGTCTGGTGACGATTTACGAAACGGGTGAACTCGAATCACAAAATTCCATCATAATTTCGGCACCCAGCGACTGGCACCTCTCCTACCAGATAATCTATATGCCGGACGAGGGAGTGATGGTTTCGGAAGGGGATACGGTAATCATTTTCGATACGAAACAGATCGAATTGGATTTGGAAGGAAACCAGAAAGAACTGGAACGTCTCGCAGAGTCGCTTAAAGAGATGACGCTCCAAAATGAACTGACAATTCAGGAACTGAAAACGAGTATCGCAAATTCGCAAATTCAGGAGGAGATCACCCTCAGTCTCCTGGAACAGGCCCAATATAATTCCGAGACGGACCGCAAAAATGCCGAGCTGGAGTTAACGAAAACCCGTCTAACGCTGGTGAACCAGGGGGAAGCGCTGGAGGCCCAATATATCCTGAATAAGAATTCCGAAAACGAGATTAGACTTAAAATGGATCAGGTGCAAGGCAAGATCAGCCAGAATCAACGTATGATCGATGATATGTATATTGTAGCCCCTAAAAATGGATTGGTTGTCTATTTTGTACAGAGAAACCGTAACGCTGAGAAGGTCAGAGTCGGGGATTCTGTCACGCCGCAGACACCGATTCTTCAGATACCTGATCTGGACAACATGAGGGCGATTATTCATCTGAATGAGGTCGATCGTCCCTACGTCGAGGAAGGAATTCCTGCGGAGGTGATGGTGGAAGCTTACCCGGATACGGTTTTCAGCGGCCAGGTTTCCTTTGTTTCGAAAATTGTCGGGTATGAATCCCAGTATAATGATTTGAAAACCTATAACGTTTATGTCGATATTCATAGTCCGGCGAACTATCGCCTCAAGCCTGGGCTTTCGGTTCGCGTTCGTCTGATGACCGCACGTCTGGATGATGTTTACCGGGTATCGGGTTGGTGTCTGTTCCGGGAGCCGAACGGTTATTATGTTCGGACGGTAAAAAACGATGCAGTTCGAGTCGAATTAGTAAAATTGGCCGACGGCCAGGCCTATGTGCGGGGCGAACTCACCGAAAATCTTTTACTGGTAGCCAACCAGGAATTGCCTGATTAATTACTAATGAACTGAGTTGAATTAATGAAAAAGGTTATCACTATTTTCCGATCTATCTTCCGCTGGCGCAGGATCGTGATTTCATTATTGATTCTGGGGCTGGCCGTGGCGATGGTCCGTATCCTTTCCAGCGAGGATGATTTCCCGCTTTTCACTCTTAAGAAGGGTCACTTTCTGATTGATATCCGGACGAAGGGAGAGGTAAAAGCACTGGATTCTTTCGTGATCAGCTCTCCGAGCAAGATCTGGGGAAACGTGCGTATCGTTAAGATGGTGGACGAGGGAACGTATGTCAAACCGGGCGATTTTCTGATTCAGTTCGATCAGGCGGAGTTTATGCAGCGTCTCCAGGAAGAGCGCAATAATCTGGAAACCGCCCTGGCCAATCATGAATCGAAAATGGCCAATATCAAAAAACAGACGGCCGATCTGGAAAGCCAACTGAAGATTGGGGAGTACAGCCTGGAGCAGACGCGGCTGCAGGCAAAAAACGCTGTATATGAAGCCGAAAACAAGCGCAAGGAGATCGAATATTCGCTCAAGAAAGCGGAGATCGGTTTTCAGCAATTAAGAGGAAAAATCGCTGCAACCGAGAAGATTAACGAAGCCGCGATTCGGCAGAGTGAACTGCAAATCGAACAAGCCCGCTTAAAACTTCAGCGGGTCGAAGAGGATATGAGCCAGCTGTCGATTAGTTCACCGACTGAAGGATTGGTTGTCTATCGCGAAATTTGGAGCCCCACCGGCTCTGAAAAGGTCAAGGTCGGATCGAGCCCGTGGCGCAATCAACCGCTTATGGAGATCCCGGATCAGTCCGGTATGAAAGTCAAGACGCAGGTCAATGAAGTGGATATTTCCCGGTTGAGTCTGGATCAAAAGGTAATCATTAAGATGGATGCTATTGTGGATACAAGTTTTACGGGGAAAGTCACCAGCATTGCCCGTCTGGCCGCAAAGGATCGCCGGACCCGCAAGAACGTTTTCGATGTTGAAGTGAATTTCGATGCCGTAGATCCGCGTCTCAAGCCCGGTATGAGCGCCAATTGCCAGATTATCGTCAAGGAGATTGAAGATACGCTTTTTGTACCGATTGACGCCGTTGTACAGGAGGAGGGCAAAACCGGCGTGTATCTCAAAGACGGCAATTTCAGAGAAATTGCCACCGGGGAATCAAACACGGATTTTATCCTGCTGGAGAAGGGATTGCAATCCGGCGAAACAATCCGCCTGAAAACGTTGAAGTCTGCGGACCAAACACAGCAACCGACCAAGAAACGCAAAGAGGGCGAGTCGGGCGTATACCATAGAGTCACGATTATCGGTTGAACGGAGAATATTGGAAGCACCAAAGACGAATATGAGTAGCCGCGAGCCGAACAACATGCACGTACCGGAACCTCTGTTCAATCGATCGAGGATGACGCGGTTTTTCAATTTGTTCGGGAGAGAGCAGATCCATATCAGTATCGAAGGCTTGCGCGATCATAAGCTGCGTTCTTTCTTAACTATGCTGGGAATTATTTTCGGCGTGGCGGCCGTCATTTCGATGCTCGCCATCGGCGAGGGAGCGCGGCGTAAGACCCTGGGACAAATTGAACGTCTGGGTTTAAATAATATCATTGTTAAAAATGTGATCGAAGACGAGGACAATCCCGAAGAAAGCGGGGCCCTGTTGAGCCTCGAAGACGGCTGGTCCATTCAGGACATTTTACCGGCTGTGCGGACCGTCGTGCCGGTAATCGAACGCGAGTACGAGACAAATTATAAGACACGCTTTACCGATGTCACGCTAACCGGGACCGAGCCCGGCTACTTCCGGGTGATGAATATGCAAATCGAAAAAGGCGGGTACTTCTCCACTCCGGATGACGATTTATACCAGAAAGTATGCGTTCTGGGCGCGGATGCCGCCAAGATGCTTTTTCTGGTTGAGGATCCGCTGGGCAAGGCGATCAAAATCGATCAGATATGGTTCAGCGTAGTTGGGGTGCTGCAATATCAGCCGGTCAGTGTGGCCGGCAACACCGAGGTCAATTTGAACCAGCATGTCTTCGTCCCGATTCATTCGGCAATGAAACGCTTCGAACAGAATCCACGCGAGGCCGAGCTGGATCAGATTATCGTACAGATTCGCGACAGTAAATTTGTGGTCTCCAGCGCCGAGTTCATCGAGCAGGTGATTTACCGGCGGCACAATGAAATCAGGAATTTTGAGTTAATCGTCCCGGAACAACTGCTGCGCCAGAGTGAGGAGACGCAGAAGATTTTCAATATTGTCATGGGCGCGATCGCCGGGATTTCCCTGCTCGTGGGCGGCATCGGCATCATGAATATCATGCTGGCCTCGGTGCTGGAACGCACGCGCGAGATTGGTATCCGCCGTGCCATGGGTGCTACACGTCTGGATATTCGAAACCAGTTTCTGATCGAAGCGATCATTCTGAGTCTGCTGGGCGGGATCATCGGCATCCTGATCGGCTATGGATTTACCTTCGCGGTAACGATCTATTCCGACTGGGAAACCGCGATCAGCCTCTGGTCGGTGCTGCTCTCATTCGGGGTGAGCAGTTTCGTCGGCATCCTGTTCGGCTATTTCCCGGCTAAAAACGCCGCGGAACTGGACCCGATCGAAGCCCTGCGCTACGAATAAAGCGGCGCGGTTGACCCGAAGGGACCGTAACAAGAATGGAAATTTTACGGATTAACGATTTGGAATTTATATGAGAATGAAACAAAGCATTTTGATTTGGGGATGTCTCCTGTGGAGTTCGGCCCTGCTCCCGGCCGCCGAAAGTTACAACCTCGACCTGCAGGGATCGCTGGACATTGCCATAAACCGCAGTTATAAGATGCGCACACTGAAGGAGAATCTGCTGCAGGCCGGGTACGAACTCAAAGCCGCTACCAGCCGTTTCAAGACCCAGGTTGACCTGGACCTGAAAATTCCGAATTACACCGAAACCATGCGCAATTTCGAGGACAGCCTGGGCGTCCACTACTTTCCGGTCAAGCAGGCTGCCTACAGCAGCAACCTGGTGATTCGCCAGCCGCTGCCGACCGACGGCAGCATCGACCTGAGTTCCGGCTTCTACACCCTCGAAGATTATTACAGACGCAGGAACAGTATCCAACTCAACACCCGTTTGAGGATCACCCAGCCGCTGGAGGCCTTTTATTCATACAACCGCATCAAGTCGACCCTGCGCCAGGCGCAGCTGCATTTTGAATTGTCCCGGAAGCAGCTGAGCCGCAGCACCCTCGATCTGAATTACGAAGTGGGGCAGGCTTTCTATGGTCTGGTCTCCGCCAACGAGCGGGAGAAGATCGCCGAGCAGACCCTGCGTGTTCAGGAGGAAGCGTATCACCTGGCCCAGAACAAGTACAAGGCCGGGGTGATCGCCGAGGTTGAGGCGCTGCAGATGGAAGTGGATTACGGGGAAGCCCAGAACAGTTACGACATTGCCGTTGCCAACCGCCGCTCGCAGGCCAACTACCTGAAACAGTTGCTGGGGATCAATCTCGCCGATACGGTGCGGGTGGATTACGATTTGAGTTATCAGGTGGTCGCTGTCGATGCGGAACAGGCCGTGGCGCTGGGGCTGAAGAACCGCCTGGAAATCCGCGAAAAGGAGATCAGCGCTGAATTGTCCGAAATCGATATCCGGCGTACCCGCGCGGACGGCCGCATAACGGGATCGATCTCGGCCTATTACGATTTTATCGGAATCGGTGAGGATGACCGCAACATCGCCCTGAGCCGGACTTTCGATAAAACCTGGCAGAATCTGAGCGACCGGCCCGGCAACAAAGGTGTTTCGCTGGATATATCCATACCGATCTGGGACTGGGGCGTGAACCGTGCCCAGGTGAAAGCCGCGGAAGCCGGACTGCGTAAAGCCCGCTACACCCTAGAAAACGAAAAAGTGAGTGTGGAACGCGATATCCGCGATACGGTTACCCAATTGAAAAGCAGTTTGAAGCGATTGCATTTACTGGAAAAAAACGTGGCCGTTGCGGAGAAGAGTTTCGAGATCAGCAAGAATCGTTTCAGTAACGGCGATATCAACAGCCAGTCGCTGGCGCTGGACCGCAACCGTCTCAGCCAGGCCTATGTCTCGCGCCTGGAAGCCTACATCAGTTACAAGTTGCTGCTGGCCGATTTGGCGCGCAAAACATTTTATGATTATGAGAACGACCGGGTGCTGTAAAAAGGCTAATTCGGAATCGATTGAGGAGAGCGTGAAAAAAGGCAATTTCCTGGAATATCTGCAAAATAACATCGTTCTTTTTGATGGGGCGATGGGGACGATGATTTATAAACGCGGCGTCTATGTCAACCGCTGTTTCGATGAACTTAACCTGAGCAACCCCAAACTGGTGCAGGAAGTCCACAGCGAGTACCTGCGCGCCGGGGCCGTTGTGCTGGAGACCAACACCTTCGGCGCCAACCGCTTCAAGTTACTTTCGCACGGATTTCTGGAAGACCTGGACGCCATCAATTTTCAGGGCGCCTGCATCGCCCGCGAGGTCGCCGGCGAGTATGCCTGGGTGGCCGGCAGCATCGGACCGCTGGGCATCCGCCTGGAACCCTGGGGCCCGACATCCTATCAGGAGGCGCGGGATGCTTTTCGCGAGCAGGCGCAGGCTTTACTCAAGGGCGGCGTCGATCTGTTCATCATTGAGACGATCCCGGACCTGACGGAAATGGAGCAGGCGATCAAGGCCGTAAAAGAGCTTTGTGCACTTCCGATCGTGGCCCAGATGACAATCGGTGAGGATGGAGATTCGCCCTACGGATCGTCACCGCAGAAAATCGCCCGCAGTCTCTCCGACTGGGGCGCGGATGTGGTCGGCCTGAACTGCAGCGTCGGTCCGCAGATCATGCTGGAAGCCCTGGAGAAAATGGTCAAGGTTACCGACAAGCCGCTCTCGGTTCAGCCGAACGCCGGGCTGCCGCGTAGTGTCGAGGGCCGCAATATCTACCTGGCTTCCCCGGAATATATGGCGGAGTACGCCCGCCGCTTCATTCAGGCCGGAGCCAAGGTCATCGGAGGTTGCTGCGGAACCACGCCCAAGTACATCAAGGCCATGCACAGCGCCGTTCAGTCGCTGATTCCGCATAAACGCAAAATCGAAATCAAAATACCCGCGGCGGAAGACCTGACCTGTCACACGAAACCGCTGAAAGACAGGTCCCGCTTCGCTGCGAAACTGGCGGCCGGCGAATTTGTGACTTCCGTTGAACTGGTGCCGCCGCGCGGCAGCGATACGCAGAAAGCCCTGGAAGTGGCCGCCATCCTGAAAGCGGCGGGCGTCGATGCGATCAATCTCCCGGAAGGACCGCGGGCGCTTTCACGCATGGGTGCTCCCTACCTGGCGAAGATCATCGCCGACAAGGTGGGGATCGAACCGGTGGTGCATTACACCTGCCGCGACCGCAACCTGCTTGGAATCATCTCGGATATGCTCGGAATCAACGCCATTGGCCTCCACAATTTGTTGCTGATTACGGGCGATCCGCCCAAGATGGGCAATCTTCCCGATGCCACGGCGGTCTTCGACGTCGATTCCATCGGCTTGGTGAATGTCGTCCACAGTTTGAATTGCGGGGTCGATTTAGGCGGGAATCCGATCGGCGGTGCGACCGAATACGTTATCGGGGTGGGCGTCAACCCGGGTGCGGTTGACCCGGACTACGAGCTGAAACGCTTCCGCTGGAAAGTCGAAGCCGGTGCGGAATACGCCATCACCCAGCCGGTTTTCGATGTGCAATTACTGCTGGATTTTCTGCAAAGGATCGAAGATATACGCATCCCGATCATCGCCGGGATCTGGCCCCTGGTCAGCCTGCGCAACGCCGAGTTTATGAACAACGAGGTGCCCGGCGCGCATGTTCCCGACGAGATCATGGACCGCATGCGCAAGGCCCGCAGCAAACAGGAGGCGCTCGAAACCGGTCTGGAAATCGCCCGGGAATCGATCCGCCAAATCCATGCTCATGTTGAAGGTGTCCAGGTTTCGATGCCCTTCGGCAAAGTGGAATACCCGCTCGAAGTGCTCAAGGTGTTGAAGGAATTGTAGACCGGGCGATCTGTTTCAGGACACACAGTCGGCGTAAATGATCCTTTGCTGATCCAATAGTGGGAGGGGTGCTCGAGATAATGCCTATTCCGGGTACCCAATAACGGATTGGTCTATAAAGAGATCCATGTTTTTATAGCTATTGACAACGTCTGATTTCATGCGTAGAATCACAACAAATGCGGTTACCTAAAGTCAATAAGGTAAACTCGGTTTTAAATTTAGCGACACCGAAAATGGAATCTATATACAAGGAGGTGGCTTAACAGTAGGTTTACCCCAAGGTCAAGCAACGGGAAAATGGTTACAAAGAACCTCTCGAAAGCAGAACTGAACAAACGCAATATGGAAAATCTCTATCGTATAAAGGTCCAATAATATGAGTTATTCAAAAGACCTGCCATTTAACGACTTGCCAATGCTCCCACCCGATCTAAAAGCGTGGGAAACAATCGGAATCTATAAAAAACTAGCCGAAGCTCGCGCCGCCCTGGCTGAGTTGAAAGGACGACTACTAATCATACCAAATCCTTTAATGCTCATAAATACATTGGTACTGCGAGAGGCGAAAGATAGTTCGACTATTGAAAATATCGTTACCAGCAGTGATAAACTCTTCAAGGCATTTTCTTCTCCTAGGGCGGCGATTGATCCCGCGACCAAGGAAGTCCTCCGCTATCGTGAAGCGCTATGGAAAGCATTCACCTCACTTAAACGGCGAGAGAATTTTTCGGTAAATCTTATAGAAATAATGTTCAGGACAATCACAGAAAAGGACGAAGGCATCCGGGATCACCAGGTATGGATCGGAAATGCAATCAACGTTGCCTATACCCCGCCCGAACCGGGAAGGACACTAAGTGATAAATTAAGTAATTGGTTCGATTTCGCCCTTGAAAGGAACGGTGTCGATCCCTTAATCAAGTTGGCAATGCTTCATTACCAGTTCGAGGCAATTCATCCGTTTACTGACGGTAATGGAAGAACGGGTAGAATTCTAAGTGTTCTCTATCTCTGTCTTGAGCAACTGCTCGATTTACCAGTGCTATATCTCTCGAAATATATCTTGGAGTATAAAAACGACTACTACCGTCTCCTGCGTGAAGTAACGGAACAAGGAAACTGGAACGGTTGGATTTTCTATATACTGGAAGGCGTAAAACAGACATCTGCACTGACTCTTGAAACTGTTAACGCCATCCACGAACAGTATATCTCTGTTATGGATCTCGTTCGCAAGAAGGCGAAGGAAATTTATTCGCGGGAGCTGATCGAGATACTCTTCAGCCAGCCATACTGTAAAATAGCGATACTCGAACAGATGAAAATCGCTTCTCGCAACACGGCAAGCAAATATTTGCACCGGTTAGAAGAACTTGGAATTCTGCAATCCGAATCGGTTGGCAGAGAAGTTTTGTACAAGAATATAGCGCTCTATGAACTACTTTCAACGAGCTAAACCCGATGCACATTTTAAGCTGTCCATTGTGCAATACTTCCCTGACCTGCACAGCTACTGTGCATGTAAGCTGTCTATTGCACAAATAAGTTGAAAATCTGTGCAATTAGCTAACATCCTGCACCATAGCTGGGCATTTCGAAATTCGGAACTCGTTGCCGCGAGGAACGGCAATGGGTGAGTGAAGAGAATTTAAGATTAAGGATATTGTCATTTTCGTTCCGTCAGATCCTCAGACCTGATGCAGTACCTTGATGCCTCTTCGTGCCAACTCTGCGTCGATTATAAATTCCTTCCCATCTCATCCGCAAAACGTATTATCGGTACCATCCTGCCCCTGTCTATCGTTGGAACAGCCCCATATTCCCTCGGAATCGCTCCTACTACCAAGCGCCCTGCGATCGTTGCAAAGGGAATTATCTTCATGGTAGATGTTTTCGTGACCATTGTAAAGGGAACTGTCTTGTTACCATGTGAATCGGTCTGATATACTGAAGGATGCCAATCCTGGAATTGACCTGATAGAATCACGTTTTTTATTGTTCTTCAATCCGGGTATCTATATTTTCAATACATACTTTTGTATGCAACTCCGAAACTTGACAGTATAATGATGATATCAAAATCCAGAATTTGACATTGCGGGGCGGCCTAATAACACGAGGAACAAGAAGATGACGGGCGCGAAACAGTCAGCAAGAAAGATTCGGATGAAAACCGTTTTGATTATTTTTCTTTTTGGTGCTTTGCTTTCGTGCAGATCAAAACCGGCGACAACAGATTGTTTGAATAATGATGATATCACCGTCATTAACCTGGGAGGGATCAACTGCTTTCTGCTGAGAAGCGCTAGCGGATTCATACTAATCGATAACGCAGTTCCGCAAAAGCGTGATAATATCGAAGCGGGTATCCTGGCAGCCGGTTATAAACCGGAGGACCTGCAGCTGGTTATATTAACCCATGGGGACTACGATCATGTCAGTAATTCAACCTACTTCCGGGATAAATATAACGTGAAAATCGCCATGCATAACGATGATGTCGGGATGGTGGAAAATTGCGACATGACCTGGAACAGAACCAAAGAAAACGAATATTATGCACTTAAATTCAGAATGATCTCCATGCTGTCAATATTCTTCAAGACCGGCGACTGTAAGACCTTCAGCCCGGACCTGATTATCGATGAATCCTTCGATCTGTCGGAATACGGCTCGACAGCGAAAATTGTCTACTTGCCCGGACATTCAAAGGGCTCGATTGGCGTTCTGACAGAAGACGGTGACCTGATTTGCGGTGACCTGATGTACAACATTTTCAAGCCGGAATTTTTGTACATCAATGAGCTTCCCGACGCGATGGACAGCATCGAACGCCTGAGAACCATGAACATCCGGACCGTCTATCCCGGGCATGGCAATCCCTTCGAATTCGATCGGTTTATCCATAAGTACTACGACAGGAAATTTTCAAAAATGAAATCGTGAGGAGCCAAAATGGCGAGTCTGTCACCAGGAACCGCCGGCGCCAAGGAAGCCTTTGCTATCTCTGTAATCAGGGACGACTATGCCCTGCAAATCCCACCCAAAGCGATGGCCCATTACGGCATCAGCGACCAGGACCAAGTCCTGCTCACCACGGGACATGTAGAAGGCAGCGGGTTCGGCTTGATCAAAAAGGCAACAGTTGAGAGATCGGTATTTAAGAAATGCGCGGATCAACTCAACGCAATTGGTGATTTGCGCTGGTTTGGGAAACGGGCCTATGTCCTGCTCGACATCACCGACGGCGTTATTCGATTAAATGCTGAGATTCTGAAAGCATTTTTACTGAAAATCGGCGATAAACTCGTAGCGGTGAAAAGCACCACTGTGACCATGAGCCTCACGCCGGTTGAAGTCTGGCAGAAGGTTTTTGAAAAACATGGTTTTACTGAAGCAATCAAGAACCTGGAAAAGCTTGAAGTGTATTAGGCCGCACTGACAATCGCATGTACCAAGGTTTCAGATTCATCACACAGCAGAGAGGATGTAACAAGCATAAAACGCTCCTTCGTCGCCCCGATGAATCAGGCTTCCTCGGATGACGCTAGGATTGTTTGCGCGATTCCTAGGGATATTAAGGTTGATTCAGGATGCGGTCCATGACCCAATTGGTGCGGGCGCCGGTCTGCCCGGTGCTGGGGCATTTGCCCCGGCCCGTCAATTCATCGACGATTATCTGGATCAACGGCTGTTGGATGTGCGCCGGATTGATGAAATTAAATTCCAGCCGGCCGCCTGAATTTTCGAGTACAATCGCTTCTTCCCCGAAAGTCGAGAAAACGATCTTGCCTTGAGCGCCGATGATTTCAGTGTGATCCAGGTTGGAGTAGCTGCTGAAATTCCAGATACAGGTGCCCTGGACCCCGCTTTCGAAAAGGTATGCCCCGGAGAAGGCGTCCGCGGCGGGGTAGAGTTTCTGCTGATTGCTGGCAAAGCCCGAAGCCGCAACGATGTCGCCGAGCAGGAATTGCAGGATGTCGATATTATGGCAGGCCAGATCGTAGAAGTACCCGGCGCCTCCGATTTGCGGGTCAACACGCCAATGTGGTCCGCCCGTCAAGTCTATATCAAGCGGTGAAAGACCGTATTGACGGCCCGCACGGTGCCGATCGCATTTTCCGACAGCAATTCCCTGATTTTCAGGAAGCGCGGCAAAGCCCGGCGGTAATAGGCCACGAAAAGCGGAACGCCGGCATCCGCGCAGGCGGCAATCATCTCGAGACACTCGGCGTAATTCATCGCCATCGGTTTTTCGACATAGATCGGTTTACCGGCCCGGGCGATCTGAAGCACGTATTGTTTGTGAAAAACCGGCGGCGTGGCGATGTAAACGGCATCCACAGCGGGATCGCGGATCAGGGCCTCGGCGTCGTCATACCAACGCGGGATGTCATGGCGGCGGGCGTAGTCCGCGGCTTTTGCGGCGTTGCGGCGCATGACCGCCACAAGTTCCGAACGTTTGGCCTTCTGAAAGGCCGGCCCGCTCTTGACTTCGGTAACCTCCCCACAACCGATCATGCCCCAGCGGATACGTTTTATCTGCATTCTCAGTTTTCCTCGAGTTGCAGAATCTGCTGATAGCGTTTTTCAAGCCAGTGCAGGTCGCCGGGTCTGACGGTCCCCTGGTTATCGGAGATTTCTTCGAGAGGGATGGTTTTTTCTTCGACAGTGGCGACTTCCAATCGGGACGAGCCCTGACCATCTGTAATTACACGAATCGCCCGGATTTGGTCGCGTTTGATTTCGGTTTTCTTCAACACCCTGCCGAAGAGTTTTATGTATTTTCGAATTCCCACCCGGTTGACTTCATGAACCTGCCAGCCGAACAGGCTGATGACAATTCCTTTGCTGATGGCCCAGACAAAAAGGAATAGCAATCCTCCGGCGAAGATAAAAAGGATCACCGGCAAGTCGCCTTGAATCACCTTGGATAGCATAAAAACTTCCGCAGCGAAAAACAGGCTGTCAAAGACGAGCAGCAGCAAAATCAGGGGCAGTCCCATCCGTTTCGGCCATGAAAAACGGTAGGCGTCATTAATCCACTCTTCCCTGATTCTCGGATTTTGCGCTTTACCGGTTTGGGAGCCGAAACTGTCCGGCCGGCTGTAGGTGCGGGATGCAATTCGGGATTTTGCAGCATCGGTCTGATCGTCAAGCGCCAGTCCGCTCTTTTCGGTGATGAGTGCGCAAATACGGTGAATGTAAGTTTCGTCAACTCCCTTGTCGACAAACTCGATGCCGCCGTCGTTTTTCAGAAGGTCACAGATCCAGACGGGATGCGTCGATGAGCTGCCGCTGCCACTGACCCGGCTACTGCGTTTTTGCGTGTGCAGACGGATCGATTTGATTTCTCCGAAATGCAGAACGTAGCGATCCGCACGCGCTTTGCCCTGGAAGCGGACTATCTCACGCTGGATATCGAATTCTATGGAGCGTTTTCGCCGGTCCGCCAGCATCTGGGCGACGGCCAGAATTAATATTCCGAATAGCGCTACGAAAAGGCGGCCGACCAGGGCCCCTCCCCGGCCGCTGCTCAGGAGCAGGGCCAACAACAGGACCAGGATTCCCAATAATCGCTGAATGAATACCAGGACGCCGCTGCTTTTGCCGGGGCCGAGAACGAGCAATGATGGCTCATCTTTGATGATACGGGTTGTACTCATAAGA
>Ga0268277_1001237_pt1 | contig 17997 bp, 30 predicted proteins | sample saktaG_5_FD_190132 | JGI IMG/M metagenome (GOLD analysis project Ga0268277, IMG submission 190132) | Saline water microbial communities from Sakinaw Lake, British Columbia, Canada - sak_2010_1_5_50m | ecosystem: Environmental > Aquatic > Non-marine Saline and Alkaline > Saline ...
GTTTTAGCCACAACTGTTCTATTTGCCTGCCAGCTTGTTTCATTGACTTTTATTTTTCCTTCTCTATCAAGTAAGATTGGCCAGTGCTGAACTCCTTGAGTATAAGGAGTTGTTCTATAATCAAAAGAATCATATTCAAAATCAAGTAAATCTGCTTTCTTTAGTTTTCCTTCTAAATCATTTGGTTCTGCTACTAACATTCCTCTTGAATATTGATTGTATTTCGGTCCTTTTTGTTCTCCATCACATATTACAAGAGCACATGGATAATGAAGGGGTTCTGCCATGTATTGATTACCATTTATCATTGTTAATGCACCTGTTCTTTCCTGCCAACGTTCTATCCAAGCAGATTCTGTGCCTGTTTCAGTATTTCCATTAAAAACTCGTATTTTATTCTTCTCGGGATTTATTTTAATAGTTGCAATTATATCGACTAATTTATTGTCTCTATAAACTTCTGTTCTTGAAAAATCCAATCCTTTTGCTGCATTTTCCCATTTGATTGGATTGTGATAAATATTATAATAATCTGGTGAAGGAAGTCTTGAAAATTCTTTTGCAGTTATTTTTTTTGGTAATTTATCTATTTGCTCATTTGAATAATTAAAATTTGTAGGATTTGAATAATCTGATATTATTAAACCTAAAAGCCCCAATCCTGCTAATTTCACAAAATCTCTTCTTCCAACCATTTTATTACTTGCAAAAATATTCTATATAAATCTTTCCCCGATTATACTTTTAAAATACCCCTTATTTTATTCTAGTGAAAATTCTATGAAGTTCGAATTAGTTTCAATATTATCCAAGAAGTTTCTTATGTTCTTTCCTGAACCCTCCAAAAGATAAGTTAAGGAGGTTGTCTTTGTCTTTTTATTTATTTGTTTAGATAATAGTTTATGCTTCTTTATATTAAATTTATCAAATAAACCCATAACTTCCTTATCCCAATTCAGTTTATTTATCTTAAAACTTACTTTTTTTAAATAAGAAGATGTTTTCTTCTTTTCTATATATTTATCTATGAATATTGAAATCCATATTAAAATATAAATCAAAAGACCAACTTCATATTCTCCAACACCTATAATTAAACCCAATATTGCAAATAACCAAAGACTTGCAGCAGTTGTAAAACCAAATATCTTATCAGTTGTTTTTATAAGTGCTCCTGCTCCCAAAAAACCTATTCCTGTAACTATTGCAGCCAGTAAAGGAATTGGATTATCATAACCCATATTAAGAGCAACTAATGAAAGGCCGCACGCACCTATTGAAATAAAAACAAATGTACCTAATCCAACTGGTTTGTGAGATCTTTGCCTTTCAATTCCAAAAAGTAAAGCAAGTATAAATGCTAAAATAAGTCTTACAAACATAATTTTTAATTCCATGGAGGTATAGATAATTTATTCTGCTTTTAAATTCGATGTTAATATTTTATAGTTACATTACAAATAATAAAAAAAGAAATAAAAATTTATCTAAGCTTGAATGTTGCACTTACTGATGCACTTATATCCTGTTCATCTGGTTGAATACTCGTTGCAGCTTCTTTTGCTGAGACAGAATCTTCATAACCCATTCCACTACCTGTTCTTGCAGTATAAACATTCCAAGGATAATATTCAAAACTAGTTACTTGAACTGATAAAAGTCTTCCAACTTTCTTATTAAATCCTAAAGCAACAGAATTTGCTTTTATTGCTGCATCTTCAGAAGCCAGTTTAAGAGCTTCTGCTTTGTACTTATTTTGTGCTCCCTGACTTAATTCAAAGTTGATATAACTTATTCCTGCACCTGCATCAACTCCAGCATCTATGGCAGGGGAGAGTTTATCACTTTCATCAGAAGAAAGTTCTACTTTCAAATAATGAGTTGCTTTGTAACCATCTGTCTTCTGTTTCCCATTTTCCCAGTAGGTATTTGGATAAATATTGTAACTTTCTGTTTTTATATCACTTTCTTCAAAGTCCTCTGAAACAAGTGCTTCAACTAGATTGTCATAAATTAGTGTGTTTGCATCTTTTGCTTCAACACTTGTCTTTCCTTTTGTTTCAATAGTGAAATATACTGAAATTACATCAGGCAGTGCTTTTACTGTTGATATCCCATCTACTGTTACACTGTTTTTTGAAGAGGGAATAATAGAATTGAATGTAATCAAGGCAAGAATTGCAATTAATAATACAACCCCTGAAATTATTGAAGTGATTATAATTGCATTGTTTACTTTTTTCATTTTTTATTTAATCTTTTTAGGTTTATAAATAATTTGATTTTTGGTTTGGAGAAAGTATTTTATAGGAGAGTTTTTTGTATTATTCATGGCATTTAAATTATCACCATCATCTCTTTCTTTAATGCACGAATGCCCAAGATGTTTCTGGTTGGATAAGCACGGGGTTTGGAAAAGACCTGCAGGCATTTTTCCCTCTCTTCCTTCTGGAATGGATGGAATACTCAAAATTCATTTTGATAAATTTAGAGAGAGAGGATTATTGCCTCCTGAATTGTGCACTAATGGAGAGTGCAAAAATTTAAAATTATTCAATGAACCTGAATTAATGAAAGCATGGAGAAATAATTTCAAGGGAATAAGATGGGAAGATAAAAATGGAAATGTATTACATGGAGCAGTTGATAATATACTTCAAAAGGGAGAGAAACTTATTGTTTTGGATTATAAAACAAGAGGGTATCCATGCAAAGAAGACACCCATGAACATTATCAAAATCAATTAGACATTTATAATTTCCTTTTAAGAAAAAATGGATACAAAACAGAGGATTATGCTTTTTTGTTGTTTTATGTGCCAAAGGAAGTTACAGAAACAGGGGAAGTAATATTTGATACAACTCTAAAAAAGATGAAAGTTGATGTTAAGAATGCAGGAGATATATTCAACAAAGCAATAAAATTATTAGAAGGGGAGTGCCCAAAGAAGAGTTGTGAGTGGTGCGATGGAAGATAAAAAATGATAAAAGCAATTTTATTTGATATTGATAATACCTTAATAGATTTTATGCGCATGAAGAAGAAGAGCTGCGAAGCAGCTGTTGAAGCAATGATTTCTGCTGGATTGGACATGAAGAAAGAAGAGGTTATAGAAACACTTTATGAACTTTATGATAAGCACGGAATGGAATATCAGAAAATATTCCAGAAACTTCTTAATAAATTAAAAGGAAAGGTAGATTATAGGATTTTAGCTCATGGAATTATTGCTTATAGACAAGTCAGAGAATCTTATCTTATTCCTTATTCTGGGACAATTCCTGTTTTAATGAGTTTAAAGAAAAAATACAAGTTGGGGATTATAAGTGATGCTCCGAGTATGAAAGCTTGGATAAGATTGATTGCAATGAAAATGGATGGTTTTTTTGATGTGGTTGTAACCAAAGGGGATGTTAAAAAGCAGAAAACTCACCCTGTTCCATTTAATTCAGCATTAAAACAATTGAATATGAAACCAGAAGAAGTTTTAATGGTTGGAGACAGAATAGAAAGAGACATTCTCACACCCAAAAAACTCGGAATAAAAACCTGTTTTGCAAGGTATGGTGTAGAGAATCCTCCAGAACCAGGAAAGAGCGGGGCTGATTTTGAAATTAATGATATTGGAGAGTTGTTGAGAGTTGTTGGTTGAGGGAAATTGAGAATTTTATTTCTTCAGCTTTTCTCCCCTTCCTCCCCCACACAAACCCCAAACATAATCACAACAATTCTTTTAAACCACTTGCTCTATCTGATTTTTATGAAAGATTTAGTTGATATAGCAAGAGAATTGAAAGACTCTATCGGAAAAAAAGTTATATTAAACGGAGTTGAAGGAAAAATACATTATGCGGCAGTATTTGCATCGACACTTTATGAAGTAAAAAAAGGTGAAGGGGATAATATAATTATAGAATTTAATGAACATTTTAAGGCCCTTATAATTAATGATGAAGATACAGAAGAATACAAAAAAGCAAAAGAATTTGCTGATAAGAATAATTATACATTACAATTAAAAAAGTATAATATGACTCCTCCAAAACCTAGAAGCGGAGTGCTTTATTAATTCTTCTTTATAACCCCAATCAAACCTTTTATTTAAATCTGCCCATCACAAATCCTCACAACTATCCAGTGCAAGATGGCAAAGATAAAACTAAATCCTGCAATAAAGAAGACAACACAACTCCAGATTTTATCCTGATCTAAATATAGTATCACAATCCCCAATGCAAGAATTATAAAACTTAGAATAAAAGGTATTGCTGGATGTGGTTTTCTTGAAATAACTTTTCTTTTTTCTAATCTTTTTATCCAGACTGAGAATTTCATTTTCATCCTTTCCAAACCATCTGAAATACTTATAGTTTTCTATGCCTTATTAGTTATAATAGAAGTTTCTATATTAAATCTGTCCTGTTTCATTGAACTTATTCATTAACTTTTCAACTATTACTTGCGGAGCAAAGCCTTTTCTTGAACAATTCTTTGCAAAATCATCATAGACTTTTTTATCTATATTATAGTCTATCCTCATTTTCTGTGCGCCTGGTGGTGTTGATGCCATAAATAGTTTAAAGAATATTGGTATATAAAACTAATCTTTATTTTCTTCCAAATCCACATTCATCAAACCCAATTCCTCTTTTATTTTTCTTAGAGCTTCGTCTTGGGTGATTTTTAGTTTCTCATTCTTCTTTTCTGCCCAGCCTATTTCGTCCACAAAGCCCTGGACTTCTTCATTTATTTTCTCCAGTTCGCAGGAGAGGGGGAGTGTTTCGTCTTTTTTAATACTGCTTTTGCTATTTTCTATTTCCTGCTCCTTGTCTTGTATTTGCTTCATCTTATTAGATATGTTTTCATTATTTAATTTGGATTCATTAAGCAAATTTAAGATGCGGTTTCCATTGTCTTTTTTAAATTCATTAATAAAATCATCTCTGTAAAGTTTAACAATTGCCATTTTATCTTCAAAAATGTGAAAGAAATTAGAAAGAACCTTGAAATCAATAAGCTGTTTTAAATTGAATATTTCTTTTTCAAGTTCTTTTTCTTGAATCTGGATAGAGTTTTCTTTTTCAATATTCTCAAGATAATCCTCACTCTTTTTCATCTTGCTTATTTTTTCTGAAATTTCTTTTGTTTCTTTCCCTTTATCAAGAATTTTATTTGTTATCTTGGCAATCTCTCCATCAATTATCTTTGATTTTTCTTTTGCTTCCTTAATTTCATTGAATTTTGATTCTATTAAAGAGAGTTTTTTGGAAGTTGAAATAGTTTCTTTGTTCTCATTGAATATAACTATAAGCTCGTTAGATAGGTTTTTTAGAGATTCTTTTATATTTCCCATCTCTTTTCCAATGAGGATGGTTGCTCTTTCATAGCTTTTGCCTGAACTTTCATTAAAGCGCGTAAAAGCTGAATTTATCTCTTCTGTAACTTTTTCAAGACTGGTTTTGTTTGTATTTTCAAGATTATTAATAAATTTCTCAAGAAATTCTATATATTTTTTTCTTCCTTCGTTTGTTGCAGATTTTATTTTATCGTTTTTCTCTTTTGATTCAACATCAACACTGTTTAGAATTTTTATTTTCTCTTTAATTTCTCCTGTAAAAACATTTATTTTCTCCTTAATCAATGAAATTACATCTTTTTCTTTTGTTTTTATGCTGTTTGACTTCTTCTTTATAAAATTTTCAATATCAGAAAAAGCAATTTTCTCTCTGGTTGGCTCTGTTTTTTCAGGTTCACTGAATATTTTTTTAATAAAACTGAATATTCCCATTTTATTTTACTCTATTTCTATTTCTCTCCTATAACTATTTTCCCCTTCCTTAAAATCTTTGAAGCCTTTAATTTTCAAAGATTCTCTGAATAAAGGGCAATCTAATACAAAAGTTTCAAATTCTCCACCCTCCCCTGCAGGATGAATTTTGTATTTTTCGTGGAGTTTGGTAATTTCCTGAATGAACTGGGAATTTATCTCCCTTCCAAGCCAGGATTGGTTTAAAGGATAGGCAAAAACCCCTGTGATTACTACCTTGAATTTGTTTTTTATTAAATCATTGAGATAGTTTAATTCATCAATTTGCCAGAGAGGATTTATGCATTTTATATTTAATTTATCACATATTTTCTGAATTCGTGAGGACTGGTAAACAGATTTTATTGCTCCTGTTACAACCCCTTGGATTTTGTATTTTTTTATTGCCTTTTTTATTGCCTCTTCCAAATCCTTTAGTTCTTCTTCTTTTTTTCCTTCTGTTTTATGGATTATTAAAGGAAGATTCATAGATTCAGCCTGATGTTTTGTTTTTTCAATGCTAGGAGTGTGAAACATGTAAGATTCTTTGTTCTTTGAGAGGATTGAGATTAAGCAGACAAGTTCATGCCCTTGCTTTTGTGCAATATAAGAAGAATAAACAGAATCCTTCCCTCCTGAAAAGAGTGATGCTAGTTTCATAATTTATGAAATAAAAAGAAGTTTTTAAGATTATTTGAAGATGGCAGTGCCCTTGAGAATTATTTTTAGTTCAAGTCCTTTTTTATCTTGGTCGTAAATTACATCTTGGCTTATTCCGACTATTTTTTTTAGTCTACGGTTTGGTCTTTCTAACATGGCGTTTTTTATTAGATAAAGCTGTGCTTCCTGTTCAACTTGTTTGTAATTTCTTCCTTCTCCTGAACCTTCTGTTTCAATGTTTAAGAGATTTTTTAAATCTGCTTCTAAAAGGGATTTGTTGGAATAATACAACGTTATACCTTTTTGATTATAGTTTATAATAACACCCATAGTATTTAGTGAATGGGTGAATTTATAAGAATTATTGCTCTATTTTAATTATATATTTTATTCCTTATCCTCTTCATCATATTCTTTATAATTTTTACTCTTGCTTTCTTTTTCCTTTTTAGCATCATCTTCATCCTTCTCAGCAAATTTATTAAATTCCTCATCTGAAGTTTCTTCATAGGTTCCATCTTTAAGTTCAGTTATTAAATCTTTGAAAGGATTCCCATTTTGTTTCCAATAATTTTCCTTTTCCCAGATATGAATCTCTTCAAAATGGATTGATTGTTCAAGCCATATTTTTTTCTGGTTATCAAGATGCAGAAGAGGTGAAAAATGCTCTATTCTTTTTTCCCTATCCTGTCCTGCAAATTCTGTAAATGAGATTTTTTTGTGAATTTCCTGGAATTTAAAATGTCCTGCAAGTCTTTCAGTAATTTCTTTAATCTTGTCTTTTATGCTGAAATTCCTTTTAGGAAGAGAAATTGAACTTTCACGTAGCGCATTTTTATTCACAATCTCTTTTTTTATCCTTCTATTTTCAGTTGTTATTGCTTTATTTAATGAATCTAAAAGCTCTTTGAGAGTTACTTTTTTGAATCTTGGAAAAGGGCTTCTTGGAATAAGTTCAGGAATTTCACCCTCAAGCTCAATTCTTTCAAAAGCATACTTTTTTGGTGCTTCTTTCTTTCCAAAGAGGATTTCATCTATGCTTTTTATATACTTATTAAGGAGAATTTCTGATTTTATTCTTAATAAGAAAGAGGCAGCCAAGAGAACCTTGCTTGATATAAAGAAGTCTGCTTCTTCCATCTCCTCTATTTTTTTAAAATATTTTTCTGTAAGAATAATTAAATCAATATCCCATGGATCCAATTGCTCAGTGTTTATCAAATCATATATAACTTCCTGCCAATCTATTTCTCTGCTGAAGAGCAAGTCGTGGATTTCCTCTTGTTTTACATTTATTTTTAGAGAATTAGAAGTTTCACCTTGCTTTTCCATTAGTTGCTTAATTTAATCAAGAATATAAATGTTTTTGAAAATCTTTAGTTTTGCACTTAAAAATTTTCTGATGAAATGGATTTAAGAAATTCATCCAGATTATGTCCTTTTAAACCTCTTAAGGAGGATTCTGGGAAATTGCAAAAGTCATAATTAAAAGCCAATTCTACAGGCTTCTTTTGATTTTTCAAACTCCAAATTATTGTGGAGGTTCCCATTTTATCTACAAAAGAGGTTGCTTTTCTAGGGTTTTTGCTTTGCTCGCAAAAACTTTTTGGCATCCCCATATGAACATATAGAAATGTCCCTAATGCATTCAATGGATTTAAAGGAATAATCGCTAATTTTAATTTAAAATTGAATTCTTCAGGTGTTCCATATTCAGAAGTTTTTCTCAAATTCTTGTATAATCCCCTAATAAAATCCAAATCAGGAGATATCTCTTCTTTAGCAGTTAAATCATAAGTTGTTGGAGAAATCTTGTCATCCCATATGTGCTGGGGATCTCTAAGTCTATAGGAAATACCCAAGGCAGGATTATAATCAATGATTTTATTTTCATAAAATTTCTCAAAATCCATTTTAAACCAATCCATTAAAACCATATTGAAAAATATCCCTATATATTTATAATAATTTATATTGTGAATGTTATAAAAATTAATGTAGTTACTAACCTCCTGACATATGTAGTTATTAAATAGACTAATATCTTTTATGATTATAGAAGGACTATCTATTTTTTAATTACTACTTCAAATGAACTATACCCTGTCATTTTTAAAGAGTAACATAAACGAAAGGTTTAAATAGTTATTATCATTCGAATTGATATCACCTCTTTTTACCCAGGAGAAGCTTCAGGTCTGCTTTTTGTTGGCTTGGAGAATCTCCCAGGGTTTCGTAATTATTAAATAATCCTGTCTAAAATCAGGCACTGTTAATATTATATTCTTCAGCCCATTAATCATTATAAACTCTTTTTAATATTTTTATTAGAAGATTGAGATGAAAAACATGAGAAACAATATAATAAAGGCTGGAATGGGTTTGGGACTTCTATTATTAACTTCTGCCCCCTTAGAAGCCCAAAAAAGCAAGTCCTATTACCTTAACAAAGCCAAAAATGATAATTACTGTTTTCAAAAAAATCCTTCAATAGTGAAAGCTGGAATTGCATATAATATTGTTCGAACAGATGAATTCTCCAAAAATTGTTTAGGGATTGAAGTATTGCTGGAAACAAAATTGAAAGAAAGATTATTTACAGAGTTGGAAATAGGATTCTACCTGGATACATGTGCTATTAGTTCATTGTATTCAAAAATGCAAACAAACATGGGTTTGGAATATAAACCAATTATGAAAGGTGGTTGGGCAATGGGGGGAAAATTAGCATTGGGTGTATCAAGTGAATTTTATAGAAGAGTAGAAGGAGAAAGACCCATTGAAAGAGTCTATCTGAATAAATTAGTTGGATTGGATGTAGAAAAGATATTCAAAAATGGAGCAGGAATAAATGTTGGAGTTTCAAAAGAGATTGATAGGAATATATGGAGGATTGGAATAAAAGGAATATTAAAACCAGAAAGTAGAAAATATAATAATTATCCAAGAAATCCTAAATCCTTAAAAAATATAAAATTTTGAATATATGTTTGATATGGAACTCACTGAAGAAAAAGTTAGAAAGGATTTGGATGCACTTTTAGAGAATGTTAAAACTATTGAGGACTTAAAGAATCTTGAATTTAGTATAGATGATTATCTTGAAGAAGGTTATAATGTAAGAGATTACATTCATAAGTATAATTTGCTTGCTTGTAAATTTAATGGTGAAAATTAATCTTCTTTCTTCTCTTCAGCTTTTTTTCCCTCAAACTCTGTATAATGACATTTTCCACAGTAAAGTCTTCCTTTAGAATTCATTAAAAATACTCCTGGACCGCATCTTGGGCAGAACTTTAAAGTTCTTGTAATTTTGTCTCCATCTATTTTATATTTTGAATATTTCTTGCTTGTTGGCTTATTTTTGTGGGGTTTCTTTCCTTTTTTTATAATTTTCTTTACCATTTTAATTATTCTGTTTTCTCCTTTTCTGCTTCAACATTCTTTGCTTCTTCAGCTTTAATTTTTTCTTCTGCCTTAACTTTCTTAGCTTCTTCAAATTCTTTTTTTTCATTTCCCACTTCTTTTTTTGTTTTTCTTTCTATTTTATTTCTGTCTTCTTTTGATTTGTAAATATTTGCTTTAATTTTAAATTCATTTGAACCAAATTCCCCATAAATTCCTTTTATTTTTATTCCTTCTTCAGGAACAGAAAGTTTTTTTGAGAGAAATGTTATCACTTCCTTATTGCTTGGAGAAGTTTCTGATATTATTTTTGCGTGCAATTCTTTCCTGTCGAAAACAAGATTTTTAGTCTCATGAATGTCTTTTATCTCCATTCTAGCGTGTTTTTATAGCAAAATTTCCTCCTTGTTTTAAAGATAATTTTTTTGCAACTTCAGATTTTTCAGGATTTAATATAACTGCTCTTCCTTTGAAGGATTCTGTAAGTTCTTTTGAACCACAGTTTGTACATTTATCTCCCATTTCAACAATTGTATTGCATAGTTTGCAAGCTTTTGGTTTTGCCATTTTAATTTTTTTCTCCTTCTTTCTTAAACATTATCTCATAATTTGTTACATTATAGTTTAATTCAAAATTATAATTTTTGTTATTTCTCTTTAAATAGTCAGTCAAAGTTTCTGCTGAATGCGTATTTATCTTTGAATCTAAATTAAGAATCCCCTCACTATTGTTTAAAAGAGTTTCTTCTATAAAAGAAAAAGTTTCTTGAAAATCTTTATTCACATCATTAATTTGAAATTTTAATACTTGTTTTTTTGCTAATGTATCAACTAAATTCATTTTTTCTTTCCTTGTTTTTTGTCTTTAGTTTTTTTATCGCCCTTTGCTTCAGATTTAGCTATTCTTTCTGCTTTTTCTGCTTCTTTTTCTTTCTTCAAATCATCTTCTTTTATCCATTCAAGTTTTCCCAATCCAGGTTGTCTCATTGTCAATCCTATCTTTGGCTCTTCTCCTTTGTGTGATATAGCAACAATTCTCGCTATACACATATCTCCTTGTTTTATATTTCTCTTTGAAATTTTCCCAGATAGAAGATTAGTTTTACTAAAGCTCACAAAATCATCCATTGTCTGACTTATATGAATCATTCCTCTCATAACCCCCATATCCATAAATGCCCCAAATTTAGTTATTTCTGCTATTTCTCCATATACTAATTCCTGCAATTCAGGTTTCCAGGCAAGAAGTTTAAATTTTGAATTATAATATGTTGCGCCGTCTCCTGGAATTATTACTCCCTCTCCAACTTCAAGAACGTCTATAACTACAACAGATCTCCCGAGCTCCCTGTTATAATGATTAGAATAAATCTCCCTGAGCTGTTTATCAACAGCTTCCACAGTAGGAAGTCCGAATAATTTCGGCTCAACTCTTACATAATCTTCAACTTCAGTTAGATAAAACATTTTATATGAAAATTAGAGTAAAAATTGGTTTAAAAAGCTTGTGTCAAGGTTTTTAGCTAAAAACATCGAAGAGGTTTCTCGTCTTTAAAGGTTTTTCTTAGGTATTTCTTAATAATCAAATAATTTCTAACTTCTTCCTGCCTCTTATAATCATTTTTTTGTTTTTAATTTTTGTTTTTAATCCCTTGTCAAGTGTAGCAATTATTACACTTGGATTTTCTTTTGCATATCTTATTATTGAATTATCTACATTTTTTCCTGAAAGAAAAATCCTCTTGAATTTTCCTTTCTCTTTTCTGAGAAGTTTGAGTGCTGATTCTTTCTTGAGTTTTTCAAGTTCTTTTATTACCTCTTTAGGTATAATTATATGCATTCCCATTAGATAAATGTCTTCAAAAAAGTCAATTTTTTGCCTTATACAAGTTAAAATGAAATTTGTGTCTAAGAGTATTTGTTTCATGCATTTTGAAGGATATTAAGCTTTAAATAATCTTTTTTCTTTTGTATTTTATGAAGGAAGAGGCAAACATTTTAAGAATTTTAAGAGAAACAAGGATAGCAATTGAGAATAATGATTCTTTTAAGATTAAAAACCTAAGCAACCAGACAATTAATACTTCTTCTCTCACCCAGGACTCTGATAATATTGCTGTTGCAGTTATAGTTTATTCATTGAGCAAGATAATTGAAAGGCAGGATTACAGACAACTTCCAGGATGGGATTTATTTTATAAAAAAATAATTTTATTTTTGGAAAAATCTATAAAAGATATTGAAAAGAAAGAATATGAAAAATTCAGAGAAGATTTCAAAACTATAAGGGGTTCTATAGATAATTTGTCAGGAAAATTAAAAAAATATATAAAAGAGGTTTTAAGGACTGCTGAAATAAACAAGGCTTCAAGAATTTATGAGCACGGAATTTCAATGGAGCAAACAGCAAATCTCCTTGGAATAACTTTGTATGAGCTTGCAGATTATGTTGGAAGAACAGGAATTTCAGATGTTCCTGAAAATAAAACAATGAACACAAAAGAACGAATTAAACTTGCCATGGAAATATTTGAATGATTTTTGATATTTATTCTGTTCTTGGCTGGATTGGAATTATTTTTATTATGCTGGCATATATCTTGCTATCAACTAAAAAATTGAAGGTAGATTATGTAATTTATCACTTGCTTAATTTTCTCGGAGCAGCAGGTTTGATTATAAGCACTTTTATAACTGAATCCTGGCCGGCACTGACTTTGAGTTTAATTTTTGCGGGAATTTCAATGATTTACATAATCAAAATACTTTCTATTAAACCTGCTTATAAGGAGTTAAGATCAGAATGAAAAAAAGATGAAAGAATATACAAAAAAGGTAATAATTTTCGACGCCGGAGCATTAATAAGTTTGTCATTGAATGGTTTGCTGGATGAATTGCAAAAGCTTAAAAAAATTTTTAATGGAAATTTTTTAATCACAGAACAGGTTAAATCCGAAGTTATTGACAAACCTCTTAAAATAAAGTATTTCGAACTTGAGGCTTTAAAAGTTCAACAACTTCTTGAAGACAAAGTATTGGAAATGGCAGACTCTTATGGAATTAATAATTCTTTAATAAGTAATAGAACAAAAGAAATAATGAACATAGCCAATGGACTTTTCATAAGTTCAAAGAATAAAATAAACATAATGCAGTTGGGAGAGGCATCCTGTCTTGCATTAAGCAAAATTCTTCACGAAAAAGGAATAGAAAATGTTATTGTTATTGACGAAAGAACAACAAGGATGCTTGTTGAAAAGCCTGAAAATCTTAAAGATTTGCTTGAAAGAAAACTTCATGCCAAAATGATTCTCGTAAAAAAAGATTTTTCACATTTTAAGGGATTTAAAATAATTCGTTCTGCTGAATTAATGTATGTTGCATGGAAGAAAAACTTAATTAATTTAAAAAAAGGAGATGTTCTTGATGCTGTTCTTTATGCCCTTAAATTCAAAGGGTGTTCAATTTCAGATGAGGAAATTGATGAGATAAAACGAATAAAGTGAGATTTAATAATTCTATTAGAAAACAATAAAAACCCTTGAAATTTTGAATTGTTGAGGGTGCGTAGGCTAGTGGTAAACTGGACGGCTCCAGCCCGTCATTCGGGGGTTCAATTCCCTCCGCGCCCATGGTAATTTATGAAATAAATTGACATTGACGAAAATCTCTGATTTTCAGTCTTATTTCAGTTTTTCAAAACATTTATAAATACCTATGAAATCTATTTCATATGAACAATTCAACATACCACGTGTTTTTTACAAATCTGGCAAATCCGCTTAAAATAGAGATTATATCTGCATTGAAAAAGAAAGAAAGCTCTGTTGGAGAATTATCTGAAAAATTGAAAGTAGAACAAAGCAAAGTTTCTCATGCTTTAGCTTTATTAAAAAGATGCAAGATAGTCAACGTAGAACAAGATGGGAAAAAGAGAATTTATTCCTTGAATAAGGAGACAATAATTCCAATGCTTAAATTGATTGATAAACATTCAAAAGAAAACTGTGCGTGCGATTCATGTTTGGCAAAAAATTGTGGGAGGAGAAAATGAAGCCAGATGAACAAGAAGCGAGAAATAAATATAATCTTATAGCAGAATATTATCATAATTTTCGAACTAAAAAATGTCCAGAAGGACATTTTTACAATGAAATGCTTGAGATGCCAGCAACTCTTGAACTTTTAGGAAATGTCAAGGGTAAAAAAATTTTAGATTTTGGTTGTGGGACGGGGATTCTTACAAAAATTCTAAAAAATAAAGGAGCAAAAATTAAAGGATTTGATATAAGCCCAAAGATGTTAAGTATTGCAAAATTAGAAAATCCCAATTTAGATTTAAGACTGGGATCAGGATACAATATCCCATTTAATGAAAAATTTGATATTGTAGTTGCTTCTTTAGTTCTTAGCCATATTGATAATTGGAAGAAAATCTTCAAGCAAGTTAAAAAGATTTTAAAGAAAAAAGGTTATTTTATTTTTTCAATAGAAAATCCTGTTGTAGATATGACTATAAAAGCAAATAATAAAAATCCTCTTATTAGAAAGTTTCAAGATTATTTTAAAGAAAGAAAAATATATAGTAGTTGGAGAAATATATTATATAAAAAAGAAGTTAAACGTATAAGAATGCCAAAATTTCATAAAACATATGAAACAATAATAAAAACAATAATAGAAAATAATTTTGATATTATAGACTATAAAGACACATTCCCTTTAAAAAAATCAAAAAAACTTTTTCCAAAAGAATATAATTTTGCTGTTAATACACCTTATTTTTGTGTATGGAAGGTAAAGAAAAAATGACAAAAGAAATATATTTTGATAATGCAGCAACAACAAAAGTTGATGAAAAAGTTGTAAAAGAAATGCTTCCTTATTTTAATGAAAATTATGGCAATGCTTCTTCACAACACGATGTAGGCATAAAAGTAAGGGAATCTCTTGAAAGAAGTAGAAAGATTATTGCAAAATCAATAAAAGCGAATCCTAGTGAGATAATCTTTACTTCTGGAGGAACAGAATCAAATAATCTCACACTTAAAGGATTGTTTTTTGCAAATTACCCTAAGAAAAATCACATAATCACAACAAAGATAGAGCATGACTCAATACTTCAAACATGCAAATGGCTTGAGAGTAAAGGTGTGCGAGTAACTTATTTGAACGCGGACAAGGAGGGTTTTATTAATTTAGAGGAATTAAAGAAGGAAATAAATAATAAAACATTTTTAGTTTCAATAATTCATGGAAATAATGAAATAGGAACCTTGCAGGACATAGAAAGTATTGGGAAGATTTGCAGAGCAAGAAAAGTTTTATTCCATACTGATGCCTGCCAAAGTTTTACAAAAGTGTTAATTGATGTTAAAAAGCAGAATATAGATTTGGCTACATTAAATTCCCATAAAATTCACGGTCCAAAAGGAGTTGGAACACTTTACATTAAAGAAGGAATTAAAATTGTTCCTTTATTTCATGGGGGGGGACATGAAAATAAACTTAGAAGTGGGACTGAAAATGTAGCAGGAATTGTAGGATTCGCAAAAGCAGTTGAAATTTCAAGTGATAAAGATGTAAAAAGAATGGAAAAATTAAGGGATAAATTAATTGATGGACTATTAAAAATTGAAAAAGTTAATTTAAATGGTTCAAGAGAAAAAAGGTTGTGCAACAATATTAATGTTTCTTTTAATAATATTGAAGGAGAGGCAATAGGAGGATATTTGGAGAATGAAAAAATTTACACTTCAACAGGAAGCGCATGCATGTCAAATACTCTTGAGACAAGTCATGTTTTGAAAGCATTAGGTTTGACACCTTTGCAATCCAACAGCTCACTAAGAATATCAATCAGCAAATACACAACTGAAGAAGAAGTAAATTATTTTTTAAGCAAAATTCATGGAATTGTAAAGAAATTAAGGAGGTTTAGTCCTTTGATAAGATGAATTTTTTAAAGGCATTTGTAGAAGATTGCAGATATTATGACAGAAATCAAGTTGAATTAAAAAGTATTTTAAAAAATGTTAATCTTAAAAATAAAAGGGTGATTGATATTGGTGCAGGTATTGGAAGGTTATCTTTTCCATTATCAAAGTATGCTAAAGAGATTGTTGCTTTGGACAATGATAAACGATTTGTTAAATATTATAAAAAACATAAGAAAAAAAACTTAATTTTTATTAATAAAGACGCATCAAAATATCTAAATGCAGAGAAGCAATTTGATATTTTTATTATAGCGTGGCCTACCATCAATTTTAAATTCATTAATTTGTTAAAAAAATCGGTCCTTAAAGATTCTGTAATAATCTTCATCACTTGTGATAACACTTCCGATTTTGAAACAATCGTAGACAAACTGGAATTGTTTGATAAAGAGAAATTCAAAAATGATATAATGAATAAGAAGAAATTTATTAAAAAAATAGAGAAAAACTTTAAATTGATTAAGAAAGAAAAAATAAAAACAGAATATTTGTATCCCAATAAAAAAATTGCATTAAAAAATATAAAAAATTATCTTAAACTTTGGTTTAATATCACTCTTAAGAAAAAGGCTCAATTGAGATTAATTAAAATAATTGATGACCATACATTAAAAAATAACCAAATAAAATTTGAGGAAAAAATCTTTTTTATGATTTTAAAATAAAATGAAAATCACAAGAAAAACAGATATGCATGAATTATTAATGGAGAAACCAGAGTTAGCTGGACTTTTGCTTCAGTCTGGAATGGGTTGTGTTGGCTGTCCAATGGCTATGGGAGAAACTCTTGAAGAAGGTTGCAAAGTGCATGGGATGAGCAAAAAAGAAATTGATAAATTAATTGAGAAGCTAAATAAGAAAGTTGGAGGAAAAAAGAAATGAAAGACTCAATAATTAGTCTAATTTCAAAGCTCATAAAACAAAAATTTGTTTATGTAGGAGTGCCTGTTATAATTCAAAATTCTAAAAAAGAAATTCTTCTTGGAAAAAGAAGTGCAAAAAGTTTTACGTATCCAAATGCTTGGGGTTTGCCTGGAGGGATGATGGATTATAGGGAATATATTGAAACAACTGTTAAAAGGGAAGTCAAAGAAGAATTGGGTGTGGATGTTAAGATAATTAAAAAATCTTCAAATATTTATCAAAACATTCCAAATAAAATGTGCAAATTTCATAGTGTTGATATTCCTCATTATGCAAAGATAATAAAAGGTATTCCTAAACCTAAAGACGAAACTTCTGAAGTAAAATGGTTTAAGCCTTCAGAAATTAAAAAAATGAAACTGGCTTATAATCATGATAAAATTTTGAGAGGAGAGGGATTACTAAAATGATACTGAATTACAACAAAAAAGTTATGAAACTATTTATGAACCCAAAAAACATGGGAGAAATAAAGGATGCTGATGGAATTGGAAAAGTTGGGAACCCTGTTTGTGGAGATATAATGTGGGTTTACATTAAAGTTGGAAAAAATAAATCAAAAAAAGAAATTATAAAAAACATAAAATTCAAAACATTCGGGTGCGCTGCCGCAATTGCAACTTCTTCAATGATTACCCAAGTTGCTAAAGGAAAAACCTTGGAAGAAGCTAAAAAAATAAAATACAAAGATGTTGTTAAGTCTCTTGGAGGACTTCCTCCTGTAAAAATTCATTGTTCTTATCTTGCAACAGAGGCTTTAAATAAATCAATAGAAAATTATAAAAGTAAAAAAGATAGAAAATGCAGCAGAAAATAATTGCAAAAAACTTATTTTTTATTTCAAAAACTATAAATATGCTAATTATTTAGTTTATTTATGAAGGTGATAAAGGCTTCTGGATTGGAAGAGAAATTTAGTTCGCGAAAGATTCATCATACAATTATTGAAGCCGGGGGTTCTGGAAATCTTGCTAAAAAAATTATAGGGGTTGTAAAAAAAGAATATCATAAGAATATGACAACACAGGAAATTCTTAAAATTATATTGCGCGAACTTAAAAATTTTCCTGAAATACATGCACGATATGATCTCAAGAGGGCAATAATGGCTCTTGGACCAAGTGGTTTTCCATTTGAACAGTTTTTTGGAGATATATTAAAACATTATGGATATAACACCCAAGTTGGAAATTTTATAAAA
>Ga0268277_1001244_pt1 | contig 17959 bp, 24 predicted proteins | sample saktaG_5_FD_190132 | JGI IMG/M metagenome (GOLD analysis project Ga0268277, IMG submission 190132) | Saline water microbial communities from Sakinaw Lake, British Columbia, Canada - sak_2010_1_5_50m | ecosystem: Environmental > Aquatic > Non-marine Saline and Alkaline > Saline ...
GCGCAACCTCAAGCGCGGCCTGGCAACCATGTGCATCGGCGGCGGCATGGGCATCGCCATGATAGTGGAAAGGTAACAGACGGGGTGATTTGGGCAAGATACTGATCGTCAATGTGGGGCCCGTTCAATCGGAGCCGGAGGCCGTAGCGCAGGCCGTGGCAGAGAGGTTGTCCGAATATAAGGTCAGCGCCCTTTATGCCTGCGCTGTACCCGGCGCGGATGGGATGGCTCAGGTCATCGGTGGACGCTTCGGGCTGCAGGCTCAACCATTGCCGGGGTTGGGCCAGGCGATGGCCGCCGCACTTGACGATATCGTGGTGAAGCATAAGAAAGAAACGGCGGTCATAATTTCGCAACCGGCTTTATCGGTGACCATGGTGCTGCACCTGCTGGGGCTGGGCAGCAAGCACTACGGGCAGATAGCGCAGGATCCCGGGGCCGTGAACCTGTTTGAGGTGAGGTTCGGCGTGCCCTCCGCTCTTTACATAAATGACACATGCCACCTGAATAAGTTCGTATAGTCATTGCGAGCGTAGCGAAGCAATCTGGTGCAGAGTATCAGGTCAACAACAGATTTCCGTGTCACCTGATAATTCACACTATGACAATCCGCAAATAACGAAAATCGGTTAATATATAGATAATAAATTCGTGGGAAAAAGCTATGAACAAAATTAAGGCCGGGATCATCAACGTTACGGGCTACGCCGGTGTCGAGCTTGCGCGAATCCTCTGGCAGCATCCCAATGTCGAGCTGGTATCGGTGACGGGCAGGAGCGCGGCCGGCAAGAAGCTGGGCGAGGTTTTCCCTCATTTAGCCGTCACCGGTCTGACCATAACGGCCGAGCTGGAAGGCAAAATAGATGTAGCTTTCTCGGCCATGGCCCACAAGGCCAGCGCCGAGGGCATAGTGCCTTTATTGAATAAAGGCATCAGGGTGGTGGATATAAGCGCCGACTTCCGCCTTAAAGAGGCCGCCTGGTACCCGCTGTGGTACGATTTCGACCACCCTGCGCCGGAGCTGCTCAAGAAGGCCGTCTACGGATTGCCGGAGATGCACCGCGCGCTGATTAAAAATGCGGATCTTGTTGCCAATCCCGGCTGTTACCCGACCTCGGCCATACTTGCTCTGGCGCCGCTGGTCAAGCAAGGCCTGGTTGAGCCCGACCTGATAGTCGACAGCAAGTCGGGCGTCTCGGGAGCCGGCAGGACGCTGACGCTGCCCACGCACTTCTCCGAGGCCAGCGACAACGTGCGGGCCTATAGCCTGGGCGGGCACCGCCACCTGCCCGAGATATCACAGGAGCTGATGCTGCTGGACGCCTCTAAGAACGTATCGGTGACCTTTGTGCCCCACGTGGTTCCCATGACGCGCGGAATAGAGAGCACATGCTATGCCAGGGTGAAGCCGGGCAAGCTCAGCGGGGGCAAGGAAGAGCTGGATAAGATCTACTACGATTTCTACCACGACGAGCCCTATACAAAAGTGGTGCAGCAGCCGCCCGAGAGCAAACATACGCTGGGCAGCAACCTCTGTCTGCTTTATCCTGCCATCAACCAGAAAACGGGCAGGGTAGTGGTGGTAAGCTGCATCGATAACCTGGTCAAGGGCGCTGCTGGACAGGCCGTGCAAAATATGAATATAATGTTTGGTTTGCCGGAGACGTCCGGCCTTGAGGCCCTTCCCCTTTATCCATAAAGCGTGCCCCCATCGTCTAGAGGCCTAGGACACCAGCCTTTCAAGCTGGACACAGGGATTCGAATTCCCTTGGGGGCACCACTAAAATCAGATTCAAGTTGAACGTGCTGAATATTAGACTTATTAGCATTTTTGCGATTTTGGTTAACAATTTCAATTTCCATTTAGCTACATCTTCATTGTAGAGTTTGTCAAGAAAACTGCAGAATTTACTCCAGTCCCAATTCCTGCGCCTTGCCGAAATCCGCATCGGCTTTTTCCTGCTCACCTTTTTCATCATAGCTAACCCCACGGTTGTAGTAAGTCTTGGCATAATTCGGATTTAACCTTATTGCTTCGGTGAAATCGGATATGGCTTTATCATGTTCACATGGCATATTAATGAAATTCTCAAAGTGATCTCATAAATTCGGGTGCTCGTGTTACATGCGCAGATTTTGCCAATTGTGCAGGGCTACGCTGAAGACTTATTTTGCCGTCAAAATCTCTGAATACTATTTTATATATTTCAAATTGATAGCCCTATAATTACCATTGCTATCCTTAGTTTCTGATATTTCGCGAGTAAATAACCGGCTATTCTTATCAATTCTCTTTTTGAGTTCACTAAAATCACCCCTTGCATTTGGGTGTGGTATGCCGATAATAAAATGATCTGGGAAACTTAGAGCGCAGTATTTGAAGGAATCTTTTCCGAGTGTAATAATCGTAGGATTATTTAAAAGTGCTATTTCCTTTTTTAGAAATCTGTTTATGCAAACTCTTAAAGTTGAAAGTGGCAATTTGTCCTTTTTATTTTTTAGTTCACATTTGACTAAATCAGTCCATAATATGTCCCCATCAAATCCTAAACGAGTAATCATTGCTTTAGTCATTTTGTAATAACGCTTGTTTTTCAGATTACTATCTTGGAAGTACCCGCTAATTGATGAGTATTTAACTCCTTTATTACGATAATAATCTCTTTCGTCCTTCTTGCCTTCAAAGGGATTCAATCCGACTACTACACAGATTTTAGCTCCCTTTCTTGCATCGAATATAAGACCTCTGGGGATTATGCCAGCTTTGGGTTTATTATTAATCCCCTCACAATTTAAGTTACATTTGACAAGTTTTTCGCCTAAATAGTTTAATGCGTCAATAGATTTAGTACCCTTGATTTTTTTGCTCATTTTCCCTCCACAAATGTTTTATTTTATTGTGCCTCTCAGGTGGTTGTATATCTAATAATATCCTTGAGCCTCATGCAATTCTCACAGCCAGTAACAGGATTGGGCGCAGTATTCATATCAAATATCGCTCTTGCTTTATGCAGTAGTGGCTTAATAAGGCTGGCATTTTGCTCTACATTCAAAATCTTCGCGGAGAATACCATGTTAAAGCCACCCTCTCGATGATGCTTGTTTTCATGAGCAATATCCTTGAGTGTAACTGGCTCCATGTAAATAAGGGCTAATTTGCTAATTGGATTAAAACCATTACTTTCTCCAATTAAGGAATAGCCGTTTAGCTGTATATTATATATTGGGAATAGTCTATCCTGTGCACCTGTGAACTTGGATGTTTTGTAATCAATAATCGCAAAAGAGCCGTCAGATAACTCTAATATATCGTCTGGGATTCCATTTAAAACAATGTTGGTTTCCTCATCAACAATATAAAATTTCGATAAATGAGGCACCTTCTTATAACTTGTTATTTCGCCAATTTCTTTCAGCCACTTGGGACAACAACCATATGTATCAAAATAGTTATGAACAACGTTTTTAGTATATGAATCAATCGAGCTAAAAATGCCGGGGAATATCTGATAGGGCAATTTAGCTTTTGACTTTATCCAAAAACATTTTGGACAAAATTTGGGCAGCGCTAATTCGCCCAATGTTTTTGCGGATATGGTGAATTGTTTATTCATATGCAATGCAAGAAAACGATACCATGATTTAAATAGCAATATCACTAACGAGCTTTAGGTTTAAAACCCTTTACAAACCATCCCCAATGAACATTTGAATATAAATTTGCTGCAGTATAAATACAGTGATACTGGACATATGCCCATGGATCTTCTTCGCCCTTTTCCACTAAAAAGAAGTCAAGTTGATGTGTTACTTCTTTTAGTATGCTTCGCATTTTCTTATCGTGTGGATCTCCCTTATAAATAAATTGCACAATAAAAACATGGTCTTCACCTGGCGCAACAAGGGCAATTGGTATCAATTTCTCATCTTTAGAGAAATCGCCATAGGTAATTTCAACATGCTCCTCTTTTTTATCAACGACCCCCTCTATCCATTTCCACGGCATGGCTGATTTGGCTTTACGTGTAGTTCTTTGTGATTCTTTATCTATTCCACTTTGTTCCATCTTTTCTACAGCTTTAAGTAAATGTTTTTCCAATCTACCAGCGCATTCTAAATACTTACCTGTTTTGACAGGGTCAGTAATATTACCTGAACGCCCCGTATATTCCTTGAGTTTGAATATACGCCCTTCCAGTTCTGGATGCTCTCTCACAATATATGCTTTTTGAGATGTATCCATTGTGAGAATCAAATCATAGGTTAGTAGATGCAAATTGCCAATTGGTTTAGAGAGGTGACCACCATCTATATCCAAATTGAGTGGTTTTGAAATATGTTTTAACTCCCAGGGAGCAAAATTGCCAGGAACACCGGTAACTATGGCTGAAGAATCCATTGTGATATTGCTCTCGCGGAGCCTATAATCTGTATGGATCAGCAGATTGAATACAGCATCAGCGGCGTAACTTTTGCATAGACTATCATGACATACAAATAAAACCTTTTTGTCTCTAATCTTTTTACTTTTCATATTAATGCTTCTTAAGTATTATATTTTTCTCAATCTAAATATTATAGATTTACGAGTAGCCTTCAAAAGGTATCCTGCCTTTCTCGGTACAAAGCTCTTCAAATTTGTAGTCCAGCGCTTCATCCACTTCTAAAAACGTCTTGCTGATCTTTTTGAAATCTTCGAGCTGCTCATGGGTAGTACACCATTCTGGAGGGGTGTCAAAATACATGTCCACAGTTTCGATGGGTGAATCCAATACTTCTTTCCATCGGAGTTTGAGATCTCCGATCAGTTCTAACCATCTTTCCTTTTCGGCCTGAGTGAAGCAGTCAACGGTATCAGCATCGGCACGATTGAGCACAATATCCATCAAATTGTTGGTACAATCGCAGTAAATTACCTGGCCATCGCAGAAAGGGCACTTTTCATTGTCACAAGGCCAATTATGCAACTGTCCTTCTTTGGCTGAGCAACCTACGCAGGTATCATCATCTGTAATTGCTTCTTTTGATTTATCTTGATGGTTCATAGCATTTAGTTCTTTACTCACTTCCCCACTCCTTTATAGCTATAAATCCATTATATCACATGAGGTTTCAATGTTAGCTTCAAAACAAATATGGTATACATGTGTTTACATTTATTTCGTAGAATCCTATTCTATCCTGAAAGCAGAATGACCTCGTGTACCTCTATACCATTTCCAGATTTTCACAGCGGAATAGATTTTGAATTGTCAGGTTGTGAATGCCTTGTATAATTAAGATATTCCTGTGTTGTGGAGGTCTCAATGAGCCGTTATACGTTGCTACAGGCAACCTATGTTAGCCTTATCCTGGTATTGATTATCTGTTCGGTAACTTGCCTGCCTACTGATAACGTCTCTACTACCTCGCCGTCTTTCCCCGTAGCGCCTACATTGGTGCCTTTAACTACGGTCCGGGACACATCTGCATCAACCACTTCGGAGCCGAATTCCAATGTCATTTTCCAGGATGATTTCACGAATCCCGGCAGCGGCTGGATGGTTTTCAGCAATGATTTCGGCGAAGGAAAATACGAAAGCGGCGGCTATTTTCTAAGGTGCACCAGGCCTTCGTATCCTGAGTTCAAAGTATATACGACCAATCCCGCTTTAACCTCATTAACGGGTTTTATGATCGATATGGATGTGACGATGTTGGGCGGCAGCAGGGATGACCGCATCGGGATACTGCTCAAGTGGCCCGACATTAATCCGCTGGATATAGCCGGCTATGAGCAGCCTTCCGACTACTACTTCCTGCTGTTTCCGTCGGATGGGTCGGTCTGCTGCTATTCGAAACATGTGATCAAAGGCTCCAGCGCGGATTTAGAGCCAGGATATTTCCTGCGGCGTACAAACCACACATGTGTAAAGGGCGTCAACTCGGTCAACAACATCAAGATATGGTTCAATCCGGGCGTGTTCTTTACGGTGAATGGTTATAAACTGGTCAACACTACAGACGAAAACCTGGATTATGCCAACAGGTTGATCAGAAATGGATCTATGACAGGCGCCACGATGCAGGTCGTGGCCAACAGTGAAGATCCCTATTCGCAGCCGGTCTTTCAACTGAATAGAATAGCTGTGTATGCCAATAATTGAAAAACATATATTAGCTGTATCTATTTTCGGCTTTTTGCCAGCAGGATTATTCTTTGTATTCAGTTGCGACGCAGGACGTTAAAATGATATCCTCAATTCGCCCGAGAAGCAGCTTACTATTTGTGGAAAAATGAAAAAGATAGTCACTTTCGGAGAGATCATGCTTCGCCTTTCCCCGCCCGGACAATTACGGTTCGGCCAGGCACGGACATTTGATGTCATTTACGGCGGTGGTGAGGCCAATGTCGCAGTCTCCCTTTCCAATTTTGGGCTGGAAACTGAATTTGTCACACGCCTCCCCCAGAATGACCTGGGTGAATCCTGTATACAATATTTGCGGCAGTATGGCGTAGGCACCCGCTATATTCAGCGCGGCGGCAACCGCCTGGGTATCTACTTTCTGGAAAATGGGGTGGTGATGCGCGGCAGCCAGGTCATCTATGACCGGGCCGATTCTTCCTTTGCCACCGTTTCACCGGGCATGTTCGACTGGAAAACGATATTGAGCGAAGCAGGCTGGTTACACTGGACGGGGATCACTCCCGCTGTATCTGCAGGGGCGGCGGCAGCCTGCCTGGAGGCGGTCAGGACGGCGCGCGAAATGGGTATCACCATCTCCTGCGACTTGAACTACCGGGCAAAACTATGGAAATGGGGGAAAACCGCGACCGAGGTTATGGAGGAACTGGTCTCATACTGTGATGTGGCCGTCGGCAACGAGGAAGACGCGGATAAAGTTTTCGGCATACAGGCTCCCGAATCCGATGCCGCGAAAGGGAAAGTCGCCGCGGATAAATACCTCTTCGTCTCTGAATCCCTGGCAAAAAAATTTAAGCAGTTAAAAACAATCGCGATAACATTGAGAAGCTCATTTTCTGCTTCGCACAACGCCTGGAGCGCTATCCTCTGGCAATCAGGCAAGGCCTTTACAGGGCCGGTCTACGATATTACAAATATCGTTGACCGGGTCGGCAGCGGCGACAGCTTTGCGGGCGGCCTGATCTATTGTTTGTGTTCCAATCCCTCCGATCCTCAGAGGGCGCTGGATTTCGCCGTCGCAGCTTCAGCCCTGAAGCACACCATCTACGGCGATTTCAACCTGGTATCAATAGCTGAGGTGGAGAAACTGATGAAAGGTGACGGATCGGGTCGAGTCAGCCGTTAGTTGAATCAAGATTGAGGAAGATCAAAATGGCTAAATACTCCCGTCTAAAAGTTTTAACTGCTATGGTGGAGACCGGCTTGGTGCCTGTTTTTTACCATCCCGATTCCCGGGTTTGCGCCTCCGTGATCGATGCCTGCGCCGCCGGGGGGGTCCGCTGCTTTGAGTTCACTAACAGGGGAGACCGGGCACACGAGGTATTTAAAGAGCTTGCTGTGCATTTTGAAACTGATGACAGTGTCATGCTGGGCGCCGGGTCGATCGTAGATCCGGCTACCGCAGCCCTTTACATCCAGCTCGGCGCCAACTTTATCGTGGGCCCGGCGCTTAATCCTGAAGTGGCGCGCATCTGCAACCGGCGAAAGGTGGCGTATTGCCCGGGTTGCGCCACGGTGTCAGAGATCTCAAACGCAGAAGAGCTGGGCGTGGAGATATGCAAGATCTTTCCTGCCGGCGCGGTCGGCGGACCCGGCTTTGTCAAAGACGTTCTCGGCCCCTTGCCCTGGGCCAGGTTGATGCCCACCGGCGGAGTCGATGCAAACGAGGAGAGCATAAAAGGCTGGTTCAAAGCTGGCGTATGCTGTGTCGGTATGGGCAGCAAGCTGTTTCCCACGGAATCGATCGATTCAGGAAACTACTCCGAAATCAGCGAAAGGGTGAGCAAGGTGCTGGGGTGGATTCAAAAAGCCCGTTCCGGCAAACCTCCCATCTATTGAAAAACGGCCAGGAAAAAAACGCACGGTCACTTTTTAATGAGCCCTGTTATAATTAATTCATGATGAAAATATTTACAGGGGATCATAGCCCCAGGATTAAAAGCAACATCTGCATCGTTGCCGTAATAATTGCATTGATATTCACAGGCTGCTCCGAGTCGGCTCCTGCGCCCGCGGCGACACCGGCGCCGGTTGTCACGTCACCCAAGCTGGGGGTCAATTCCCTGGCCATCGACCTTCAGTTCACAGAGGGAACATCCAAAACCGTCACCAGGAAGATCATCTTTATGAATGAGGGGGAAGGGGTAATGATCTGGGCTGTCAGGGAGACCGTCCCCTGGATATGGATGGAAGAGATGGACGGCGCCCTGGAAAAGGGCTACAGCAAGACCCTTGAGCTTTTCATTGCGCCTGCCGGCAAGGCGGTCGGCACGTACACGGAAAATATGACTATAGAGGGCGCAGGCGCGAGGAACTCACCGCAAACCGTGGTTGTGACCATGGTCATCACGCCCGCTGCGCCGGCGGCGGGTCCGGATGCGGTCGTTGTAAAAAAGCCGGTGCCCGCTCCACCCTGGGATTACAATGAATATTTTAACGACAACTATGATTTCAGGATCAGATATCCCAAGGAGTACAAGAAACAGCAGCTGACGGATGCAGTCTTCGGAGCAGTCGCCTCTCCCTCCACAGCGCAGGCCAATACTATCAGGATTAATATAGTCAGCGCTTACGGGGTGGATTTCGTTCCGGTCGCTCTTGAATGGGCCAAGGCAATCAGGCTGTCGGGCGGTGGCGCCAGCCCGAAGGTTATATCCAGCGATAATGCGACTACCCTGCTGGATGGGGTCACACCGGCATTCGAGTTCCTGTATGATGCCAGGTCGTCAACCAAAATATCTTCCCAGGTATATATCTACGGCGTAAAGAAAGGCAGCAGGTACATTATGTTTGGGGCTGTGGCGCCGCTGGAGATCGCGCCTGACAGGCTGCCGCTGTGGAAAGAGATCGCTCATACCCTGGAGTTCGTGGACGAGAATTAGGGGGCTGTCCAGGTCTCCCGTGTGACCACTGGCACCGCCTCGCCCGGCTTGGAAGGCACTATACGCAGGTTGTACGAGAGATACTGTGTGGACAGGTTCTTCATCACGTAGCTGAAGCCGGTGACGCCGGATGTAAACCAGACTTTGCCCGTGCCGCGGCGGACCGGGATCTCAACCGGGACCCCGTTTACGGTAAGCGACATATCGGGAGTCAGGTATTCAAACCAGAAATCCACGGGCTTTTGCGCGCTGACCTGTCGCTCCTCCCGGTAGCCCGGAGGTACCCCGATCGAGAACACGCTGTTGACCTCGGTGACCGTTTCATGCCTTTCCTTTGTATCAACGGCAGGCGTCTGTGAAGCAGCCGGTGGTGGTACGGCCTGGGGCAGCTGACCCTCTTCCCCGACTTTATCGCCCGAATAAAGCTTGATGCCCCCCTGCAGCGGATCGGTTGTACAGGACCGGCAGCCGGAGGCCAGCGCCATGATAGTCATGGCAGCCAGCAGGAGCACCCCGGCGGCTGACGGGTATCGCATGACTGAATTATAACAAAGACGTGTTCCATTTGATATTCTAATAATCTATATAGACTATTATAATTAATCGATGCGGGAAATGACTTTTATTTTTATAAGGAGGTCACATGGAATTTAAATATCTCAAATACGAGGTCTGCGACGGTATCCTGTTGCTGACCATGAACCAGCCCGAGATTATGAACGCGGTCAACGCAGCTACCTGCGCGGAGCTAACGGCGGCCTTCGACTATGCCGACAGCGATGACGGGGTCAGGGTAATAATCGTCACGGGGGCGGGCAGGGCTTTCTGCGCCGGCGCCAATTTGTCGGATAGCAGTAATGAGGAGTCCTTTCACGGCAGATTCACTGGGCAGGCGGATACCGCCGCCCGCAGGGATGACGGCGGCGTGGTCTGCCTGCGCATCTACGACATGAAGAAGCCGGTCATAGCCGCCATCAACGGGCCGGCAGTGGGTTTCGGCGTCACGCTCACCCTGCCCATGGACGTGCGCATAGCTGTAAAAGGGGCCAAAATGGGATTTGTCTTTGCCCGGAGGGGCATCATACTGGACGGCGCCGCCACCTGGTTTTTGCCGCGCCTGGTGGGAATGGGGGCGGCTGCTGAGTGGGTCTACAGCGGCAGGGTTTTCAGCGCCCGGGAGGCTTACGAAAAAAGGCTGGTGAGCGAACTGCTGGAGCCGGAAGACCTTATACCCAGGGCCAGGGAAATAGCCGCCGGGATCGCCAATAACAGCTCCGCCATATCGGTGGCACTTTGCAGGCAGTTGATGTGGAAGATGCTGGGGGCCGACCATCCCATGGAGGCGCATATACTGGAAACGCGGGCGTTAAACTGGATCTACGGCGAAAAAGACGTGCTGGAAGGAGTAACGTCTTTCCTGGAGAAACGACCCCCCAGGTTCCCCATGAAGGTCAGCGCCGATATGCCGGATTTCTACCCCTGGTGGAAAGAGAGGGTTTTCAGGTCCTCGTAACGCCCGGTCAGGCTATCTCTCTCACCTTCCGTTTATGTTCGTCCAGCGCCTTGCCGTACTGGGCATCCAGTTCGTTGTGTATCTGGCGCCACTCTTCCTGTATCTGTAGCTGAAGCCTCTGCTCGAGCGGCATCTGGTCGCCGCGCTGAGGGTGGGGGCTGCGCGATGCCTGCTGGATAGTCGTCTCCGCCTTCTTTTTAAATTCCTCGTAGGTCTGCTTGAGCGCCAACTGGTACTGGTTGACAAGGTTGTTGATCAGCCCCAGCACGGTCTCGAGCTGCTTTTTATTTTCCTTTATCAGCCGCAGGCCGGCCATGGCACGGTTGGTGCGACGCATGTCCTCCTCGTTGTGAGGCAGGTTGATATTGAGCAGCAATATCTCATCGATGCCGTTTTTGACATGTTTTACAGCGTCGTCGGCCGGGAATTTGGCCAGCTCGGCCATCAGGTCGGATTTATCATCCTGGAGGTACTGGGAGGCGATCCTGTTCCCCTCGGGCACATATTTAATGCTGTTGATCTCTTCGGGGCTGACCTTGCCCAGTTTTTCGGCTTTCTCCATGGCTATCTGCCATGAACTTTTCATCTCACCCATAATCAATACTCCATTTTAGTTCTTTATAAAGCGGCGCAATTGCTCCAGCGGGCATGGTGCTCCTGCCTGAGCCGCTGCAACCTTTCCAGGTAGGACGGCGAATTCAGCTCGCAGGTGGTCATGATCAGCGCGTCCTCGCCGTTATCCGAGTAATATTTTCTCCTTGTGCCGGCCCTGGTAAAGCCGTATTTCTCATACAGCGCCTGCGCGGTCCTGTTGGATTCGCGCACTTCAAGTGTTACATATTTGGCCCTCATCCTCCTGGACAGGTCTATTATGCTGAGGAGCAGCCATTCTCCCAGGCCCTGGTGCCTTTGTGACCTCCTCACGGCGATGGTCACGATGTGCGCTTCATCCACCATCATCCAGATACCCGCCATGCCCACCAGGTGTTCACCGGCGGTGGGTGAGCCGGCCCCGGCAAGGTTACGGTCGGGAGAAAATAACTGCCTCAAATAAAATAGCACCTCTTTCAGGCCGATAACGCGGTGGCCGTTATCCCCTGCTGCTGCTGCGCTGCCCCGGCAGATCACGATATAGTGCGCCAGCTTGTTGCGCAGCTCGTGATGGAAGGAGTTAAGGGTCGGGTGCGGCCACTGGCTGGGGAAGGCATCCAGGTCGATCTCCAGAGCCTGCGGTATATCCCTCTCGGCCATGCTCCTGATATGATATGCGCTGCTACTCTCCATCTGAGTCTATCTGCCTGCAGATGTAAAATTTTAACATATTTACAGCGGTCGCGCGTTTAAATAGCGGCGCCTGTAATTTCCCGGGGGGCTTGTATATACTATAAAAGAGGATGGACATGAAAGAGAGAAATATCGTAGCAGAGATATCGGTCGTGCCGCTGGGCACGGGCAGCGCCACCGTGAGCGGGTATGTCGCGGGTTGCATGGACGTGCTGGCTAAGAGCAGGGGCATAAAGTACCGCCTCACGCCCATGGGCACCATACTGGAGGGTCCGCTGGACCTGGTGCTCAAGGTCACACGGGACATGCACGAGGTGCCCTTCACCAGGGGCGCCATGCGCGTCGTAACCACGCTCAAGATAGATGACCGCTGCGATAAAAAACTTACCATGAAGGGCAAGCTCGATGCAGTCAAGAAGCTGAGGCCGGACGTAAATATATGAGCAAGACGCCCGATTTGAGTGTCAATGTGGCCGGCGCCCTGCGCCTGGCCAACCCCGTTATCGCCGCTTCCGGCACCTGGGGCTACGGAGACGAATACGCCGATATCGTCGATGTGCAGAAGCTGGGGGCCATCATATGCAAGGGCACGACGCTCCTGCCCGGGGACGGAAATCCTCAGCCGCGTATTGTTGAGGTAACAGGCGGCGTACTTAATTCGGTGGGACTGCAGAATATCGGTGTGGAGGCCCTGATTGCAGAGAAAGCGCCCCAATGGGCAACCTGGAAGGTGCCCGTGCTGGTCAACATCGCCGGCAATACAATTGATGAGTATGCAAAGCTGGCAGCCAGGCTTGAAGGTGTAGCCGGTGTCAGCGGCATCGAGGTCAATATAAGCTGCCCCAACGTCAGCAAAGGCGGGATGCACTTCGGCACCGACCCGTCGGCAGCGTCCGAAATCACCAGCGCCGTAAAAGGAGCCACAACACTTCCGGTGATCGTCAAACTCAGCCCCAATGTAACCGATATCGCAGCCATCGCGCAGGCCGTGGAAAAGGCGGGTGCGGATGCCGTGTCGCTGATCAACACGGTCGGCGGCATGGCCATAGACTTGAAGCGGCGCAGGCCTGCGCTGGGGAATGTAACCGGCGGGCTGTCCGGCCCTGCCATAAAGCCCATTGCCCTGCTGATGGTCTACAGGGTGGCGGGCTGCGTTAACATACCTGTAATCGGCTGCGGCGGCGTCGTGGATGCCAGGGATGCGCTGGAGTTCATCATGGCGGGGTCTACGGCGGTCCAGGTGGGAACGGCCGGCCTGGCTGACCCGCGCGCCACGCTGGCAGTCATCGACGGCCTCTTGGAATACCTCGCAACCAACGGAATCCGCAGTATCGGCGATCTGCGCGGCGTCGCCAGGCGTTAGCTGTTCCCTCTATATTAAATTCTTTACTGTGTCGTAATAGCGCGTGCAATGGTCATGCGCTGCATCTCCGAGGTACCCTCGTAAATCTCGGTGATCTTGGCGTCGCGCAGGTAGCGCTCCATGGGATAATCTCTGCAATAGCCATAGCCGCCGTGAATCTGCAGGGCCTTGTTGGTAACGAAGCTGGAGACCTCGGCGGCGTAGAGCTTGGCCATGGCCGCCTCTTTCATGTAAGGCAGTCCCTGGTCCTTCATCCAGGCTGCGCGGTAGACTATTAATCTTGCAGCGTCGATCTGCGTTGCCATATCGGCCAGCATCCACTGTATGGCCTGGTGCTGCGCCAGCGGCTTGCCGAACTGGACGCGGGTCTGCGAGTAGGCCAGTGCGTCTTCAAAGGCGGCCTGAGATATGCCCAGCGCCTGCGCCGCCACGGTAACGCGGCTGGCGTCAATGGACTCCATGGCATACCTGAGTCCCCTGCCCGATTCACCGAGCTGGTTGGCCTTGGGTATCTTGCAGTTCTCAAATACAAGCTCGGCCGTGGATGAGCCATGGATTCCCATTTTATGCTCCAGCTTTCCTACCGAGTAGCCCGGCGTGTCGCTCTCGACGATGTACGCGGAAATGCCCCTGGTGCCCTTGGATTTATCCTCCATGGCGAAGACCACGGCTATGGAAGCCTCGGCGCCGTTGGTGATGAATATCTTGTTGCCGTTGATCACGATCTTATCGCCTTCCCTGGTCGCCGTCGTCAGCGTTGCGCCGGCGTCGCTGCCGGCCCCCGGCTCGGTCAGCACGAAGCAGCATATCTTGTCGCCCCTGGCGATAGGTGAAACGTATTTCTGTTTCTGCTCCTCGGTGCCGAACTTATATATGGGGTAACAGGCCAGCGAGAGGTTGGCCAGGAATATGGCCGCCAGCCCTCCCGAGGCTTTGGCCAGCTCTTCGCAGCATATCGTCATGGACAGGTAATCGCCGCCGCTGCCGCCGTATTTCTCATCGATAGTAATGCCGAAAAGGCCCAGCTCCGCCGCTTTCTTGAAGATCTCGGCCGGGAACTTTCCCTCCTCGTCGATCCTGGCTGCCTCGGGCTTCACGACATTGGTGGCGAAATCGCGCACCATCGCCTGGAACATCTTCTGCTCTTCGGTCAAAAAGAAATCCATTTAAACCTCCTCATGGTTATATTATTAGCTTGCAAGCTGTTGGCCCAGGGAGAACGCCCGTGCCAGGACATCGGTCCGGCCTGCCAGCGCGTTGTAGCTGTCCATGCCCGGCACGAGAAGTTCCGCCGCATACTCGATATCCAGCGTGTTGTACCAGCTCTTCATGGTGACTATCGAGCCCGTAAACAGGTTGTCGTAGTTGGTTGCCCCAGCGGAAATAAATGCGCCTTTGCGCGGGACGTCTTTGTTCAAGCCTACCGGCAGCTTCAGTATATTCTTGATCACCCACAGCGCCTGGCAGCGGTCTATCATGGCCTTGACCTGTGCGGCAAGTCCCATGAAGTAGATGGGCGAAGCCACGATAAAGCGGTCGTATTCCCTGATATCCGCATGTATTTGCTGCATGTCATCCTCGAACACGCAGCGTCCGCCCGTCTGGATGCAGCCTTCGCAGTGTGCGCAGGGCGCGATATCCAGGTCGGCCAGCACTATATGTTTGACCTGCGCACCCTTGCCTGCCGCACCAATTATAGCCTCATTCAACAGGCGGTCCGTGTTGCCTCCGCGGCGGGGGCTGCCGGAAATGCCCAACAATTTCAACTCTTAACAGCCCTCAACTGATATCAAGATCGGATGCACCTCTGATCAAAACAAGTAATGATATAATGTTATGCGGACATTTTGCAATCGGGGCATATATTGGCTAAAATGTAGCCGGTTTTTCCCTGAGTCAATATGAGCTGACCATTTCAAACTTACGAGGAGATAGAGATGACAAAAGCTGAGATTTTAACCAAGGCTGCCAAGGAGAGGAGGTCTCTCCTGACCGAGATAGAGTCCAAGGAATTGATGAAAGCAGCGCGCATACCGGTGGTTGAAACCAGGCTGGCGATATCTAAGAAAGAAGCCACGGAACTGGCCGTTAAGCTGGGTTTTCCCGTGGTTATGAAAATAGTCTCTCCCGATGTTGTACATAAAAGTGATGCGGGCGGTGTAAAACTCTCTATTCAGAATGCCACGCAGGCGGGAAGGGCCTATACCGAGATACTGACAAACATTAAAAAGCACTATCCGAAGGCTAAGATAGTCGGCGTCTCGGTGCAGAAAATGGCCAAACAGGGCATCGAGATCATCATAGGCATGACCAAGGACGCGCAGTTCGGCCCGGTCATCATGTTCGGGCTGGGCGGAATCCTGGTCGAAGTGCTCAAGGATGTCTCCTTCCGTATCGTTCCCATGACGAAGAGGGATGCCTCGGAGATGATAGCCGAGATCAAGGGCTACCCTATACTTAAGGGTTACCGCGGCCAGGACCCGGCCGACATACCCTACCTCGAAGATCTAATAGTCAAAGTGTCCGAATTCGTGGATAAGAACCCCGAGATTAAAGAGCTCGATCTCAACCCGGTTTTCGCCTACAAGGATGGGGCTATGGCGGTGGATGCCAGGATCATACTCGAGACTGCAGCTTAGCACCGGCCATTTCGGCCGTTCATGCAAAATCCCCCGGGCCGGCCGCTGAGGCCGGCGACCTGACACATAGGTTAATGGCCGGTTACCAGCGTCCCTGCCAGTAGGCCGTGCCTGTGAAAAGGCGCCGTTGGGCGCGGGAGAAATTGATTGGAGGTACAGATATGAATATTTTTCTGGGCAACCTGGCCCGGGATTTGACCGAGGAAGATATCAGGGCGGAATTCGCTGTTTTCGGCGAGGTGACCTCCGTATCTATTGTAAAAGATAAATACAGCGGACAGCCGCGGGGCTTCGCATTTGTGGAGATGGCCAACAATGAAGAGGGAGAGGCCGCCATCGCGGGACTCAAGGGGAAGATGCTCAAGGAAAGGACACTCGATATCAGCGAGTCAAGGCCTCGCGACAACAAGGGTGGCAGGTCGTATGGAGGGGGCGGCGGCCGCTTCGGCGGCAAGCGCAAACCGCCTCGCAGGCGTTAAATCCGCAGCCTTGACAGCGGTAATATGCCTTGATAGTATACAAATCCCGTGGGGATATAGCTCAATTGGGAGAGCGCTGCGTTCGCATCGCAGAGGTCGGGGGTTCGAATCCCCCTATCTCCACCATACTATTCGGCTGATTAAGACCTTATACTGGTTTCATAATAAAAAGCTGCATGAATCATAGGATTCATGCAGCTACAATTAACCCGCATAATACCACCTAAAGCGGGAACGCAGCCCGAATCGTCTTCCGGGGGGACTGGTGCTGGTCTGCAGGTCTCTACCTCGGCTGATGCGAACCCGGGGCACGGTTCACGATCCGGCCTCGATTTCCGCGGTACCCCTGTCTGTCACCCTCACGCCGTCCTGATTCTCCGACCATACATCGATTACAATGCGCATGGCCGAGCCTTCCTCTCGCACCTCCCTGACAACTCCCCTCGCGGTGATCACGTCGCCGGGGTACACAGCCTTTACGAAATCTATGTATATCTTCTTGACCCGGTTAGGATGCCCCGCGTAGCAGCATAGCATCTCGGATATGTAGTTGAGGTGTAATACCCCGTGGGCGACAATCTTTTCGAAACCAAGCTCCTGAGCGAACTCGTCATCATCGTGCAATGGATTGAAACCGGTGACGAGCCGTCCGTAGCGGACGATGTTGTTGCGGGTCACGCGGTGAGTGACCGGTGGAAGCTCGAGCCCGGCACGTACATCCGATTTTACCAACCTGTACCCCCTGCTATCCGACCATGAGAGTGGAGCGGGCGACCACCACCTGCTCCCCTAGGGCGTCCACGATGTCACCCTCGAACACGATGAATTTGCGCTCATCCCTCGAGTTGATGTCGGCGATACGTCCCCGTATCGTAAGCACGTCGCCAGCCACCGCCGTCCTCTTCCACTCGTACTCCTGGTGAACATGGAGTATCCTCTTCGTTGTATCAAGGCCAAGTTCCTTATCGGCGACTACATGTGGCATGAGCAGCAGCGTGTATGCGCCGACCAGGGTGTGCGGCGCGTAAAGTACCTCGGTTTCCTCGTCGGCAAAATACGGGCTCGTCTCATCAACCGCGTGGGAGTAGGCGAGTATCATCTCACGGGTAACCTCATACGAAACCGACGGGTACTCCTTTCCGATGGCGTTATTTTTCATCTGGTGCTTCCCGGCTTTCGACTACGCCCCTTGCCTCGAGGTCGGCGAGTTTTTCATCCCCGTACTCGAGCAGGTCGGCTAGCACCTCGCGGGTGTGCTGCCCGAGAAGCGGCGCGGGTCCCCTTACATGAAGTGGTGTTTCCGGGAACTTGAGCGTCGGCCCGCAGATGGTCATTCGCCCTGCGCCAGGTTGGTCAACGTCCTGCAGCATCCCGCGCTCCCTGGTATGCTCCATCTCGAGCGCCTCGGAGACCTTGTTCACGGGTGCGGCGGGCACGCCGGCCGGGAGCAGTATCTCAAGCACCTGTCTGCGCTCTCTGGTCGATGTCCATTGCTCGATGATGGGCTTGAGTTCCGGTTCATACTGCGTGCGGCTGGGATTGCCCTTGAACCTGTCGTCATCCTTGAGATCGGGTCGGTTAATAGAATCGGCCAGCGCTCCAAAGTTCGTCTCG
>Ga0268277_1001247_pt1 | contig 17899 bp, 16 predicted proteins | sample saktaG_5_FD_190132 | JGI IMG/M metagenome (GOLD analysis project Ga0268277, IMG submission 190132) | Saline water microbial communities from Sakinaw Lake, British Columbia, Canada - sak_2010_1_5_50m | ecosystem: Environmental > Aquatic > Non-marine Saline and Alkaline > Saline ...
GAGTTCTGTTGTCATGGCTGAATCGACACAAGTTTCAAATATCGTCGGTGCGATAGCTGCTAATCTGATTAACGTTCTTGTGATATCTGTTCTTATTGCACGCCTGAGTAATAGGCCAAAAATCGAGTATTGGTTAGGAATAATTCTTATATTGAGTATTGTTCCACTAGCTTATCTGTTCATTACAGCTTTTGGCTTCAAACGGCATTTTTTGTATTTTATACAGATTGGTCTGATGATCACATATCTTGTTGTCGAGTTAATGTTAGATTATATTTTAAAAGTTGATTTTCGTCAGAATCAAAGGATTGTTTTACCATATATCATGTTGTTTTTTTCTGGAACTGGCGGAATGATTGGAGTGGCAAGCCATGCTGGTAAAGTATGGACTATTGTTACGATCATAAGCTTTCTCATCATGGCTATATTTACTTTTGTCCAGCGTTATGTTACTGGGCAGTAAGTTCCGAAATTTACTCAAGCGCATTCAAATTCTAGGGACACTATTGATAGTGTCCCTAGAACTCTCAATTAAAATTTTACGTCGCAAAAACATCAGGTCTCTTAAAAAATTTCAATATAATTATGAACAACTCCATCGGCCTAACGACCAAGCTCACATGCTGCTATGAAGCGTAGCGGAATTGCGGTCAGGTGCAGCGTCTTGTTAGACGCAACCGCTCAATCTTTGCTGCCGGTCTGTTTCTCTCGGTATCGAGTAAGTGCTTCATCCAAAGCACTCTTGAACACTTCAGGGTTATCCGGTGTGAATAGCACCCGTCGGATATGCCCTTCGCTCTTGTCAAGCACGACGTGTTCCAAGAAGTTGGCCCAATCTAGCTTCAAGGCAGGCCGAAAGTTCTTCAGGTGCAAGTCTCCTTTGAGGAGTCCCTTGACCTCGGACTCGGAAACGTTGACTCGCTCGATGTGGTCGAAAGGAACTGTCATCTGCCCGAACAGCGTGTCAAACTCTATGCGATTGTCGTAGATGCGGTACTCCTGCCAGAGGCTATTGACAGTGCTCTTGGACGTATAGATTGGTGTATCACTCATCTGGTTTACTCCTTTCCCGAAGCCCCGTTGCACTGACTGAGCGCCTAACTCAATATTATACCGCAAATTACCATTTATTAATTAATAGATTAAATTATTTTGTATATAATACTTAACATATGTAAAGATATTTTGTATGTTTGTAATGAATAATTTACATTATTTTCTGCAGAACACTGACGGTAAAAAGATGATGGTAAGGACAAACCTGTTTATATTTAATATGTTATTTCCTTTTTCGATCAATCAGGATAACGCGATAGGAAACGATAAATGCCGTATTTGCACAGGCAAAACGGCTGTATAATATATGTTAGATTTGTGAGGTATCAAATAGTTTCATACCTGAAAGATAAGCCACTTAAATAATAAATGGGCATTAACTTGATAGAAAAAGGAGGAATAATATGATGGAAAAGAGGATTCTTTTTATTTTAGGCTTCTGTTTATTTTGTCTGTTAATAACACCTGTTCTGTCAGTTGCACAGGAAGATGTTCCGGGCAGCAAAGACCATCCACTCCTTACGAGAATGCCTGGTTTCTATATCTCAGGCTATGAATACAAAGAGTTCGATACAGCCGATTTCAAAAATGATAAGGGGGAGGATATTAAGATCGAAGGCCACAAATATCACATTGAATATGACATCAAGGAAGGGAATGAGGCCCCAAGTGAACTTCAGATCTTAAGGAACTATGAAAATGCTATAAAAGAGATAGGAGGTTTAACTCTTTATGAAGCTCCAGGAGAAGCGTGGCTCAAGGTGGAAATGGGCGGAAAAATAACGTGGATTTATGTATATGCGCATTCTGAGGGAGAATCTTATGAACTGGAGATTGTAGAGAAAAAGGCAATGGTGCAGGAAGTTGTTGCCGATGCCAAAAGCCTGGCAAGGGATATCAGCTCAACCGGACATGCATCTGTTTATGGCATCCATTTTGACTTTAATAAAGCAGAGGTTAAACCGGAGTCCGAGCTGGTCCTTAAAGAGATAGCGAAACTCCTCAAACAAAATCCCGAACTGAAATTATATGTGGTTGGACATACTGATAGTGTTGGGGAAATCGCTTACAACATGAAACTATCCCAAACAAGGGCTGAAGCTGTTGTTAAAGCCCTGGTAAGCGAGCATGGGGTGGCTCAGAACCGCCTTGATCCCTATGGCGTAGGACCGTTGGCCCCTGTGGCTTCCAATGAAACAGAGGAAGGACGCTCTTTAAATCGCAGGGTGGAGTTGGTTAAGGAGTAAGTTGGTGAAAAAGGAAGTTTTCATGAATAAAATAAAGTTATTTTTCCCAGTTCTGCTGTTTTCTTTATTGTTCAGCATATCTTTCATAGCATTTGCAACTTCCGGTGATGGATGTGATGGTTGTAAAAGAACTGCAGTACTCAAAGACCGTTGAGAGCTCAATGAATAGAGCACATAACCAATCGCTGCACCTGACCGCTATTCCGCTGTGCTTCATTGCGGCAGGTGAGCTCGGTCGTTAGCCTCAAAAAAATATTGCTTGATTTCAATGAAAGTATGATATATTATCATACCAGAGGTGATATTATGGCTGCATCGAAAATTGCCATCACTATTGACGAAAAATTGGTGAAGCAGCTCGATAATCTTGTTAATTCCCAAGTTTTTCCCAATCGAAGCAAGGCCATTCAAAAAGCTGTTGAAGAAAAACTAGAGAGAATAGAAAAGACCCTTCTTTCACAAGAATGTGCGAAGTTAGATCCAAAATATGAACAGACTTTAGCAGAAGAAGGCTTTTCAAAGGAACTTGAAGAATGGCCAGAATATTGAGAGGTAATATCTACTGGGCTGATCTTAATCCGGTTATCGGAAGTGAGCAGCGTGGTTTACGCCCTGTTTTTATTTTGAGTCATAATGTTTTTAACGAACGCTCAGGGACAGTTATCGCGGTTGCTCTAACGAGCCAACCTCAACGTGCAGGATTCCCGCTGACCTTAGAACTTACAGATCCCAGACTTCCTAAAAAATCCTGGGGGAAAATTAGTCAGATAAGGACTCTTTCTGTGAAACGTATAGGAAAAAGGGTGGCCAAAGCATCAGAGGAGGAGCTATTGTTAGTTATCGATGGCCTAAATGAAATTATTGGAGGCTAAGGAATTCTAGGGACACTATACTGAATTGGGAAAAAGTTCTGAATGCTTCCTAGGAATTCTTAATTGGGAATTAAATATAGTGTCCCCAGAACTCAAAGTGTCAATAGTCCTTTTTTATAGAGATAATACCCATTTCCTATTGTCACGTATCCTAACAATGTGAATTTCTTTAAAACATTGTATAAATTCTTATCTTTTTCTATTACAGTGAGTAAATCTTCTGCTGCCTCGATCAATTTATCATATAATTCATCAGGAATTTTGATGGCTTTATCTGGATTCTTGAGTCTTTGATTTATATTGTCATATGCCGAGCTAATAACGAAATGTGCAAATACAAGATCATCATTAAAATCTATATTGAATATTCTTGGCATTATTCCATAAATAGCACTAAAATAATATAACTTTGCCTCAGGATCTTCTTGCTGTTTCATTTGGTCTATAACAAATCTAATTTCATTAATTAATTTTTGTTTGTTTTCTTCACTTAATTTCATTTGTTCCTCCTTATATATTTCTAGTCATTTTCATTATTTCATTTGTGGTTGCCAAGCCTCCAACGAAACCTTTTCGAGAATTGAATCTTGCCCATCCCGATTGATACGCTTCCTCTCCCCAAGTGACAGCATGAGTCACCTCAGATCTTTCGATTTTTTCTTGAATTTGTTTCACCGCATGTTCAATTGTCTCCAACCTTTCTAATATATTTTCAAAGGATAAAGCCTTTTCTAATATTCTTCTCAGATACTGATTTAAACTCAATCCTTCTTTTTTTGCATTTTGAGTCAACTGCATATGGAGTCTTGGTGGTATTCTAAGAAGGTATCTTCCACTAAAATCATCTACTGAAACCGGTTCTGGAATAGACAAATTTCTTTTTAATCTAGCTGTTATCCATAATTCTTTTGCTTCTTCAAGCCTTTTTAATGTCTCATTTTTTGTCTTTCCATAAGTGCCACAACCGGGCAAATCTGGGATTTCTGCTTCATAAAAAGGTTTCCCATTCTCTTCATCCTTAGTAATAAGTATCGGATAGTCAAATTTTAAGTAATAAGATAAATCTTTCTTCATTGGCTTTCCTCCTTTATCAAAAGACCTAGCCGATTTAAAGCCATTATTGCTTTCCTCCTGTCAGCCTTGCTGACATTATTACTTCCTCTTCTTTTACCATGTGGTTTGTAAGCAGTGAAAGTTTCATTCTCCCTTGTAAAAGCTCTAGCTGAGCTCCCAGTTTTTTCATCCATTTCAAAGCCGAAATATCTTGTAAGTAGATAAACAAAATCATCCCACGGGATTAAAATGTTGAAGTTAGTGAAATTTTCAATATATCGAGCTCGCCTTCCTTTAATCATAATACCTACAATTATTGATATCACTGGCGATATCATGTGTCAAGTAATATTTTTTATTTGTAATATCCTTGCCATTTTTTTACGACTTCATAATGGTTTTTTTAGAAAATATTTAAACTATCTTATTAATCTAGCTTTGATCAAGCTAATGAGGACAATTTTGACTGTCAAGATTTGCGTCGTGTTTGTTGCGGCTTTATGTCCAATATTTCTTTTTCTCCCATTTCTATAGGATGTCGTTTCCCATGAAAAAAGATAAAACGCTTAATCCATCCGATATATGTTTTTTCTGTTCGTGGGCTGTAATGGAAAGCCTGAATTTAGATCAAAAGGCCTGGATTTTTGGCTTCCTGATTGAACATAATGATGCATTTCACTTCCTATCAATTCAATCAAGTCTTTCAGTAAAAAAGGACGTATGATTTTGTATTTAATCTCAATATTTCTTGAAATATTGCAATAAGTTTTGATAGTATCTGTTTAAGCAGCAATATTTTCTGCAGAACACTAACGATTAAAAGATGGTGGTCATGACAAAACTATTTATGTTCAATATATTATTCCCTGTATTGCTAAATTAGGATAAAGCAACAGGAAGCGATAAATGCCGTATTTGCATAAGCTAAACGGCTGTATAATATATGTTAGGAAACTATAGAAAAAAAGGAGGAAAAAGTGAAAGAAGCATATATCCGATTCATGGCTCCGGTGATTCCGCCTACAATTGATCAGCTTTTCCGCATCGTTGACTCCAAATTAAAAGCGCAAGTTGAGCGGTTACATCTCATGATTTCATCGCCCGGTGGCTCAGTCTTCCATGGGCTCTCCATTTTCAACTTCCTTAAAGGGGCGCCCATTGAGGTCTATACTTATAATTTCGCCAGTGTTGATTCCATCGGAGTTGTAATGTTTTGTGCAGGAGACCGTAGGTTCTCAGTTCCTCATGCGCGCTTCCTAATTCATGGTGTGCAAGCCAATTTCCAAGGAAACCAATCTTTGGATGAGAAAGGGCTTGAGGAACGATTGAAGGGACTCCAGATAGACTACCAGAACATTGCGCGGGTTATTGCCGATACAACGCAGAAGCCGGCCGATGAGGTACAGGATGATATGAACAGCCGCAAAACCCTCAACCCACAAGAAGCAAAGGATTACGGCTTGGTCCACGAAATCAAGTCCGATTTATTCCCTGCCGGTGCAGATTTATCAGTGGTTTTTGAGCAGCCCAGGCAACCGCAGCAGTTTCAGATACAACTTCCTCATGGGCTAATTGCACCTGGTCCTGTTCAACAGATGACAGTGCCAGAAGTCAAGGGGTTCACCGTTTCAGCTTCACTTAGACACGGAACCTATTTCGATAATGTTTCCTAAAAAGGCTCTGCACCGGACGGCAATTCCGCTGCGCTCCATTGTCGCAGCTGAGCTTTTTCGTTAGGGAGCTTAATAATAATATTTATTTAGGGAGGTGTTAAAATGAAACTAAAGACAATCTTCACTGTAAACTATATTATTGCATTTCTTTTTGGAGCTGGGTTTACTTTTTTCCCGACATTATGCAGTTCGTTGATGGGATTTAATGTAGTGGGTGACTTCTCTCTGATTGCTCGAGGCTTGGGTGTATTTGTCATTGGCACTGGCGTCCTTACATTTTTCGCGAGAGATGCCTCAAAATCTGAGGCTAGACGAGCAATAGTTCTTTCTTTATTTACTCTCTACATTTTATTGATTTTGTATAAATTGACATTGAATCTTCTGTATGGAATTTCGTTTAATCTTATATTTGCTTCAATATATGTAATTCACATAGGATTGTTAGTTGCATACGGATACTTCCTCTTTGGAGGACCAAGAGAGATAGAATCGTAACCAGTAGCGTCTGCAACGTATAATTAATATTGACTCCTTAACAATCTGCTCAAGCGGACGCTGTCACGCGAGGCAAAACTAGTATGTTGTGGCATATGCCGCAGCTTAGCAGTGACCGTCAGGTTTTTTTTGCGGCATGCAGCATGATTTTCTGGATGCGGGGGACAATCTCGTCGATGTCATCGATGATGCCCTCACGCAGCAGCATGTTATCAAGCAGCTGCAAAGACAGGGATTTTAATTCGGTTGATTCAGGTTTGGCTTTATGAATACGTACCATTTCCTTGATTAGTGCATTATCCGGATTTATTTCAAAGACTTTCTTGGAATAAGAATAATCTTTGTTGACCATTTTTATTACTTTTTCCATCTGGGCAGAAGGTCCGTCTGAAAGGTGAACAAGCATACATGGACTTTTCACTAATCTGCTGGAAACCCTGACATCAGCGATTTTTTCTCCATATAATTTTTTAAGATATGTGATAAAATATTCTATATTTTCAGTTTGTTCTTTGTTTTTTCCTTCTTCTTCTTTCTTGTCCAGCTTGATGTCCGCACTTTCGGCCATTGTAAACTTTTTATCCGCATAATCCTTTAAATGTTCAATTACGAACTCATCCAGCGTGTCGTCCAGGTAAAGCACTTCGATGTCCTTTTTCTTGAAAGCCTCAAGGGCCGGATTCTTTTCGATGGATTCTATATCCAGTCCGGCAGCGTAGTAGATTTCCTTCTGGCCTTCCCTCATTCTCTCTTTATATTTTTTTAGATCGACATATTTGTCCTTGGGTTCTTTTGATGAGTGAAATAGCAGTAGATCGGATATTTTTTTCCTGTTTTCCAAATCAAAAGCTGCTCCTTCTTTGATACTTCTATTAAAGTTATTCCATATTCTCAGATATTTCTCTATGTCATTTTCTTTGATTTTCTTTAAATGATCGAATATTTTTTTAAGGATGTATTTTTTTATCTTAGTTATTTTTACATTGTTTTGAATTGTTTCTCTTGAGATATTCAGTGGAATTTCTTCAGAATCGATTATGCCTTTTACAAACCTGAGGTATTCCGGAAAGATGTCTTTGCTCGCTTTTTGGATGAGTACTTTGTTCGAATAGAGATCTACGCCAGGTTCTGTTTTAAAGAGGCCGAAAAGCTCGGAAGAGATTTTCGGGATATACAGAATAGAGTTAAACTGAACAGGTGCGTCCGAAGAGATATGGAGATATGTCTCGGGTTCTTCCTGTGAGTTGTCGATAAACTTAAAAAAGTCAAAATAATCCTTTTCCTTGAGGCTTGATTTTGGCTGTGTCCAGATTGCTTCAGCAATTTCTATCTTTTCGTTTTCAAGATACACAGGGAAGGGAACGAATTTGGAATATTTAGAAAGGATGTTTTTTATTGTGTATTTTTCAAGAAATTCTTTTTCGCTTTTTTTCAATATGAGTTCGATCCGCGTTCCCCGGCGTTTTTTCAGCGTTTCTTCTATAGTGTAAGCAGTACCACCTTTTGATTTCCAGAGATAACCCCTGCTGTCCTTGTGGAATGAACGTGTGTAAATATGGATCTCTTTAGCAACCATGAAGCTGGAGTAAAATCCTACACCGAATTTTCCGATTAAATCCATCCGGTCTTTATCCTTTGATCCGGCTAATTTCTTGATGAAGTCAAAAGTACCGGAATGTGCAATTGTTCCAATATTCTGGATGAGTTCTTCTCGAGTCATCCCGATACCTGTATCTTCGATGATAAATTTTCCAAGAGTTTTATTAAAATAGATCTCAATTTTCAACGTTTCATCCTTATCCAGGATGTCTTTATTGGTCAATATCTCGAATTGAACCTTATTGAGGGCGTCCACTGCGTTTGAAATTAGCTCCCTAAGGAAAATTTCTTTGTTCTTATAGAGCGAATAGACAAGAATGTTCAGTAATTCTTTGACCTCTGATTGAAACTCATGTTTTTCTGTTTTTTGTTCGGGCATCTTTTCTCCTGTTGTTATTTTAAATAGAGATTTATTTTATTATCTGTTTATAATGAGCATGGTAATTTTTTTTTTATTCTCAGTTAAGCATAATTTTTACCACAGCTTAGACTAATCGTCAAATAAATGTTATCCATGAATTTTCTTTTTAAAATGATTCTTTATTGTTAAGATATATAACTTGAAATGAAACGATATCTTGATCCCCAACAAAATTACGAAGAAAGCAAAAAAACTGTTGGATATGTGCCCAGGAAAATGGCTGCACAGGCAGATTATGACCGTGTTGGATTTATGTCCGGATTAGAAGTCCATCAGCAGCTTAAAACCGGTAAAAAGCTTTTTTGTAACTGTCCTGCCGGAATATATAATGACTTAGATGATTACGATGCAGAGATAATCCGGCATATGAGACCCACTCTCAGTGAACTTGGGGAGTATGATGGAACTGCATTGATGGAATTCAAGACGAAGAAGCAGATTATATACAGGATTAAGGATAGAACAGCCTGTACTTATGATATTGACGACACTCCTCCTTTCCCGATCAATAGGGAAGCACTGGAGATAGCATTGGAGATCTCACTGCTGTGTAAGTTGAATATTGTCGGTGAAGTCCATATTACCCGAAAGCAGTATCTTGATGGAAGCATTCCGACCGGATTCCAGAGGACTGCGATTTTGGGAGTTGAAGGAGAAATACAGTTAAAAAATAAAAAAGTCCGCATCATTCAATTGAGCATCGAGGAGGATGCCTGCCGGGAAGTTTCTGATGTAGGCCATGTAAGAATTTATCAGACTGACAGGCTGGGCATTCCCCTTATTGAAACAGTCACATATCCCGATTTTGCAAATCCTGACGAAGTCAAAGAAGGGGCAGAGTATATCCGTTTTTTAAACAGAAGCACAGGGAAAGTGAGAGTCGGAATTGGAGCTGGAAGAGAAGATGTGAATGTAAGCTGCAGGGGTGGTACAAGGGTGGAAATAAAAGGGGTCTCTCATAATAAATTGATACCCGAACTCACCCATAATGAGGTCTTCAGACAGTGGGCATTGCTAAGAATTAGGGGTATTCTTTCCAAGAAAGTGAAGGACCCGGATAAATGGAAAATCAAATATAAATTCCTTGACCCGAAGGAATTTGATTTTTATTACAAGCCTCTCATATCCGCTCAAGAAAATGGCTGGAAAATAGCTGCTGTTAACCTTCCTGAGTTTGGAGGGATTCTATCGCATTTCACTCAGCCCGGAAAAATGTTTGCAGATGAGTTAAGTGACAGGCTAAAGGTAATTGCTTGCATAGAAAAGCCGAACCTTATCCATTCCGAGCAGTTTGAAAAAGTTATTTCAGATGCCCATCTTAAGAGAATAAAAGAAATTCTTGGATCGGGCAAAAATGATGCTCAACTCCTAATATGGGGGCCCGAAGAAGATATGCCGACCGCCCTGGAAACAGTGGAAGAACGATGTCAATGGGCGTTTAAAGGTGTGCCCAATGAGAGCCGGAAGTCTTTTGAAGATGGGACTACGATCTTTGAAAGAGTCCTTCCTGGGCCTGATAGAATGTATCCGGATACCGATTCAGCCCCGATACCGCTCGATGATGGCTATATTGATAAACTAAACAAACGACTCCCCAAAGATGTCTGTGAGCGCTACCGGCAGCTTAGAAAATGGAATATACCCGAAGATACATATAACTACATCTTAAGGAATAATCTTGCCCCTATCATTGAAAGAATTATAAATGACATCAAAATAGATTCGAGATTTGCAGGCACCCTATTCGGGCATAATTTGAAACATGTTGAAGGAAAGTTTCCTGTTTCTCCTGATTTTAATTACGAAAGAATATTCGAGCTGCTGAGTTTTATTAAAAAAGAAAATCTGGATTTGGGAATTGCTAAGATCATGATCCCTGTAGTTTATCAGCATCCAAAAATGGATTTCGAGTCGGTTCTTGTCTCTGTTAAATTTATCAAATTATCTAAACAGCAAATATTTGATAGAATACCTTTTCTGAAGAGAAAATTTATGGATATAAACACATCCGGTAATAATAATGCTGAACTAAACTGGATAATGGGGGAAGTTAATAGAACTGCTTTGGGAAATATTCCTATGGCGGAATTAAGGGAATTTGTAGAAAAATATGACGGGCAGCCGCTGGCTGGCAGCTGAGGACTGAATCATGACTGAAGATATTTTCCAGGGATATAAAGATAGAGCCCTCTCTGTATTGAAAAAATATAATGCCAGAGTTTGGGGAAAAGTAGAAATTGATTCAACGAGAGGGATGTTCAAAGGAACGATCCTGCCGCGTTCAGAAAATGATGATGATGAGCACATCGTTTTGAAAATTGCCACAGGTTATAATATTGGGATTAATATTGGTACAATAAAATCCATAAAAGAATTGGGGTACAAAAAAGCAAAATATCAAATTCCGGAAAAGGAGTTTCCATATTCTGATGATAAACCGAATGTTAAACTCTTTGGAACAGGAGGAACGATCGCTTCCAGGTTGGATTATAGAACAGGAGCCGTGATTCCGGCTTTTTCGCCTGGAGAATTGTATGGAGCTGTCCCTGAACTCGCTGATATCTGCAATCTAACAACTGAAAAATTGTTTGCAGTTTTCAGTGAAAACATGGGGCCTAAGCAGTATAAAGCTTTGGCAGTAGCTATCGGCAAAGAGATTGAAAAGGGAACAGACGGTATAATCATCGGACACGGGACAGATACACTCCACCATACGGCAGCGGCATTAACTTATATGATACAGAACTCTCCCGTCCCGATTATCCTGGTTGGCTCACAGCGCTCTTCGGACAGACCTAGTTCTGATGCAGCATTAAACCTTATGCATGCTGCTTATGCAGCCGGGTATTCTGACATTGCTGAAGTCATGGTCTGTATGTTCGGTCCGACATCCGATGAATATGGTTTTTTACACAGAGGTACGAGAGTTAGGAAGATGCACTCTTCCTACAGGTCGACATTCAGGACTGTAGGAGATATCCCTCTCGGAAAGGTTACAAGAAATAGTGTAGAAGCCTTGAAGCCTGAGTACAATCACAGGCGCAGAGACAAAAAAGTAAGAATACTGCCTTATTTTGAAGAAAAAGTTTCCATTGTCTATTATTACCCGAATATGAAGCCGGACATTATTGATTCACTTATAGATAATGGATATAAAGGCATTGTGATTGCAGGGACAGGACTTGGCCATGTGAACAAGCCTCTGTATCCTGTAATTGAAAGGGCATTTAAAAAAGATATCCCGATTTATATGACTGTCCAAACCCTATGGGGCTATGTTCATATGTATGTATATGATACTGGCAGAGACCTCATGGCCAAGGGTGTGATTCCTGCTGGGAATATGCTGCCCGAAGTTGCCTATATCAAGTTGGGGTGGGCGTTGGGGCAGACACAGGACCCTGAAAAAGTTAAGGAGATTATGTTAGCTCCGGTTAATGACGATATCACACCTCGTGAGCCGTACAATGGATATCTGATATATCAGGGAGGAGTACCAGAGGTTGAGGAATTTATCAAGAAATTCCATAAGTAGAAACGTGTCGAATAAGATTGAATAATCCAGGTTTAAAAGAGGGGAGGGGATGAATATTATGAAATTTGTATTTAAATGGAACATCGTTGTTAAATTGATAATAATAGCGGTCTTTTTAATGTCAATGAACGTTATGGGTGCAGCTAAAAAACAAAAGGATTACCCTGTAAAACCAGTCCAATTCACAGATGTAAGAGTAAACGACATTTTCTGGGCCCCGCGTATGGAAACAAACCGAACCGTAACTATACCCTTTGCTTTTAAAAAGTGTGAAGAAACTGGGCGTATAAATAATTTTTCTAAGGCTGCTGGAATGATGGAGGGGAAATTTGAAGGCTACCGTTATAATGATTCGGATGTATATAAGGTGATGGAAGGAGCCTCTTATTCATTAAGCCTTCACCCGGATTCAAGGCTTGAAAAGTATATGGATGACTTAATTGCCAAGGTTGCTGCCGCCCAGGAAGATGATGGTTACCTTTATACTTCTCGTACGATTGATCCTGATCACCCGGCTGCTGGTGCCGGAGATAAACGCTGGTCGAACCTGGGAGTCAGTCATGAACTTTATTGTGCGGGACACATGTATGAGGCAGCAGTTGCTTATTATCTAGCGACAGGCAAAAGGACTTTGCTGGATGTGGCAGTAAAGAATGCAGACCTTGTTGACAGGGTATTTGGCCCTGATAAAAAACATGGTGCTCCAGGGCATCAAGAAATAGAAATAGGCCTTGCAAAATTGTACCGTGTGACAGGTAATGAAAAATACCTGAGGCTTGCCAAGTTTTTCCTCGATGAACGCGGTCCTTCTCTGAAATTGAAGATTTATCCCAAGTCATCGAATTTTGCTGTCTATAGTGAGCTTGAATATCTACAGTCTCACAAGCCGGTGATTGAACAGAGAGAGGCGGTTGGGCATGCTGTTCGTGCTGGCTATATGTATTCAGGCATGGCAGATATGGCTGCGCTTACTGGTGATAAGGACTACATAAGTGCGATAGACCGCATCTGGGAAAACGTCGTTACAAAAAAGCTCTATCTTACCGGAGGTATAGGCGCCAGGCATGAAGGAGAGGCGTTCGGGGATAACTATGAACTGCCCAATCGCACTGCCTATAATGAGACCTGTGCAGCCATCGCAAATGCAATGTGGAACCACCGCCTTTTTCTTCTTCATGGCGATGCAAAGTACATCGATGTCCTGGAAAGGATAGTTTACAATGGGTTAATTTCGGGTGTGTCCCTGAGCGGTGACCGTTTCTTTTATCCAAATCCTCTTGAGTCTGATGGAAAATACAAATTTAACCAGGGTGAACTTACACGTAAGCCGTGGTTCGACTGCGCCTGCTGTCCTGGAAATTTAACGCGCTTTATGCCTTCGTTTCCCGGGTATATTTATGCACAGAAGGGCGATATTATCTATATCAATCTATTTGTTCAAAGCTCCGGTACGATAGAGATTGATGGGAACAGGATTAATATAGGGCAGGAAACGCGCTATCCATGGGATGGGGCAGTAAAGATTGCGGTTGATCCGGAACGCAGCGTTAAGTTTCCGCTTCACATACGTATTCCCGGGTGGGTACAGGGTAATCCTGTGCCTGGTGACCTGTACCGGTATATGGGGGAGAGCGAAGGGGAAGTAGTTCTCAAGGTAAATGGTAAAAAATGCAGGATTGATACAGATAAAGGTTTTGCACGTATTCGGCGCAGGTGGAAGAAAGGGGATAAGGTTGAAATATTATTTCCAATACAGGTTCGGCGAGTGTTGTGTAATGAGAAAGTGGAGGAGAACTCAGGGAAAGTGGCTTTGGAGAGGGGGCCTGTTGTTTACTGTTTAGAGGGTGCAGACAATAATGGGCATGTGCTTGAGCTTTCCCTGCCCGATGATTCGGAACTTGAGACTGAATACAGTAGTGATAAATTGGGAGGAGTTACTGTGATAAGAGGCGATTGTGCTGTGGTGGACAGTGTGAAAGAAGGAAAGCGGTTAAGGAAGAGATTTACAGCGGTTCCATATTATGCATGGGGGCACCGCGGAGCAGGGGAGATGGCAGTGTGGATTCCAAGAAAAAAGTAAAGAATCGAATGATTAAGGTGGATTATTTACGATCCGACCTAACCTACGCATCGGTTGCTGCAATGATTAGGTTGGGGCAAGGTACAGCAGAAGTTTGATAGAGTCAGGATAAAGTTTGATAGAAGAAAAGATTTGATATGATTATAAAAATCTTGAAGAAAGGATAATATTCATGTATGGATTTCAGCTGTTTGACTGGATAATCATTTCATTATATTTTTTAGTCCTTTTCGGTATTGCCTGGTGGGTTATAAGAAAAAAGCAGGTAAATACGACTGATTATTTCTTAGCAAGCCGGCATATCGGTTGGTTTGTGATTGGTGCATCCATTTTTGCATCCAACATTGGTTCTGAACACATCGTCGGACTTGCCGGCACTGCTGTAAAAAGCGGGGTCGCGATGGGGCATTACGAATTACACGCCTGGGTCATTCTTCTTCTGGGATGGGTTTTCGTCCCATTTTATATGCGAAGTAAAGTTTTCACGATGCCTGAATTTTTGGAGATGCGTTATTCTCCGACAGCACGATGGTTTTTGTCGTTAATGTCACTCGTTGCTTATGTTCTGACAAAAGTATCCGTTACAGTTTATGCAGGTGCAGTAGTATTTCAAGCCTTGATGGGAATTGAATTTTGGACAGGAGCCTTGATTATAGTAATACTGACTGGGATATATACTGTTTTGGGGGGACTGCGGGCAGTCGTTTACACAGAAACTCTGCAAGCTGTAGTATTGATTGTGGGGTCGATAACAGTAACAATAATGGGGTTAATAAAAATTGGAGGATGGGGAAATTTAGTTTCTGTTGTAGGGGCTGATCATGTCAACTTATTTTTGCCCTTAAATCATCCGGATTTTCCATGGCTCGGAATGGTATTGGCACCTCCGATCGTCGGAGTTTGGTATTGGTGTACAGATCAATGTATTGTTCAGCGTACTCTAGCGGCTAGAAATGAAACACAGGGAAGACGCGGGACAATTTTCGCGGCATACTTAAAACTCCTTCCTTTCTTCATTTTTATTATTCCAGGAGTAATTGCCTATGCCCTGACAAAAACCAATCAGCTCAATCTTGCTGCATCTGACCAGGCTTTTCCTGCAATGGTAAAGGCACTTCTTCCGACAGGCTTTAAAGGGCTTGTGGCTGGAGGCCTGTTAGCTGCACTAATGAGCTCTCTTGCTGCGGTATTCAATTCATGTTCTACATTATTTACAATGGATATCTATAAAAAGATAAAACCGCGCTCGTCCGAGAAATCGCTCGTTTTTGTGGGACGTATTGCCACGGGAGTTGTCGTCATTTGCGGGATTCTCTGGATTCCGTTTATGAAATTTATTTCTGGAGAATTATACCATTATTTACAGAGCGTTCAATCTTATCTTGCTCCGCCTATTGCTTCGGTATTTCTTTTGGGTTTATTCTGGAAAAGAATTAATTCGTCAGGGGCACTTACCGCAATGATCGGCGGTTTTGGGATCGGCATGCTGCGGTTGGTTGCAGAATTAAACAAGGAACATTTAAGCGGGTGGCTGTACACTTTTGCTAGTATCAACTTCTTGTATTTCTGTGTGTATCTGTTTTTGGTTTGCATTGCTGCGATGGTTGCTGTCAGCCTTTTTACAAGGGCCCCATCGTACGAAAAAATACAGGGTCTTACCTACAGCACTACCGTTGCCGAAGATAAGAAAGCGTCGCGTGCAAGCTGGAATACGAGAGATGTTATTCTTTCTATTGTTATTCTTGTCATTATAGCGCTAATATTGATCTACTTTTCTCCACTGGTTGTTGCAAAGTGAGGGCCAAAGATTTTTCCGAGGTAAAGAATGAAAAGATATGCTTTGGGCTTAGATTTTGGGACGAATTCATGCCGTTCGCTGATTGTAGATATTGAGGACGGCACTGAACTTTCGAGTTCTGTTTTTCCCTATCATTCGGGTGAGAATGGCATCTTTATTGACCCGAACGATCCAAATATTGCAAGGCAGAATCCTCAGGAGTATTTGGATGGAATCAGTGTTTCAGTCAGGGAAGCCATCCATCTGGCTGAAAATAAATTTCCGGATTTTGATGCAGGGAATATTATTGGGATTGGTGTGGATACGACAGGAAGCAGTCCGATGCCTGTCGATAAAGAAGGCACTCCGTTAGGATTATTGCCGGAATTTAAAGATAATTTGAATGCAATGGTTTGGCTTTGGAAGGATCATTCAAGCTATGCGGAAGCTGCCCAGATTACTGAACTGGCTAAGAAAATGCGGCCGGAGTATTTAACAAGAATAGGCGGAGTCTATTCATCCGAATGGTTCTGGAGTAAGATTCTTCACTGTAAAAATTCTTCCCCCGAGGTATATGATTCCGCATATAGTTTTGTTGAGGTCTGCGACTATATTCCGGCGGTCTTGGCCGGAGATGCAAGACCGGATAGTATTGTCAGGAGTGTATGTGCTGCAGGACATAAAGCAATGTACAATGATGCTTACGGAGGACTGCCGGATAAAGAGTTCCTTTCTACATTGACTCCGGATTTCGCACTGCTTCGGGATAGACTCTATGAAGAGGCGGTTCCTTCGGATCGATTGGCCGGGCGGCTTTCATCTGAATGGGCAGAAAGGCTGGGATTAAGGCCGGGAATTGCCGTTGCAGTTGGAGCTTTTGATGCGCATATGGGTGCTGTTGGAGCAGGAGTTAAGGAGGGCACTCTTGTTAAAATACTCGGCACAAGCACCTGTGATATAATGGTCTGGCCGAACAGTAAAGAACTTGCAGATATCCCTGGGGTATGTGGAATTGTTGATGGGTCTGTTATCCCCGGTTATTTTGGAATCGAGGCAGGGCAGTCTGCTGTGGGGGATATATTTTTATGGTTTGTTCATCAACTTGCCCCTGATAAATATGGAAAAACAATTGATGAGAAGTTTAAAAACCTGGAGCTTGAAGCTGCAAAACAAAGGCCTGGTGAGCACGGCCTGCTTGCATTGGATTGGAATAATGGGAACAGAACAATTCTTGTGGATGTTCTCCTGAGCGGTCTTGTTATAGGGCAAACGCTGCAGACACAGGCACAAGAGATTTATCGAGCATTGATTGAAGCTACCGCATTTGGAGCGCTTACCATAATAAATCGTATTGAAGAATACGGGGTGCAGGTCAAGGAGATTGTAAACTGCGGAGGTTTGGCTTCTAAAAGCCCTTTTTTGATGCAGATATATGCGGATATAACGGGACGCCCGATGAAAGTATCTGCAAGCGATCAAACCTGCGCTTTGGGTGCTGCGATTTTTGGGGCTGTGGCTTCCAAAGAGGAAGGTGGATTTTCGAGTGTTGAAGAAGCTCAGAAGGCGATGACCGGAGTAAAAGAAGTGTATGAACCGGACCATGGAAATAATCTGGTATATCGAGAATTGTACAATTTGTACTGCCAACTGCATGATTCATTCGGTACAACACAATGGTCGGGAAGCATGTATAATGTCATGAAGGATCTGCTTGCCATTCGCGGTAAACAGAGGAGAGAGAATTGATGTTAACCGAATTAAAGGAAAAGGTCTGGCGGGCGAACTTAGATCTTGTCAAATATCGTTTGGTGGCTTTAACTTGGGGAAATGTCAGTGGATATGACCGGGAGAAAGAATTAGTTGTAATCAAACCGAGCGGGATATCTTATATAGAATTGCAACCGTCAGAACTGGTAGTGCTTGATTTAAAAGGAAATGTAGTCGAAGGCAAGTTGAATCCTTCTTCGGATACTCCTACTCATCTTGAAATATATAAAGAATTCGAAAACATAACTGGAGTGGCTCACACACACAGTGAATATGCATCTATTTTTGCGCAGGCTTGCATGGAAATCCCTTGTTTTGGGACTA
>Ga0268277_1001253_pt1 | contig 17782 bp, 18 predicted proteins | sample saktaG_5_FD_190132 | JGI IMG/M metagenome (GOLD analysis project Ga0268277, IMG submission 190132) | Saline water microbial communities from Sakinaw Lake, British Columbia, Canada - sak_2010_1_5_50m | ecosystem: Environmental > Aquatic > Non-marine Saline and Alkaline > Saline ...
TATTTGATAATCAATTGGCTATATGAAGGAATTTACACCAGTGTTAATTTTAGTGTGTTGTCGACGGGAAAAGGGGTGTGGGCGCTACAGGATTCGAACCTGTGACCCCCTGCTTGTAAGGCAGGTGTTTCTATGGGTTTCTCGTCGAGAGAAGTATCGTTTGGTGGGAACAAAAGTGGGAACAAATTAGGAATATGGTCTTTCTGGAAAGATATTTTAGGAGTATCCTGCTGTTTTTTGGAGACTCTTGTATAAAACGCTATTGCGTTAGTGTTTGTCATTCTACATGGAAAGTAATCATGATTTGAAATAATTGGAATTAAAATCTATATAAAAATTTTATTGTAATTACTTTAGGATTTCATTAAACCATAAATACTTGAAACGATTTATAAAAAATATCTTGTTACAATACTTGCACAAAATAAATATATTAAGTATATTCGTAACAGCATTATGCGAAATCCATAAAAAATATTTGCACTGAGGGTAAAATGGAAACTATGCCTGTTTTAGGGAGAAATATCCTTTCACTAAGAAAAAAACTCAATCTTTCACAAGAGGATCTGGCATCATTTCTTGAAATTCAAAGTCGTGAAATAATTAGTTATTACGAAAACGGTACTAGGAATATTCCTATTGAAATTGCACAAAGAATATCCGATTTATTTGGTGTTGAGTTATATGATCTTCTGTCTGAGGATTTATCAAAAAATACAGCGGAATTAGCGTTTGCATTTCGTGCTGATGAGGTTAAACTGGAAGATTTAGTTATACTGTCCGAGTTTAAAAAAATAGTAAAGAATTATTTACAAATTTTAAGATTAGAAAGTAAAAATGAGATTACGGGACTACCGGATCAAGAGATGTGCATCTGAATTTCGCAATAAAAGCAATCTTGGTTCTTCCGATCCAATAGAGATAAAAAGTTTAGTACAATCATTAAAGGTATTGACTGTATTCAAATCAATTGGGGACAATTTTTCAGGAATGGCTATCAAAAACGGGGAGCATCGGTTCATTCTTGTAAATTCAAATAATTCAATCGGCAGGCAACATTTTACAATCATTCATGAACTCTACCATCTTTTTTTTCAAGACTCTTTTAAATATATGATCTGCAATACTGGTCGCTTTGATCATAAAAATTTGATAGAATATCAAGCTGATTTATTTGCGACATATGTTTTAATGCCAGAAGAAGGTATTTTAAAAAGAATACCTTTTAAGGAATTAGAGAAAAAAAACAAGTTGTCGCTAAATACCATTCTTGATATTGAGCAATACTTTTCATGTTCAAGATTTGCACTATTGATTAGATTAAGTGAAATGGATCTCATTGATTTTAATAAATATGAGAGTTATAAAGAAAATGTCATCCATTCTGCAATAATGAACGGATACGATACAACCCTCTATAAAAAAGGGAATGAAGGATTGGTAATTGGAGATTATGGTAGACGGGCAAAAGAATTATTTGACAAGCAAATTATTTCAGAATCTCATTATTTGAATCTAATTGCTGCTATTGGTGTTGATATTAATTTCCAGGATAAAACTTTAGATGATCAAGAACTCTGATCAGAAAATTGTTCTCGATTCCGACGTCATTATACACTTTGTAAAAGCAAATAAATTATTATTCTTGCCAAAAATATATCCACATAGGTTGATCATTCTTAATAATGTCCATAATGAATTGTGTTCATACCGATCATTAAAACAATTTTATGAGGGAGTAGTTGAGAGGACTAACATTACGTTTGAGAAATTTCCCGAAAATAACACAGAACTTGTTCTTGAGTATGCACGATTAAAAAAAGACGGATGTGGTGAGGGTGAATCTGCATCAATGGCTTATGCAAAGCATAATAACTATATTCTTGCAAGTAGCAATATATCTGATGTAAAAGACTTCTGTAAAAGTAACAACATTACATTAATAACAACTATGGATATTTTATATGAAGCCCTAATTAATAATATTTTATCTGAAGAAGGCTGTGATGATTTTATCCGAGTTGTTGTTAGTAAAGATAGTAAACTTCCTTATAAAACTATGCAAGAATACATCAATAGAAAATAGTCACTTCTTAAAGATACATCCGGATCAAATCCCAAAAACGACCGTTTTTGAAACATACAAATAACTGTCTCAAAAACCCGTACCAAAACTGAAAATCCTGTTTCAAAACTCATCTCATAATCAAAATTCCATTTCCCCACCTTCCTAACGTTTTTGAATGAACTCTGGCATAAGAGACATAGAAAAGAAAATACAACAACCACAAAAAGATTACACATGAGGAAAAATATTTAATTAATCAACAATCTCACGCCAGTTTTAACAAGGTCGAGTTCTTTTCAATTTTCTTTGAACTATATCAATTTTGGCTACTAATTTGCTCTATTTATGTGGGGAATAGCGTGGGGAATAAGGATTTTAGAAAAAGAAAAAGGACTTAAGAAATTTTCCTAAGTCCTTGTTTTTCCGTTAGTAGCGGGGGCTGGATTCGAACCAACGACCTCTGGGTTATGAGCCCAGCGAGCTACCAACTGCTCCACCCCGCGATCAATTTATAAAATAGTCATTTGTAAATAGCGGGCATAATATGCGCATAATTTTCGTCAAATTCAAGTGCCATTTTCAATCCGATCAATTATTCACCGATTACTTTTATCAGGTATCGTTTGGGGCGTTTGCCATCAAATTCACCATAAAATATCTGTTCCCAGGGCCCGAAATCCAAACGACCGTTAGTAATAGCAACCACAACTTCACGTCCCATGATCTGTCGTTTCAGGTGTGCATCGGCATTGTCTTCAAAACCGTTGTGATGGTACTGTGAGTGCGGTTTTTCCGGTGCCAGCTTTTCCAACCAGGTTTCGTAATCCTTGTGCAACCCGGATTCATCGTCATTGATAAAAACGCTCGCTGTAATATGCATCGCGTTTACAAGGCAAAGTCCTTCCTGAATACCGCTTTCTTTGACGATATTATCAACATCCGGCGTAATGTTGATAAACATTCTTCGCCGGGGAACATTCAGCATCATATATTTTGTCAGTGACTTCATCGATACCCTTTCAAATTAACAAAATTTCATCTAACACGAACGGAAAGTTAAAATAGCCCCGCAATAAATACGAGGCTATTTTGGAATTGATATCAAATTTTAAATTAACTGACTTGCTCAATCGCCCATTTCAGTGCATCCTGGAGGATAGCACCAGGTGGTTCATTTATATAGCCTTCGTCAATAAGTGTTTTTGTCATTGATCTTGAATATTCAATGTCCTTCTTCGCCCATTCAAAAGCTTCATCGCGGGTGATTATATTCCGGGCAACTCCGTCTTTGATAGCCTGCATGGCGACAGCGGCTGATTCCGTTGGGAATACTGTGGCTTCATCCATTGTAGGCACAATATTTTCCGGGTCGATACCCCGGGCTTCGGCATAGTCAGCTAGTGAATTAGCTGCCGCAATGGCCATCTCATCGGTAATTTTTTTTGCTCGTGCCATCAGGGCTCCCTTTAATATACCCGGAAATCCCAATGAGTTATTGACCTGGTTCGGAAAATCCCCACGGCCTGTTGCCGCGATATATGCACCGGCTTCTTTGGCGGCATAGGGATAAATTTCAGGTACGGGATTGGCACACGTAAATACTATTGGTTTTGTACCCATCAGTTTAATGGATGCCGGTTTGACAGTATCCGGTCCGGGTTTCGATAAAGCAATCAGGACATCGGCTCCTTTCATTGCAGTATCAAAATCCTGAATCTTTTTCGGGTTGGTCGTTTCACATAATTTCCAGGTTCCATGATACATTGGATCCTGTTGAAAATCCCTACGATCTCTATCCAGTGCACCATTTACATCAAACATGATTATATTGGCCGGATCGGCGCCGGCGGCTATGCTGATCCGGGCTACGGACGTATTGGCTGCTCCGGCTCCAAGCATCACGATTCGCACATTTTCAATTTTTTTGTTTACCAATTTTAATGCATTAATCAGTCCGGCCAGTGTCACGCAGGCAGTGCCCTGGGCATCATCATGCCAGACAGGGATATCACATTCTTCCCGTAACGTATCGAGTACTTTAAAACAATTGGGCTGTGATATATCCTCCAGATTAATCGCTCCAAAACTGTGCTGACACATTTTGACAAAATCAATTATTTTTTGAGGATCGTTTTTACCATTTTTATCCTTGCTGTCTACACATAGGGCAACCGCATCGATACCACCGAGATATTTCATTAAAAATGCTTTCCCCTCCATCACGCCGAGACCACCGGGCGGTGTGACATCGCCATCACCAAGAACTCGGGTTGAGTCACTCACAACACCCACCAGGTTTCCCCTATTGGATAATTCAAAGGATGCATCGTTGTTATCCCGAATGGAAGTTGAGACTTTTGATACACCGGGAGTGTACCAGACATTAAACCAGTTGAAACCGAACACACCGGCTTTGGGTGCAGTTTGGATTTTTCCACCATAGAACCGATGTGCATCCTCAGCTAGTTTTTTCAGAAACAGGGTTTTTCCTTTGGCAATCTGTTCCGGTGAAAAATCATCCGGAAACACATCATTCAGATTCCTTAAATCCAAATTAATTTGTTTCATAAATCTGTCCTCCAATAGGTGGTTTATTTGTTTTTAATTTTAGTATAATTACGAAAATACGTCAAAATAATGTTCCAAAATATTCCGTAGTTTTCTGTTTGTATTTTACATGGTCGGGAATATAATCGGGAAGCACAATTGGTGCAATTTTCGTTCGCGGCATTCCCAGTTTTTCCACCTCTTTTTCAAAATTATACACATGCTGCATGGTTAATTTTCCAAACTGTACACCCTTCTTTGCCCGTTCCGAGGCCCAGTAACCACTACGACGGCCAAATACAATCAGATCCAGCTGAGAATTCCCCATCAGCCGATTGCGCCCATGTATTCCGCCAATTGCCTCTCCGGCCACATATAGGCCGGGAATTTTGGTTTCGCCTTTGTCATCGACTTCAACACCGCCATTCTGATAATGTAATGTCGGATACACCAGCATGGGATATTTGACAACATCAATGTCAAAACGTTTATACTGTCTAAGCATTGCCGGCAGATATTTCTGAATAGCGCCCTCGCCATTTATCAAATCAATCAAAGGTGAATCCAGCCATATTCCAACCTTTCCGGTTGGTGTTTTCACTCCTTTGTTGTGCTCGGTACACTCACGAATGAACGCCGCTGCTTCGATATCCCGTGGTTCAAGGGGATATACAAACAGATCACCATCGTGATTAACCGGTTGAGCGCCCATGGACCGGATTTTTTCCGTACATAAAAATCCTAAAATCTGTTCCGGAAATACCGCCCCCGTAGGATGATATTGGACCGAGTCCATGAACATCAGATTGGCACCTGCCCGATAGGCAATAACCAAACCGTCAGCAGTTGCTCCGTAATGATTAGTCGTTTCAAATCCCCGCACATGCAGTCGCCCAAATCCACCTGTCGCAATTATAATCGAACTGGCTTTGATAACCATATACTGTTTGGTTTCAAGATGATACCCAATCGCCCCGACAGCCTGACCTTTTTCATCGAGAATTAATTCTATAATGGACGTAAATTCCAGGTATTTGATTTTATCGGGCATATTATACACTTCATCCCGTAATACACGACAGATACCAGCGCCGGTGTAATCACGGGCTGAATGCATACGGCTCCGGCAGGTACCACCTCCCGGTTTCACCATCATTGATCCATCTTCGTTTTTATCGAACATTACACCCAGCTCTTCAAGCCACTTAATCGCTATAGGACCGTCATTTACAAGGGCTTTTACCAGATCAGGTTTATTGTCAAAGTGCCCACCGCCCATGACATCAAGGTAGTGCAATACCGGCGAATCATCTTTCTGATCGGCAGCCTGAATACCACCCTGGGCCATCATAGAGTTGGAATCCCCCAGACGTAATTTTGTCGCCAGCAGAACATTGCTGCCGTTGATTCCGGCGGTAATCGCCGCCGCCATTCCGGCCGAACCGGCACCAATGACCAGCACCTCGGTCTCATGATCCGGATTATTCAGATCAAAAATCGCCGGATCAACACGGGAATACGACTCCAGCAGATCGGCGACTTCCGTCGTCAGCGATTCACCTTTATTAACGCCCACGCGAACCTCACGGCGTGCATCTTTTTTAAAATCGGGGTGAAAATTATCCAGTACAGTCTGACGCTCACTTTCACTCATGGCCGGAAAAACCTGCTTGCCCAGTTTCTTGGCCAACTCAAGACGTTTCGGCCGGGTTTTCTCGACCATCTTAATTGATTTCATCATATAATCAGGATACATAGGGGCTCCTTTTTAAGTAGTGAGTAATGGAATGGGAGTATTGAGAATACCCATATCTACTTCAGTTTTATTTCTCTTTCATAATAACGTTTGGAAAGATCAGTCCGAAGCATCTCACCCAATTCATCCAGCTCTTTTTCATAATTGCCGTTCTCAATCTCCACAATACGCTCTTCCAGCTCAGGGCTTTTTTTATTCAGATAACGACCATATAGCCGCTGGGCAAGAGTTGCAGCATTGTACTGGACAATTTCTGCCGGGCACCGCAGGGCACACAAGCCACAACGGATACAATCAAATGACAAGTCCGCCGCCTTGGCAATATCGCCCCGTTTGAGCGCCTGCACATAGTCCATTACTTTGATTTCCTGGGGACAGGCTTTTGTACAGGTGTTACAGGCCACGCAACGAAAAACCGTCGGAAACAGGGCCTTAATCGTGTCAATATCAGGTGTCAGTTCCTTGATATTATAAATCGGTTTTTCCGCCGGAACAAAGGGTATCTGAGCCAGTGTCATTCCGTCTGTGACCACTGTTTGACACGCCAGGCCGCCCTTCAATTTGTAATCGCCCTTTTCACGGTAAACCGTCGCACATGCTCCGCAAAATCCTTCACGGCAGCCGACGCCCCGCTTCATCTGAAACCCAGCATATTCCATTGCCATTATAATGGTCGAGCCCTCCGGTACGTCGTAGGCTTCCCCCATAATCAGCACTTTGACCATTTTCTGTTCTTCATTCATTGAAAAAGCCTCCCTGCAATACTTTACCCTGATATCCCATCAGGATAGTGATTAAAAATGGCAGATTGTATTATAATTCTTAGTAATTCCACCAATCTATTAATGAGAATTTATTTCCATGATTGATTTTCTAATCCAAAAGCAACTGTCATGAGTTGGGTAAAGTAGAGTACCGGAATATTTTTAAAATCAGGATATTTTAGTTTAATGTCTTTTTGTCGGTTATCGAGGTTAAATGCACACAGAGGGCAGGAAGTTATCACAACATTTGCGCCATTCCTCTGTGCATCGGTAAGAATATCATGACTGAGATTGACGACCGTGTCTTTGTTGTTTAATGTCAGATAACTCCCGCAACATTTACTTTTTGAGCGCCAGTCAATAGCGGTTGCCCCCAGGGAACCAATAAAATCTTCCAATATCGTTGGAATTTCATGGTGATCAATGCCAATCTCCGTCGGACGCAGCAGCATACAGCCATAATAACCGGCAACTTTGAGATTTTTCAATGGATTGACAACCTTGGCACGAATTTTTTCAAATCCGATTACCGCCATTAATGTTAAATAATGAATGACATCCACCGATCCATCGTAATCAATTTCGTCTGTCATAAATTCGTTCACAACTGCCAGATCTTCGGCATTGTTTTGCATGCGGTAATTGGATCGTTGCAACGTATTAAAGCACATGGAACACAAGGTCAGCAATCGTTTTTCATCATTTACGATTCCTTCTTCATTCATCTCTATAACACGGACAAAATTCCGAATTGGCGCAATATGATGTATAATGTCGTCGGTTGCCAGTGACGAAACCACCCCACAGCAGTTCCAGCGGGGAATTTCCACTAACTCTATACCTAGCTCTCTGGCGGCTGCAATTGCGGAATCTTCAAAGTGTTTGGCGTTGGATTTCAGAGTACATCCAGGGAAATAGGGTATTTTCATCATGAGGTGTACACTCCTGTTCAGGATACCAGTTTACGGTTTGCTGCAATTATTACGATCGGTGGTAATTCCTTTAATTCATCCTTTGAAATTTTATTTAAATCAATTTTATCAACGGAATGTCTCAACTTTACAAGACGCAGGGCTTCCGCGACCTTTGATACGTCCAGCCCTCTTGGACAACGGACCGTACAGGTATTACAGGTGGCACATAACCACATGGTTTTTGATTCCAGAACGTCTTCCTGCCCAAGTAATGCCATCCGCATCAGTTGGGACGGCATCAGATCCATGTCATTGACGAACGGACAACCTCCGGAACAGGTTCCACACTGATCACAGAGTGTAATGGTTTCTCCGCTAATCTCTGATATCAATTCAAAAAATGCGACACTGGATTCATCTATCTTAATTTTTACAGACATTCGTCAATTCTCCTGGTGCTTCGTCTGATTTATTTCAACGGGTTTATATTTTGCCAGTATTTCAGCCAATTGATTTACTTTTTCAACAAATGTGGTCAACATTCCCGACGCAAATTCCGAAAAAACAACCCTGTTCTCTTCAATTCCCATTCCCCGAAGCTGAATTCCGACAGACTGAATCGTTTCTTCTATTTTTTGTTTACTCCAAGGATAACGGGAACTCTTTTCCGGGCAATCACCAATCAATATTCCATCCGCACCTTTTTCGAATGCAAAAACGATTAGTTTAGGACTGATCCTGCCGGCACTGGGAATCCGGATGATTCGGACATCACCCGAGTAAGTCATTTTACGTATTCCCACTGCATCGGCAACTCGGTATGTACAACTGTCATCCGCAAACACAATAATCCGGCGTTGTCCATCGGTTTTTCTTTCAAGGGCTCCCGCAACTGCCGCATAAAGTTGGGCATTAGTATACCCATGTAAATCCAGGGCTTCAAGGGGGCAGATAGAAATACAGGAACCACACCCCACACAAAGCGCTTCAACGACCTGAGCTTTTTTACTCTCATTCATGACAATAGCACTCTTGGGACAAACAGCGAGGCATTCACCACATCCATCACAGTGATCTTCGTGGACAAATGCCAGGATCGGATCCACTTCAAATTCTTTCTGGGCCAGAGCGCCAATAACCCGTGATGCAGCAGCACTGGCCTGGGCAACCGTATCTGGAATATCCTTTGGTCCCTGGGCTGTTCCGGCCAGAAATACGCCCTCCACCAACGTATCAACTGGTCTGAATTTCGGGTGCGCCTCCTGCAAAAACCCATCGGAACTTTTCGCCAGTTTTAGTGAATCGGCAATTTGATCGGAACCTTTACTCAGCTGAAGACCTGTTGAAAGAACAATCAAATCAAATTCCGATTCAATGATTTTCCGGGAAAGCGTATCCTCTACACGAATCACTATTTTTTTATTGTCCGGATTTTCCTCAACTTCAGCGACCTTGCCACGAATAAATTTTATTCCCATACTCTGGGCTTTTTTGTAATACTCCTCGTATCCTTTTCCAAACGCCCGAATATCGGTGTAAAAAATATAAATATCTGTTTTCGGACGAGTCTGTTTTAGTAGAGATGCAAGTTTGATCGCATACATACAACAGACCCTTGAACAATATTCCCGACCGGTCTGCTCGTCCCGGGAACCAACGCACTGAATAAATCCTACCCGGTTGCCGACTTCTCTCGGTGGTGGTTTTTCAGCAATATGATCTACAATCCGTTCCATTTCCAGACCCGTGACGACATTTCGGTACTTTTCATAGCCAAATACTGGTTTTTCCCGGGGATCGATTATATCAAAACCTGTTGCAACAACAACCGTATCTGTCGTAAAGTAAATATCTTCCGCTTCCTGAGTAAAGTCAATAGCGTCCTGCGGACAAACATCCGCACACTTTTGACAGTCACCCCCCTGAAAGTGCAGACAGGCGTCTTCGTCAATCAGATATTTATAGGAAATTGCCAGAGCTGCGGGAATGTAAATCGCCTTGCGGTTCATAATACCCTGTTCCCACTGATTCGGCACAGATATCGGGCAGGCTTCAACACATTTCTCACAGCCGAGGCACTGGTCCATATCAATGGTATCTTTAATATAGCGGGGCTTGCGCCTGGCATGGATTTCAAAGTGCAGGCGATGTCCAGATGTATTCTCAACGGTTGTATTGGTTAAAAGCCTGATATTCGGATGGTCCTGAACTTCAGCCATCTTCGGAGAAATAATACAGGCGGCACAGTCTTCGGTGGGAAAGGTTTTGGTCAGTTTCGCCATATTACCACCGATACTGGGCTCTTTTTCTATCAGAGTTACCTCTTTCCCGGCTGCCGCCAGATCAAGCGACGCCTGGATACCGGCAACACCACCGCCGATTACCAGTACCCGGTTTCCCATGGCAATTTTCTTTTTTTCAAGCGGATAGTCCAGCCGAACTTTCTCAATTGAGCTTCGAACCAAATCAATTGCTTTATTCGTGGCAATCTCCGGCTCATTCCGATGCGTCCAGGAACAGTGTTCCCTGAAGTTAGCCATCTCCAGAACATAGGGATTCAGACCGGCCTTTTCGAGAGTCGCTTTGAATGTCTTTTCATGAAATTGGGGAGAACAGGAGGCGATGACGATCCGGTCCAGCTGGTTCTGTTGTACATCTTCAATAATGAGTTTCTGGCCCGCACCGGAACACATATTCGAATGTTCCTTCAGAATGACAACATCCTTCTGACTCTGAACGGATTCTGCAACCTTTTGAAGGTCTACAACCTTTGAAATATTCCCGCCACACTGGCATAAATAGACGCCGATTTTCATTCCCCGAATCTCCTCAATATTTCTATAGCAATTATCAATATCTCTCCCTTAATCAATGATCTTGGGAAAGATAGTTGATTCCTAATACCCTTAAAACTGAATCTGGGCGCGGTGCTTGCCGTCACCTTCATCCATGCAGAATAAAAGGGTTCGACCGGTTCGCTCACACCAAGCCGCAATATCTTTTGGAAATGATGGGCAGTCTGCTAAAATCTCGACCATTTCACCAGCCGGAATTTCTTTGGCTTTCCCTGCAATTTTTAATACCGGTTCAGGGCATTTCATACCTGTTAAATCAAGTTCCATTAGTTGCTCCTTTATTTAAAATGAAAATGTTAATGTCGCGTCTTTGGCATCATTCAAAAAAGTCGTGGCGCCAACGATCTCGACGCCTTCACGAAAATCTTCCGCTTTCAGGTCTTTTGCACCTAATGCCAGTTCGCATACATAGATTTTGCCACCCAGGCCGACCAAGCCGTTATACAATTCAACAATATCGGGCAGTCCTTTCGCGCCTCGCAGTGCTTCCAGTTTTCCTTTTAACATTGTCGGTGCGCCAGCAGGTGTAAAAAATAGTATAACCTCATCGCCCAGCGCAGCGGCAGAAGATCCTAAAATCATCGGTGGAAAAATGTTTTTTCCTTCAGCGCCATTACATGTAATTGCTACTTTTGCCATTTTCAACTCCTTCGTTAATTGTTTTTCTATCCGCATTTGTTTCAAAGCGGAGGAACTTCGAATGTATACAGTTCTTCCGGATCGGTTAAGATTTTCAATCGTCGTTTTGCATCAACATGCTCGGGATCTAATTCAATAACCTTCTTCAAATATTTTATTGCATAATCCTGGTTATCAATGCCAAGATAAGCCAGTGCCAGATGATAATTGACTGAAACCACATTCGGGTCTTCTTTTAGAATTCCTTTGAGGCAATTTATCGCTTTATTATATTTCCCCGAGGCCTTGTATACAATAGCCAACTGGTAAAAACCCAGGGTTCCGTCAGGACTGTTTTCAGTTAATCGTTTATAAGCCTCAATGCTGCGTTTGAACTGTCCTTTATGATAATGGGAAAGCCCTTCCCAGTAGGAAGACATGTACAATTCCGGTTCCAGAGCATTGATATGATGAAAGACATTGATCGCATCAGTAAAACGGGTAGCGCGAAAATAGGAAATTCCCAGACGATACAACGCAAACGTATAATCGGGTTTTGACTGGACGACTTTTTCAAATTCTGCAATAGATTTTTTGATTTCTCCCATTACGTAGTACAGCTCACCCAACTTTACGCGAAGATCGTGCAGATCAGGATTTTCCTTCAGAATGACATTGAGTTTCTCAATGGCTTTCCCAATTTTCCCCTGCATTTCAAACTCCAAGGCCGCTTGCCGAAGCTTCTCAAGTTCGCTCATATTACCTTTCCTTTCTATTTGAAAAATATATAAACCGTATCATTATACTAATTGTCAATCTGGTATTTTTCCACACCAAGTTTAAAAATATCATTGCCTCTGGTGTCATTGGCAACAAATACCGGAAAATCCACAACTTTCAGTTCGCGAATGGCCTCGGCCCCCAGATCTTCGTATGCAATTATTTTTGCCGATTTGACAGCCTGAGCGGTTACCACTGCAGCACCACCAACAGCCGCCAGGTAAACAGCTTTATTTTTTACCATGGAATCAAGAACCGATTGCCCCCGCGGACCCTTTCCAATCATTGCTTTCAGTCCTGCATCCATCAGCACCGGGGCATAAGGATCCATCCGGTAACTGGTGGTTGGACCGGCAGAACCAATCGCTTTTCCCGGTCTGGCCGGAGCCGGACCAACATAATAGATGACCGCACCGACTGGATCAAAGGGTAATTCTTTGCCTGCTTCCAACAGTTCAACCAGGCGCTTATGGGCCGCATCCCGGGCGGTATAAATTGTTCCGCTTAATAGGATCTTATCACCAACCTGAAGTTTTTCGAGAATTTCCGACGTCAGGGGAGTCTGTAATTTTATTTCCTTTGCCATATTTTACCTCACTTTATTCTATGACAGCGCTTTCATGACGATGGACGTGACAGTTGACATTTACCGCCACCGGCATAGACGCAATGTGGCATGGTTTATAGAGTATCTGAACCGCTAATGCCGTTGTCCGTCCGCCTAATCCCTGCGGACCAATGCCAAGCTTATTGATTCGTTCCAGAATTTCATCTTCCACGGCAGCCCATTTGGGATCGGCATTTTTTTCTGTCAATGGGCGCAGCAAGGCTTTTTTCGCAAGTAGCGCGCTTTGCTCAAAACTCCCACCAATTCCCACACCCACAACAACCGGTGGGCAGGGATTTCCACCTGACCTTTTTATACGATCAACGACAAAATCCTTCACCCCTTCAATGCCATCAGCGGCTTTCATCATCCTGACTTCACTCATGTTTTCGGCGCCGCCGCCTTTGGGAGCGACTGTAATCTTCAACGAATCACCGGGTACAATTTCCGTATATATCAGTGCCGGCGTGTTATCCTTTGTGTTTTTCCGTTCTATCACAGGATCATCTACCATTGACTTGCGCAAATAACCGTCCTGGTAGCCCTGACGAACACCTTCATTGATTGCCTCATTAAAATCGCCTCCGATCAGGTGCACCTCCTGTCCCAGATCAATAAAGACCACAGCCACCCCCGTATCCTGGCACATGGGCATCTGCTCTTTGGCCGCCATCTTATGATTTTCCAGCATTAACGCCAGAATATCCCGGGCCGTCGGCGATTCTTCTTTATCCATGAAGAATTTGATCTTTTCAACCACATCGGGACTGGCGTAATAATTCGCGTCAATACACAACTTCCTGACTACAGGAATAACCTGAGAAACATTAATCTCCTTCAATGATTCCTCCTTTGAAATTCTGATGTTGGAAACGAAAATCGCCTTTTGATATTTTTTAACAAAATCTTCCCTTTTTAAATGGAAAAATGCCACTTAAAATTAAAGATTTTAAGTAATCCGTCATTTCAACTAAAAATCGTAAAATGAATTAACTTTATCCCGACTATTTCGAAATCTTTACTGCATCAATGCTAATTCATTTTGCCGATTAAACTCAGATAAATCCAAAAATTCCCTTGCAATTAAAATAGAATCTTTTCTTTAAAATGCAAAAGGAAAATTTGATATTTTAATTTTTACAGGGTGAGATAATTATTTATTTAATAATTCTAACAGTGTTTTTCCAATTTCCGCCGGATTCAGTGTCACGGTAATTCCGGAATTTCGCAACACATCGATTTTTTCCTGGGCCGTACCTTTCCCACCGGCGATAATTGCCCCGGCATGTCCCATCCGTCGCCCCGGAGGCGCTGTGATACCGGCGATAAATGCTACAGCCGGTTTGGTAAATTGTGATCGAAAATATTCTGCCACTTCTTCCTCGGCGTTGCCGCCAATTTCACCAATGAGAATGACAGCTTTGGTTTCATCGTCTTTTTGAAATAATGGCAAAAAGTCCAGAAAAGTACTGCCGATAATCGGATCACCGCCAATACCGATACAGGTCGACTGCCCCAAGCCCAGTTGAGTCACCTGGTGGACTGCTTCATAGGTCAGTGTTCCGCTTCGTGAAATAATGCCCACTGAACCTTGTCGATGAATAAATCCGGGCATGATCCCAATTTTGGATTTTCCCGGCGAGATAATCCCGGGGCAATTGGGCCCGATTAGACGGGTTTTGGATTGTTTTAAAATATAATTGACCTTTACCATATCTTCCGTTGGTATTCCCTCAGAAATACAGACAACCAGATCCAGCCCAGAATCGACGGATTCCAGAATTGCATCCGCAGCGAAGCGGGGCGGCACAAAAATGATGCCAGCGTTGGCTCCGGTTTTATCGACAGCATTTTTTACAGAATTGAAAATCGGCAAACCATGTTCGGATTTCTGGCCACCTTTTCCCGGCGTCACACCACCAACAACTTTCGTTCCGTATTCCAGCATTTGGGCCGTATGAAACGCTCCTTCTTTTCCGGTAATTCCCTGGACAATGACCCGTGTATTTTCATCGATAATTATGCTCATCGGTATTCTCCATTATTTGCAGCAGAAACAGCCAGTCGTGCAGCCTTTTCCAGCGAATCGGCAATATGAAAATCCAAAGGAGATTCCGCCAGAATCTTCCGGGCTTCGATGGCATTGGTACCCTCCAGCCTGACCACGACCGGAATCTTTATCTTTAATGAATTCAGCGCATCGACGATTCCCTGAGCCACCCGGTCACAACGAACAATTCCACCAAAAATATTGATTAAAACGGCTTTGACATTTTCATCGGACAGAATAATTTTAAACCCGTTTGCCACCGTCTCTGATGAGGCGATTCCGCCCACATCCAGAAAATTTGCCGGTTCGCCGCCATGCAGTTTAATGATATCCATCGTCGCCATCGCCAGCCCGGCACCATTGACCATGCAACCAACATTGCCATTCAGACGAATATAGTTCAGTTTATGTTTTGAAGCTTCTAACTCCGACGGTTCCTCTTCGCTGGTATCTCTCAATTCAATATATTTTTTATGCCGGAACAGCGCATTGTCATCAAAATTCAGTTTGGCATCCAGGGCAATGATATCACCTTTTTTTGTAATTACCAGTGGATTGACCTCCACCATAGACGCATCGGTTCGGCGAAAAACATTATAAAGCGACTGTAAAAATAAATTCCCCTTTTTCGCCAGATTACCCTCAAGTTTTAGTGCCGTTACCAACCGATTGTACTGGTACGCCTGCAACCCAAATCCAGGCAGAGCGAATTCCTTGAATATTTTTTCAGGAGTTTTCTCGGCCACTTCTTCGATTTCCATACCACCTTCCGTAGATGCCATCATTACCGGGCAGGCAGTTTTTCTGTCGATAACAATGCCCACATACAATTCCCGGTCAATGTCCACGGCCTCCTCAACCAATAACCGATTGACTATTTTACCTTTCGGCCCGGTCTGCTTGGTAATTAGCGGCTGACCAAAGATTTTATCAATAATTTGTTGTGCGTCAGCGGCGGACTTAGCCACTTTAACGCCGCCACCCTTGCCCCGACCACCGGCATGGATTTGGGCTTTGATGACACAGGGATATCCCATCATCATCGCAGCATCCAGTGCTTCATCTTTTGATAATGCCGGAATCCCACGCGGCACCTTCACATTGAAAACATTCAGGATATCCTTTGCCTGGTACTCGTGAATTTTCATTCAAATACTCCTAATAATTGAAAACCGCTTAATAATTTATATTTTCCGTCTTAAAATGTCTTTATTTTTAAAGAATATTTTTCCCTGATCTATTTGCCTTAAATCCGGTATTTTTCGGTTCCGAAAATCGCTTCAATATTTCCGTAATAAACGGTATGATAATCTTTATTGGGATATTTATCTTCAATTGTTGGATCAAGAAATTCATCAGGTTTAAAGGTGGCGCAAAACATTTTCCGGCATTCAATGATCAGTTCGGCTTCCGCATATCCCGGCGCCGCCACAATAGACGAACTAACGGGAGTGAGTGATGTTTCGGCCAGTTTATCGCCATCTCGGCCAGATTTTGTACCCAGCAAATTTAAATCTTTTTGGAATTCTTTGGCAAACGCAGAAACAGTAAAATCCGAATACTTTCCCATAAACTGATGGGTGTACCTCGTCGGTCGAACAACAACCTGTACAAACGGCATCGACCACATTGTTCCGAAACTTCCCCAGCCAACCGTCATACAGTTGAAATCGTTACTATTAAAATCACCACTGGTCAATAATAGACTCTGATGGTACCACAAATGATGTGGCCGGACCAGAAATTCATTCGGGGAGATGGGAATTCGTTTCATGATCTACTCCAATCTGTCTATTCTTTTGATTTGCTGGCTCAAAAAAGCAAAATATTGCATTCTTGTTCGACATTTAAAACCGGTTTATAACTTATTCCCAATCGATGACTTTTACAATTTTTCCACGGGATTTAAATCGAACGGCATGTTCTATGTCTGTTCGGTGAATCGCCGATCCATGATCCCGGTATCGTTGCAGTGTTGATTGGGCTGGGTGCTTAAATTTGTTGTTTTGTCCCACCGAAACAATGGCATATTCCGGGTTGACAAGATTTATATACGACGCAGTTGATGATGTATTACTGCCGTGATGCGGCACTTTAATAATGGTTGATTTCAAAAAATCGTTCCAAAAACAAAGATAGTCTTCTGATTCCTCTTCAGCGTCACCGGTAAACAGAATACTGATATTACCGTAAACCAATTTAAAGACTAACGAACCGTTATTGTAATTTCGTTGATGCTTTTCCAGAAAGCGTTCCGATGGATGCAGAAAGTACAATTTTAAATTATCCGAAATAATGACCATATCGCCAGAGTTTGGCGTCAATACCGGAATATTCAGGGAATCGGCCAGATCGTGAATTTCCTGATAAATTCTTGACCCTGCCACAATATCACTCTCCCAAATCTGATCGACTTTGAAATTTCGAATAATTGTCGGCGCGCCGCCAATATGATCACTGTGGGGATGGGTTAAAAGTAGTATATCAATCCGTTTGATTCCTTCCCGTTTTAAAAAGGGTGCCACAACTAGCTCGCCATAATCCCGGCGGAACGTCCGGTCACCGGTATCAACCAGAATTGTCCGTTTGTCGGGCAATTTTATCAGTGCCGCATCTCCCTGTGCGACATCCAGAAATGTGACTGTCATTTGAGGTTTTTCAAATACAGTCTTCCACACAAATACATTTCCTGCTATCAACAGACTAAAAATCAATCCTTTTCTGATTTTCATATTATCTACATTAAGCAACAGAAAAATAAAGATATATAGCAAAATCAGCGTCCCCACCGAGATTTGTGCTATTGTGATATAGGCACCCGGA